>Ga0265296_1001668_pt1 | contig 24653 bp, 22 predicted proteins | sample MunlanPumphouse1_FD_189073 | JGI IMG/M metagenome (GOLD analysis project Ga0265296, IMG submission 189073) | Groundwater microbial communities from a municipal landfill in Southern Ontario, Canada - Pumphouse #1 | ecosystem: Environmental > Aquatic > Deep subsurface > Groundwater | place... | reverse complement strand
CATGGACGGAGGGTCACCTTTGACAATGTCCGCTCAAACGGGAGACCTGTCCTTGACCATTGCATTCGCTCGTTCGCTATCCGTTCGCGCTTGGCGTACGTAAAACTCACTTTCGTGCAGTGACCCCAACTACCCAGCTATCGCCCTGCGAGGGCGCTTTGGATGGAGCGGCAGTCGCAACGTCGCTCGGCGACGTTGGGATCGGGGGGGGCGCGGCAATTGAGCCCATGCCGCTCGCGGCCGACCAGACCCGGCCGACATAGCCGTTTCGGAAGCCGCGCGTCAGCGTGCCGGTGTTGTAGAGCGAATAGGTCGCCGAGATTGCGTCCAACCCGCTGTAGTGCCGGCTCGCCAGACCATAACCCTCCTGCAGCATCGACGAGGCGAGCCGCAGGTTCGTGCAGGGCTCGAACGCCTGCTCGACCGTGACGCCGAGACGCGCGAAATTGGCCGAGTTCACCTGGGCCAGCCCCACGTCGACGGTGTAGCCGGCTGCCATGTAGCGGCGCACCAGCGCGGCGCCTTGGGCGACCGTGCTGGCGCGCACGCGCGGCCCACGATTGACGTTGATCGACAGATCGTCGCCGCCACTCTCGGTCACAACCAGCGGCACCACCGCCTCGGTTGCGACTTCAGGCGCGCATTGCTGCGCGAGGGCCGTGATGGCGGCGACCGCGTGGATCATTGCTGCGTCACCGTCTGGTAGCGCGTATCGAGCGAATAGCGCGACGTGCTGCCGTCGGTCTGCGTCACGGTCATGGTGTACCCGTGCTTTGCCGACTTGGTTTTGATGCCGACCCCCGTGCAGGAGGGAAACCCACCGCCCGTCGCCAGCGCGTTCCAGAGTTTCGTGATCGGAGGCACGCACTCCGCGTACTTGGTCGGCGATCCCGGCGTCGCGAGGCAGAGCACCACCTGGCACCCCCAATCCGAGGCGTAGGCAGGTTGCGGTGCCGCAACCGTCACTACGCCGGCCGCGCACAGCGCGAACGCGCCCGTGCCGCCTCCCAGCTTGTTCATCAAACGTCCGATCATGAGCCACCTCCATGGGCTGCGCGCCATTCCTCGCTCGCGAACACGTCCCATTGCGGGGGCGCTTTCACAGCGGAGACGAGAGCCGAGGCGGGCGCAGGGGGCGCCTCAGGATCCAGGAGGGGCGTCGAGGACGGTGCGTCGGCTTGTGCGACGTTGACGATCCAGTCCTCGTCCTCCTCGATCGGCCGCGCCCGGTCGATGACCTGGCCGGGCCGCGCAAAGGCGACATGCCAATGATTTGAGTGGCCGCGATCACCCGGCCCCAGCAGCTCGATCAAGCGAATGCCGCTTTGCCCCATGAGTGCGCGGATCTGGTCGCGGTTGATCGAGTTGACCCCTCCCGCAGGCACGAAATCGACCGCTTGGCCGTATTTGTGCCAGCTATATCGCGCGCCGTAGCTCGCGTTCATCGGCCGGATCGTGTCGGTAATCCGCGCGCCGAAGGCGCGACGGACGAGTGCCGCCACGTTCGACACCGAGGGCGCGCCGATGGGGCCGGCAGGAGACTCGCCGTCGTCGATATGCGCGAGTGCGCAAGCATCGAACACGGATGCGGGCGTGACGCCGTAGGTTGCAAAGTCGCGACCCGCGATCTCCAATGGCCCCGCGGTAAAGTCGGCCCCCAGCGCAATCAGATCACGCACCGTCGCTACGGCGTCGGCTGCATTAACCGGCTCTCGGCTCAAGGTCGCGCCGGTGTGAACGCTGATCGCGAAGGCCGTGGGTGGCGGGCTCATAGCGCCCCCAAACCCCGCTGCGCAGAGCTGAATCGCCTTTGCCGTGAGACCAACTGGAAGCAAGACTGCTTCTCCGTCACCTTGTGCAGAAATGTCTTATGATCGAAGGTGAACGGCCTTGCAACACTCATTCCGGACGTGCCGGCACGTTTGTCATTAGCTTACCGGTACGGAATCAGCCGAAAGGAGGGGTTGTGGCGAGGTTGCTCAACGCTGCCGTGTCGCATAGGAAATGGCCCTTTAAGGGAGTCCGGACCGGCAGGTTTTCGCGCTCTCGCAAGCTGAGGCGTCTCGGACAAAGGGCAGAAAGTTGAGAACTACGGTCGCTTTCCTCGCCGAAACTCCAGGCTCGGCGTCCGTCCAATCTCAAGAAACGTGCCTCAAGCCGGACGACCTTCGGATCTTCGCTGGCCGCAAGACCTTCAACCAGCTTGGCGACATACTCTCCCGCAAAGGCATCCGCCTCGCACCTGGCGATCGGGTAAAGGTCCACGATCTCTCGTGCCTATCGCAAACGACGCCCATGCTCATTCGAGCGGTCGCCAAACTTCTCAAGGCTGGGGTCAGCTTCGAGCTTTGCTCCCCGGCGATCGTAATCGAACCCAATGGCGATGACCGGCTGCACACCCTGCTCGACGCGCTTGATACGCACTACCGGCACATGCACGGTATCAAGACACATCCGCCTGAAATGGCGCAGGCTGGCCGAAAACGTATCCTTAGTCCGGAGAAGCTGCCGGAGATCCGCGCGAAACTGAACGAACCCGGTGCGACGACGACAGACGTCGCGAAGGCACTAGGAGTGGGGCGATCCACCCTTTTCAACTATCTCGAACGGTACGACCTCGATCGGCGCGTCAACCGGCAAAAAAAGAACGTAAGCAGCGGTGCCGAGGACAGCAGCGATCAGGTCGAGGTCTCGGGAGCGGACCCGGACAGGTCGAGCCTCTAGGATCGCATCAATTTGCTTCGGGGGGAGCGGAACCTTCTGGACCAAATCCTGAGCGGATAGACCTTTTGCCCTGAGTAACGCTCTGATGCGGTCCGCAACAAGGGACCGCCACTCTAAGCTAACCGCCACACCAACTCCCTCGGTTCCCCACCAGGTTCCCAGGACTCGACCTCCCAGACGGGCGTCTTTCGTCAGCGCCGCTAATTGCGAATGTTTCTAAATATGTCCCGGCGCATCGGCAACGAAAAAAGGTTGTCTTAAAACCTTCATATCGGATGCTTTTTATCAGGCGCCCTGTTCGGCCTCGGGACGTAGCATATCCCAAATCTCCAAGCCGACTGTTTCGGCGAGCTTTACCATCATGTCGATCGTAGGGTTTGCGCGGCCGTTCTCGATATAGGAAAGGTAGCCCGGCGCGATCCCCGTTCGCTCGAAGAGCTGAGCCTGCGTAAGACCGAGTTCCTTACGACGCTTCTTCAGCCGTATTCCAAACAGGACCGCGGCCGGCTGTGTGATCTCCTCTAAGTGGAGACATTTGGGCATTGAATATATCTCGTATCGGGTACGGCCACTGCCGGGGGGGCCGTGTTCTCGCGCGTACCTTATACCGAACCGGCCCTGTTAGCACCTAAATTAAGCTTAATGCCGTGATGGTGACGCCCATTCCGGGAGCTCCGTATCGATCGAACAGTGTCTTGAGACAAAATCGTTCTGGAACTCCGATCCTCTCGCTCGATCAAGCGGGAGGGATGTGGGTGGCATCCGTCTGCTGGCCGGATACCCGGCCTTTCTTACCCCACTGCTGGTAGCGCTCAGCGAAGCCCCTGATTCTCCCGATGGACGGCATATGGCGTTTATGCTTCAGCTAGGATGCCCGTGAGATTGGTGGCGATCACAAACGGCACATCCAGCGCCTTGAAGTGCGCCTTGCCGCAGGCAATCTGCGCTTTCTCGGCCTCGCGTAGGGTGTTCAGGTCCCCCTTGCTTTCGCTCACCAGATAGACGTCCTCGCGATCATCATGCTGGCGAACGATGGCCCAGTCCGGATTGTAGGTTCCAAGCGGTGTGGTGATCTTGAACCCGGGCGGCAGTTTAGCAAAAACCTTGATCGCGCCGCTGATGTCGAGTGCCTTTGCTAGCTCGGCCTCAATGTTCGAGTCAGTGAGGATGTGATCCAGCGGCGCGTGCTTGACCTCGACAAGTCGGTCGAGCGGCACGTCCTCCTCAGCGGCGAACAGGCTCTGCGCCCACCATTCATCCAATGGCTTATAGACGATGCCGTCGGTCATCATCAGCCGCTTGCCCGCCTGAACGATTGCCGTCACCGCATCGACGAAGGCAGAGGGGTTCACCGCGGCATCTGGAAGCCGTCCGGACTGGATAAGGATATCGGCTAACACCTTGCGGGGCAGTTCGGTGCGGTTCTGCAGCTCGCCCAGAAGATCCGGCACTTCTAGGCGAGCAGCGGTGAGCCGCTGCGGGATCGAGGTGCTGACCTTCTCCGGGGTCACACCCTCGCGGCCGATCAACATTTCGGCCAGTTCGAAGGTGACGCGGGCCTCCCCTGGACGCGGCATATCTCGTAGCGCTAGCGCGCACCGCGCGACCAGCGCCGCGTCATCGAAGTCGAGCCGGTAAGTCGTCTTGCGGCTGATGCGATCCCACAGCGCCTTGAAGTCATGCCCCTCCAAGACCGCAAGGTTCAGCTTCACTTGTCCCTTCGCTCGCGCATCGCTGACCGGCACCTTCCGCGCCAGGCGGTGGAGCATGTCACGGACCAGCTTGGCTGCTGGTGCTGCTAGATCTGCGGGCAGCGGCACCGTGTTCTGAGCAAGCGCGGTTCGCAGCTCGGGCTTGGCCTTGCCTTTCTCGTCAATCAGCCCCGCCTTGGCGAGGCCTTCGAAAACCTCACGGCTTTCCTTAACTGAAACGACGTCCGTGCCTCCATCCGGCAGGGCATAGGTCAAGCCGGCGAACAGGTCGGCGGTGACGATCCCCAGCTTGATGTCGAGCGCCTGCTCCATCTCGGTCTGCAAGCCCTCGGCAAAGGCCTTGTAGCCCTCCTGCGCGATGACAGTAAGGACGTTCAGCCCTTCGTCGCGCCGGCGCTGGCCGCTTTGATCAACGCATAAGCGTAAGCCGCGGCCGATCGACTGGCGCCGCCGGGTCTCGCTCGCCATCTCACGCAGCGAGCAGATCTGAAAGACGTTGGGGTTGTCCCACCCCTCGCGCAGCGCTGAGTGCGAGAACAGGAACCGCAGCGGCTCGGCCTCGTCGAGCAGGCGCTCTTTGTCTTTCATGATGAGGTCGAAGGTGCGCTCGGCTTCGTCGCGGCTCCTCTGGTTCGAGAACTCGCCAGCCGCGTTCAGTGTCGGCTCGGTAAACCGCCCTCTTTTGTCCTGTGAGAAGTACCCATCGTGCGAGCGGGCCGCGTCGGCCGGCACTTCGGCGAAGAGAGATTGGAAGCGGGGCTGGGCCGCCAGCTTCGCGTATTCCTCTTCAAAAATCGCAGCCAGCGGGCCTCGCTGCGCGTGGCCGGCCTCATCGTACCGACGGTAATCGGCGACGGCGTCGATGAAAAAGAGGCTGAGTGTCTTGATGCCTAGCGGCCGGTTGCGCAGCTCTTTACGGAAGTGATGCTCGATCGTCTGCCGCACCATTGCGCGGGAGAGCGATCGGGCATCGACATCGCCCCAGGTATCTCCAGCCTCCAGCGTTTTCACGCCGTCACCGGGTACGACCAGCTGCATAGAGCCAGTGCCGCGCATCTTCTCGACGATGCCGACCCGATAGCCATTGTAGACCGTCCGTCCGCCGGACACCTGATCCTCAGTCAGCTCACTACCGTCATAAACCCAAACTGACTGGCGAGACACGCCGCCCTTCATCTGCTTGGCGATCTCGACCCGGGCTCGCGGCAGTTGACCCTTCTTGGCCTCAATCTCCAGTAGCTTCACATAAGGGCTGTTGTCGGCGTCCTGGATTTGCGCTCCGTCGACCTCGATCGATTTCACTAGGCCACGATCGTGCGCGTCGAAGGCGTCCAGGCGATACACCGGGTGGAACTTGGCCACATGCGTCGCCGAGTAGCGGATCGTCGCCAGCGGCTGCATAGCCCGCATGATCGTGCGACCGGCGCCGGTGGGGTTGGCGTCGACCGATTGCGGCTCGTCGACGATGATAATTGGCCGAGTGCTCTTTACCCAATCCACGCCGGGAATGTCACGGGTCTGCTCCCGCGCTTGCTGGAATACGGCGGCCTTGCTGCCGAGCGACTGTACCGTTGCGATCATCACCCGGATCGACGATGACGAGGCGAAATCGATGATGCGCGACAGGTCCGAGCTGTCATAAACGAAGCTCTCGAATGGCACGCCGTCATAGATCTGGCGGAAGTGGTCGCGGGTCTGCTCGATCGTCTTCTTCACGCCTTCGCGGATCGCGACCGAGGGAACGACGATGACGAATTTGGTGAAGCCGTAGCGCCGGTTCAGCTCGAAGATGGTACGCAGGTAAACATAGGTCTTGCCCGTGCCCGTCTCCATCTCGACGGTGAAGTCCATGCCGTAATCGCCGCCGGCGTCCTTCTTGCCTTTGGATGCGACGTTCAGGTCCGGGGAAGCGCGCAGCGCATGGCGGTTCTGCACAATGTGCAGGTTTTCCAGGACCGTCTCTTCGAGCAGGTCGGAGCGGTTGGCATAGCCCAGCAGCTTCTCGTTATATTTCAGCTCGCCCGCGATCTGCCGCGGGGCGATGGTGAAGAGCGACTGGCGCTCCTCCTGCCCCGAAAACAGATCGACCACGGAATCGATCGCGGCGACCTGATGCGGCAGCTCGGCTTCAAAGACGAATTTCATCGGCCTGCCGATCAGATGCTGGCGATCTTGGCGATGCGATCGCCCAGACGCTGGCGCAGGATGGCGGCAAGGTTCGCCTTGGTTGCCGCGCGATTGCCATCGGAGCCGAGGCCGGTGTCCTTGAAATAGACGGTGGTCTGCACCGGATCGAGCGCATCGACCCAATCCGCCATGCCCTGACCCAGCGCCTCGGCATCATCGGCTCCGACATTGCCCAGACAAACCATTAGGGTCCCGCCGCCAAGCGCGTGGACGGTCTGGCCCGCGATGCTGCGCTTCTCTTCCGACAGCGTGAGATCGATGCCGGTCTTGAGCAGCAACTCGACCAGCAGGTCATCCTCGGTGCGACCGGGCAGGACATTGTCAACGGCATCGAGGATACTGGCCTCCAGATCCTCGGCGTCCGGCTGCCACGGCTTCAGATTCGATTCCGCAAGCTTATACACGCGAAAGCCCGTATCCACCTTTTCGCTGCCGCGAGTGTCGCGCACCTTGTTACCCGAGCGGCGTAAGCGCTCCTTCGTCAGCTCCGCGATATTCAGCGGCTTTCCGGCCTTTCGTAGATACTTGGTGGCCTCCGCGTGATCGGCGTCATCAGCATCAAGCGTTTCCGGTAGCTGGACCAAAATATAACGACGGCTACCGCCGTCCTCCGCGTTCTTCTCCATAACGGCCTGCCCGGTCGTGCCGGATCCAGCAAAGAAGTCCATTATCATATCGTCGGCCTGGGTGGTGAAGCTAATGATCTCTCGCACGAGATCGACCGGCTTCGGATGGCTGAACATGCCAGCCATCCCGAGATCACCCGCCTGGACTGTTCCCCGCTCATTTATGAAAGCGACGTCATCCCACGTTGATTTAACTTTCTTTGTGGATTTTCTAGACTTTTGATATATGTTCCAGCGTCCCTCACGAGTCTGTCGCGCAACGACATCTGGTAGTTCCGTATCTAGGGCCGCCACAGAAACTTTCTCCTGCCCCCAACGCCAGCAGCTTTCGCCGCCCTCGCTATTTAGAGGTAGCACCTCGATACTGTCTGCCGAACCGCTTAGCGAGATGCGGTGCAACCCGTCAGCATCAACCAAGCCTGGGTCTACATAAATCGGATAAAAGAGGTTTGGACGATTGTGTTTCCCAAACTTCGGATTCCGATTCCTTAATTCCCACAGATCATATGGTCCGTTTGCATCGGAGAATGGCAGGGCGTCGCCATCCTTCTCAATTTCGTAAACACCTGATTCTATGGATTTAGAGAATATCGTAATATACTCGTGAGTCTTTGCTATATCACGGTAAGTTTGGCCGCGTTTGTTCGATTGAACAATTATCTGGGATACTAACATCTCATCTCCGAATATTTCAGACAAGATGACTCGCAGTGACGATATTTCATTGTCGTCAGTGCTAATCGCGATGACGCCATCATCACGAAGGAATTCCTTCGCCATCATTAGGCGAGGATACATCATATTAAGCCAGTTAGTATGAAGGCGTCCCGACGACTCTCGATCAGTAGTAAGGGCAACATCCTGGTCGTCAATTTGCCCAGTTAGAGCCAAATACCCACGAACCGGTTGCGCATAGTTATCGTTATAAACAAAGTCATTTCCCGTGTTGTATGGAGGGTCGATATAAATGAGCTTTATCTTGCCAGTATAGGAGCGACGAAGCAGCTTCAGCGCTTCAAGATTGTCGCCTTCGATTACGATATTTTGCGTGGCATCCCATTCGACGCTGTCATCGGCCGCAGGTCGAAGCGTCCCTAAAGTCGGTGTCAAAGCAAATGCGCGCGCCTTTCGCTTTCCCTTCCAGTGGAGCCCGTAGCGCTCCTCGTGGTCCTCCACGACGCCACCGAGCAGTTCCCGCAAGACCTCAAAATCGACGTTGCCATCGGTTACGATCGCAGGAAACAGCTCTTTCAACCGCGCGACATTGCCCGCAACCAGATCGCCGCTGCCCGCAGCCTCGTCATTGCGGGTGATCTGGGGAATGGGGTCGTTGGCGTTCGTCACACATATCTCCATGCGCGCCGTCGGCGCACATCTCATTGAAAACACTATCAGCGAGCGATGGGAGCGTTGGCCAACTCCCCCGCGATGGCCTGGAGCCTATCCTTAAGCGCGCGCGCCTGATTGCCAAGCACGACCTGTTCCGCAAGACGCTTTTCCCGCTTTGCGGCCGCGCGGGCGGTGAGCCATTCCGCCTCCGCCTGCCCATGACGGGCGAGCGCGTCCCGCCGCGCCGCCACGGCGACCGTGTCGGCGAGAAGCTGGAATGGCGCATCGGTCAGGCGCGCGACGGCCAGCGCCTCGATCCGCTCGACCAATGCGCTATAGAGCGCGGCGAGCGTCGTCTGCGGAAGACCGGGCAGCGCAAGGCTGGCGAGAAAGACCCCAGACGCCGGCTCATCCGCAGCAGCGAGGCCTGGAGCAATTACGAGTCGCTCGACCACCACCCGGTCCGCAATCCGCTCGGCCCGACGCAACAGCGCGAGACTCAGGCACGTGCCGGCGTTCTCTGGCAATGCGGTGGCGAGGATGATGGGCACCGGAACGGCGCGGTGGATCAGGGTCAGCAGCCGCTGGGTCGGCACGACCCGCGCCGTCATGGCCAGCAACTGGATCGCCGGGATTGGCCGATCCTCATCGGTGCCGGCCGCAATGCCCACCGTGGTCGGCGACAGCGTCGCCCACCAGTCCAGCCGCTCAATCGTGCTATCGATCAGCTTGCGGTCGGCAGTGTTGGCCGCACCGTGCTGTGCCAGCACGTCCTTGGGCAAACGCCGCGCCGGGGCGTTCATCGGCGGCAGGGCCAGCGCCTCTCGGATATCGGCGGGCGTGATTGTCACGAGGGTGGCAGGATCGCCAGCCAGCAGACGACTTCCCAATCGTCCATACCACTTTCGCCGCCCGATCCTTCGATCCCACCGGTGGTGAACAGGCTCTCGACCGCGCGCTCCTCGGCCTTGCCGGTGACGCCGCGGATAGCCGCGGCGAGCAATGCCTGCCACCCCTCCATCGCATCTCCGCCGTGCGTCTCGGCATCGAACCGCGTCCAGGCTTCGACCTGACGGTCCGCCGGCGTCGCGGCGGCGAGGCGCAAGAGGTCCAGCATCCGCTTGGGCTGACTGTGCGGCAAGATGATGCGGTCATCCATGCCCACATAGATCAACGCATGGGGGAAGAGCGGGTCGCCCTTGGCGATCGACCGCTCAGCCGCCGGCGTTGCCGCACGCAGGACGAACAGTGCGCCGGGTGGAAAATCGTCGCTAGCAAAGACGGGCGAATAGGTGCCGAGGAGCTGCTTGCTGAGGGCTAACCGCTGGTCGGGCGACAGACGCACCAGATCCAGCCGCAGGTCATTGAGCGTCAGATCGGTGATGGACACGCCCGAGGACAGATCCTCCAGATCGACCACGCGCGATTGCAGCGTCTCGAGCTGCTGGCGGCGATATTCCAGATCGTTCATCTGATTGCCAGCTTGCGCCTCGATCAGGTTCTCCTCGCCCGTTGCCGAAACGTCGAGGAGCATCATCTTGCCCGACACGCTACGCTCCAGGCCGATGTAGCTGTCCAAGTCCATATTCGGCCAGAAGTTGACGAGCTTAATGACAGCGTTGGGCGAGCCAAGGCGATCGACGCGGCCGAAGCGCTGCACGATTCGCACGGGGTTCCAGTGAATGTCGTAATTCACAACGCAGTCGCAATCCTGCAGGTTTTGCCCTTCGGAAATGCAGTCCGTCGCTATGATCAGGTCGATCTCCTCCTCGTCGGCCAAGGCTTCGGGGCGCGACCGGGCACGAGGCGCGAAGGCGGTGAGGATCGAGCCGAGGTCGGCGGTCAGCTTCGGATGGGTAGTCTTGTTGCGGCCCGATCCCGTCACAAGCGCCATGCGGCGCGGATAGTCGGCACGAAGCTCTTCGTAGAGGTAAGCGGCCGTATCTGCGAAGGCGGTAAAGACCAGCAGCTTCGAATTGCCTGGGTTAAATGGCTCGGCAAGCTTGGCGGCGATTAGCTCCTTCAAATCGGCGAGCTTGGCGTCGCGTTCTGCGGTGACGCTTTGCGCCTGAGCGTGGAGGCGCGCGAGCCGATCTCGATCCTCTGCTAGATCCTGACGCCAGCGGACGAGGTCTGCATCGCTCAGCAGAACGCGGACATTGCGTCCAACCCCGAGCTGATCGAAGGCAGGATCGTCATCATCCAAATCGTCGATCAAAGGCGCGGTTACGTCGTCGTCATGGGCGTCGATGCGAGCGATCAACGCTTCAACCGCCTCAAGCTGACGGCCGATCGTTAGCGCAAAGGCATGGACCGAGCTCTCCATGCGCTTGAGCAAATTGACCCGCAGCAGCGCAGTCAGGCTTTCCTCACGGTCAAGCTGGCGGAACACGCTGGCGCCGCCCCCAGCGCCGGCGACATCCTGATTGTAGCGCCGCTCGTAGGCCGGACGGCGATCCTCCAGAACATAGCGGAGGGGCGCGAAGGCCGCCAGCTTCAGCCGGCGGATCTCGTTGTTAACTTCGACGATGGCCGGGAACGAGCCAGTCAGGTCAACGTCAGACTTGATGTTCGTTGGTGCCAGCTTTTCCGGAAAAGATCCGGTTTCGGCGGTGCCGTAGTAACGCTCGATATGCTTACGGCTGCGTGCGATAGTGAGCAGGTCGAGCAGCCGAAAATAGTCGAAGCCCAGCATCTCCAGGAGCTTAGCTGGGGTTCGGACCGCTTCCGGGAGTTGCTGCCAGCGGTTAAACTGGCCCTGCGCGATGCGGATGGTCCCAGCGATGCTTGCGATGCCGTGTCCGGCAAGAGCCTGGTCGTGCCCCTCAGTAGCAAAAGCGATCTGGTTCTTAAGGTCGTTTAGGCGGTTGTTCACTGGTGTAGCCGACAGCATAAGCACTCGCGTCTTTACGCCGGCTTTCACAACGGCATTGAGCAGCTTGTCGTACCGGCTCTCTCGATCGCCTTTGCCGGCAGGGCGGTTACGGAAATTATGGCTCTCGTCGATAACGACCAGATCGTAATTCGCCCAGTTTATGTTGCTAAGGTCGATATCGCCGGACTGGCCACCTTCGCGCGACAGATCGGTATGGTTCAACACATCGAAGGCGAAGCGATCGGCGGCCAGCATGTTGCGGACGTCATTGCGCGTCCAGAGTGTCCAATTCTCACGCAGGCGCTTGGGAGCGAGGACAAGCACCCGGGCGTTGCGCAACTCAAAATATTTTATGACGCCCAGTGCCTCGAAGGTTTTGCCTAAGCCAACACTGTCAGCGATGATGCAACCGCCGAAGCGTTGCAGTTTGTCGATCGCGCCGATGACGCCGTCTTTCTGAAAGCGATAGAGCTTCGACCAAATCTGAGTTTCGCGTATGCCGGTAGCGGGGTCGACGATGCGCGACTCATCTGTGCCGGCCTCCATCTCGGCAAAGAGGTGATTTAGCGCCTGAGTATAGACTGCGGCAGGCGCGTGATCGCCTGCGGCGGCAGTGACGGCGTCGGTCAGGGCGACGACTGCTGGCCCTTCCGGGTTCGCCGCGTTCCATTCCGTCTCATACCACTGGGTGACCATGCCCAGCTCCACTTCGTTCTCGGTCTGCTGCACAAATCCAAGCCTCGATTGCGGAGAAAGGCCGAGACCGCCGGTGGTCAGGCTGCAATTGCCGATGATGGCACCCCGCCGGGTCAGGAGCACGGCTTGCGCAGGGGGCAGGCGCGTCTGTCGGATTTCCGCAGCCGCGAGCGCTCGTGCGAGCGCAGTAGACAGTGCCCGGCCTTGAAGGCGATTACGGCGGACCCGATCGCCGTCGTCCCCACTAAGAAGCGTATCCGTCGTTGCGCCCAGCAGCACGCGCCCAAGCGCTTGGGGGCCGCCTTCAAGCGCGGACTGCGCCCCAAAAACTGAAATCTGGTCACTAAGGACGTTGAGCGTCTCGCCCTTGAATTTCTTCAAGATCTCGAATGCCCGCTCGCTCCCAGTATTTCCAACTAGCCGCACTTATTAGCCTCCAGCCCAACGCGGGCACCTTGATATTTCTGTTTTTGATGACGACCGACTGAAACAGCTGGCTAATAGGTATAATGGTCTTGAGCCTCTACTAAGATCAGGTGGCTATGTGTTCTTCCGCGCTTATCGCTTCCTGCTCAGGCGCCGGTAAGTGGCGATAGAGCGTCGGAACCGATACGCCGATTGTCGGTGCGATCTCGCGGATGGTCATCCCCGAAGCCAAGAGCTTTCGCGCTGCTTCGAGACGTTTGGGTGTCATTACCGTCTTCCGACCGCCGACCCTCCCCTCCCGCCGGGCTATGATCAGCGCGGCGGTGGTGCGCTCGCGATTAAGGTCGCGCTCCATCTCCGCCATTGCCGCCAGAATGTGAAAGACGAGCTTGCCCGCTGTCCCAGCGGTGTCGATCCCGTCAGTGATGGAGCGAAGTCCGAGACCACGATCGGTCAGATCGGCCGCAAGATCGACGAGGCCTTTCATCGTTCGGCCGAGGCGGTCAAGCTTCCACACCACCAGCACGTCGCCAGCGCGTGCGTGCGACAGTGCTTCAGCCAGGCCGGCGCGGTTCGCCTTTGCTCCGCTCGCTTTGTCGGAAAAAGTTCGCTCACAGCCGGCGTTGCGCAACGCTTCGAGTTGAGGTGTCAGATCCTGTTCGGGTGTGGAAACCCGCGCGTAGCCAATCAGCATGATCCGTTCTCAAAACTCATGTCACGCGACTATCACGGGCAACCCCATTCGAGAAAGTGTTTTGATACGCTGGTGAAGCTTGCTAGACGTTCTCACATGGTCGCGTATCAAAATCGATCGTTTGTGCGACAGCCGACCAGCAATCTGGCCAACGGTCGGCGAAAGCACGAAGGCACCGACGTCGACTCCCGAACGGTCGGCGAAAACACGAACTTTCGCGCTCGATTGCCGCTTCTCGGAGAGGTAGGGTCGCTTAACAGGCCAATCTTCGTGTTTTCGCCGACCGATTGGCTGACCTACGGAAGCGAACTATGAGCCAAGCCGTAACACCTCAGGGCGACCTGTTCACCCTCGACAGGGCATTGTTGCGTAGCGCCGGTCGCATGTCCATTTCCATGATCGCTTCGCCCTTTGCCCAGCGGTTAAGGCGATAGTTTAGCAGGCTGCGGTAGTTCATGGGATCGCAGTTGTCTTCGTCAGCAATAGACGCGCCCGCATCAGGCTTTGTCATCGCGGTCTTCTCCAGATGATGAAGTTATTGTTTGTGGAGCAATCTGCATCGCACAAGCTTCAGGGGCCGGCATTAGACCCCTGAAGGAAGAGCAAAAATACTTTACTGTTTTTCCGGATCAAATTGCTTTTCACGAATGAACAGCGCGGGAATGACGCCGCAGATGAAATAGGCACCGCCCATTACGAGAAAGCCCAGACCGATCGATGACTGGCTCGCGAAGAACCCGACTAATATTGGTGCAATGGCAGCACCGATACGACCGATATTGTATGCGCCCCCGACAGCTGTACCACGATATCTCGCCTCGAAACTCTCCGTCATATAGGTCGCGTTGACGCCATAAGGGATGCCATACAGGAAGCCGAAGACAATAAGCATCCAGAGGATCGTATCCGGGCTATGGTAAAGTACGATAACCGGGAGGAAGACTGCGGTTCCCAGTGCACCCAATGCGAAGACCGCTCGACGTCCCAGCCAGTCAGCAGCGATGCCCGCGAGGATCTTGCCAAGGATCATTGCCGTGTAGCTGCCAACCATATAGGCCGTCATGGATTTGAATTGCATTCCCATTTCGGTTTCAAGGTACGAGGGAAGCCAGTTGTTCACACCGTAGTAGCCGAACTGGAGGAAGCCGGCGGTTAGAGCCCATAGAAAAAACATGCTGCGGGCTTGAGGACTGTTGAATATGGCCTTGAACGCCCCCTCCTGCCTGACCGCTTGCGGCTGGGCCGACGCGGAATCAGATCGTTCACGCATGGCCTTCGCTTTGACCCAGCTTTCAGGCTCCGGCACCGCTTTGTGCATGATTAAGGCAATAATCACCGGAATGATCGCGACGTAAAAGAGATACCTCCAGCCATAGGTCGGCAATAGCCAACCGGCAAGTAGCGTCGCAACGATGTATCCGACTGACCACCCAGCCTGAAGCGTGCCGAGGGCTGTAGTTCGATATTTCGTCGGCACATATTCGGCCATAAGGGTGTTGCAAGCAACGTAGAGTGCTCCGAGACCCAGAGATGAGATAAAGCGTGCGGCGGCAAATTGCAGATAGCTGTGCGTCATGCCCAGTACGGCCGTACCTACAGAAAAAACAACAATCGTCCAGGAGACGGTTTTTACGCGCCCGAACCGATCACAGGCCCAACCGCCATAGATGCCACCGATCGCCATGCCTGCGAGTGTAATACTGCCGAGGCTACCAGCCTCGACGCTTGTGAGGCCAAACTCGGCCTTGATGCTGGTCAGGCTGTAGGACAGCAGCATCAGATCAGCCCCATCAATCATCAACCCGAGAAAGCTGAAGATGAAAACAAGAATCCAGATCTTGCCTTGTTCAGTTTCCGCAGCCTTTACCGTATTATCCATGTCGCTCTTCCCGTTTTCTGTCGCGCTGTCGCGCGTATTCTCCTCAAGGCAAGCCTCCGCCAAGCGGGCTAACGCGTCTTGGTTAGCCCGGCGGAAAACGAATTTTGATGAATGAAAAATTCAGCGCATTGCTTCGCGTATCATGTTGCGAGCGATGACAATCTGCTGGATCTGTGTCGTCCCCTCGTAGATTCGGAATAACCGGACGTCGCGGTAGAAGCGCTCGATCGCGTACTCGCTCACATATCCGGCGCCGCCGTGAATTTGCACACAGCGATCGGCGACGCGACCGCACATCTCGGTCGCGAACATCTTGGCGCAAGACGCTTCAGTGCTGACATTCAAGCCTTCATCACGCTTGCGCGCGGCGTCGAGAACCATACATTTCGCGGCATAGATTTCCGCCTTGCTGTCGGCGAGCATCGCCTGGATGAGCTGGAAATCAGCGATTGGCTTGCCGAACTGCTTGCGTTCCAGAGCGTAAGCCAGGGCATCGGCGAGCATGCGTTCTGATGCTCCGACGCTCAGGGCAGCGATGTGCAGTCTGCCCTTGTCCAGTACCTTCATCGCGGTTTTGAACCCGACACCCTCGACGCCGCCGATTAACTGGCCTGCGGGAACGCGGACATTATCGAGGATGACATCGCAAGTCAGCGCGCCTTTCTGGCCCATCTTGTGATCGGGTTTGCCAAATGAAAGTCCGGCGGTGCCACGTTCGACAACAAATGCGCTGATACCGCTGGCACCCTTGATGTCGGTGGAGGTGCGCGCCATGACCGTGAAAACACTGGCCAGTGGTGCATTGGTGATGAAGCGTTTGGTGCCGTTCAGCACATAGTCATCGCCGTCGCGGATCGCCGTGGTCTTGAGCGAGGCGGCGTCGGAACCGGCGTCGGGTTCGGTGAGGCAGAACGAACTGAGAAGCTCGCCGCTTGCGAGCCGCGGCAGATAGCTATCTTTCTGCGCTTCGGTGCCGTCGATCAATATGCCGATCGAGCCGATGCCGTTATTCGTGCCGATATGAGAGCGGAAGGCCGGCGAAGTCCGTCCGAGTTCGAACACGACGTTCACCTCCTCCTCCATAGTGAGGCCAAGTCCGCCGTATTGTTCGGGAATCGTCAGTCCGAAGAAACCGAGTTCCTTCATCTGTTGAATGATGTCGACGGGGATCGCATCCGTTTCAGCGACTTCATTTTCCCGCGGGATAAGGGTTTCCGAAACAAACTGGCGAACGGTATCTACCAGCATCTGAAGGGTTTCCGGCTCGCGGATCATGCACTCTCCTAGCGGCAGGGTTGCCCCGCCATGTCGAGGCCCTGCCGCCCGGAAAGATTACGGGACGGCAGAACCGATGTTGTGAACCATAGTAATCAGCCGGGGACCGATATCGTCCTCCAGCTTTTCTTGCGGCAGCTGAAAGCTCGGGCCTCCGCAATTGAACGCAACGACCCCGTATTGCTTGTGAACCAGCGGCACCGCCACCGAGTTGACGTCCTTGTGCCATTCTCCGATCGACAGGCAGTAGCCATAGTCCTCATAATCGCGAAACGCCCGCTCAAGCCCGCGGCGCACCAAAGGCCAGGCTTCCGGGTCGCGATTGCGGATATGTTCCATGAGGAACGCCCGCTCGCTCTCTGGCATGGCAGCAAGACATGCGCGGCCAACCGAACTTTGTGCCAAAGGCAGGTAGCTGCCCACCTGACGGCGCATAGTCATGTTTCCGCCTCCTTGCACCACGTCGACATAGACCATTTGAAGTCGATCGCGTGCCGCCAGGGCAACGGCTGCCTTGGCATAGTCAGCCAGGTCCATCATCAATGGCGCGGCAACCGTGCGGATTGTCATGTTCGAAAGCATTGCATAACCGAGCCCCAAAACACCGACGTCCAGCTGGTATCGTCCCGAACCCGTATCCTGTTTCAGGTAACCAAGGCGCGTTAGCGTATGAGTCAGGCGTGAAACGGTCGGCTTCGGCAGACTCGTCTTGCGGGCGATCTCCTGATTTCCGAGCGTGTTGTCTTTAGGCGTGAAACAGCGCAGGATTTCCAGCCCTCGGGCCAGCGCTGTTACGAACTGACGATCCTCCTCCTCATTCTCCACGCTCAAGGGAGCCGGCGCAGACTTTTCCATCTCCCGACCTCCGCCTTGCGGTTCTCCCTGTCGGTAGCGTTCAAGTTCGTCTTGATGCGTGACATTAGAAATCTGCCTTTCGGGTTTGTCAATACGCGAAATCATATTTCGCATAGCGAAACTATGAAGGAAGCGGAACAGGAAGACAAGACCGAAATTCGCTTTTATGTTCTGAATGTTGATGGATTTTTCAAGCCCTGGTTGGCAACCGGCTTTACAATCGATGTTTTGGCCTTCTATTATAAAAATAACGAAATTGAGTTTCGCCATGCGGAATTTCAGTTCTGGGAGGATAAAATTGACAGCCCCGCAAGACAGCTTCGTTTCTGTCGAACGCCACGATAACGGCGTCGCGACAGTGCGCATCAATCGCCCTGAGGCACGGAACGCCCTAAGCATGGCTATCCGTCGCGATCTGGCTGATATGTTCAATCGCCTATCCGTCGATGCGGGGGTCCGTGCCATCATACTCACAGGTGGGGAAACCTGCTTCGTTGCCGGAGCAGATATCCGGGAATTCGCCGGAGCAGGCCCGGTCGAAATGTATCTGCGGCATACGGAAGTTCTCTGGGATGCGATAGGCCGGTGCCCAAAGCCAGTGATTGCGGCAGTCAACGGATTTGCCCTGGGCGGAGGCTGCGAACTGGCGATGCACTGCGATATCATCGTTGCCGGAGAGAGTGCCAAGTTCGCGCAACCCGAAATCAAGCTCGGCCTGATGCCCGGGGCTGGCGGAACACAACGGCTTGTTCGCGCAGTAGGCAAGTTCCAGGCCATGCGCATCGCCCTGACAGGCTGCACGGTTCGCGCATCTGAGGCACTTGCAATGGGCCTCGCCAGCGAAGTGGTGCCGGATGATCGGACGATTGCACGGGCACAGGAACTCGCCGCCGAGATCGCAGCCTTGCCGCCCATCGCAGTGGCGCAGATCAAAGAGGTCATCCTGGCCGGTGCCGATTTGCCGCTCGATAGCGCGTTGATGCTGGAGCGCAAGGCGTTCCAGCTCCTGTTCGATAGCAAGGATCAGAAGGAAGGGGCTGTCGCGTTTTTCGAGAAGCGGTCCCCGGTTTTCGAGGGTAAGTGATAATGGCCCGATCAATCGACTGCATGGGTGTCGTCGGCACAGGTGTAATGGGAAGCGGTATTGCGCAGATCGCAGCGCAGGCCGGTCTTTCAGTGATACTTTTTGACGCCCGCGACGGAGCGGCTGCCCTGGCGAAGGACAACCTCGCCGCGACATTCGCAAAGCTGGCCGACAAGGGCAAGATCAGCGCTGACGCCGCTCAGGCTGCCTTGTCACGCCTGACGGTTGCAGATCGCCTCGACGATCTTGCGCAATGCGATCTGGTCGTAGAAGCCATCGTCGAGAGGATCGAGGCAAAGCAGGAGCTTTTGGGCAAGCTGGAAGGCATCGTTGCAGCCGATTGCATTTTGGCGACCAACACCTCCTCTCTTTCGGTGACGGCCATAGCAAGCGCCAGCGATCATCCCGAACGGGTCGCCGGATTCCACTTCTTCAACCCCGTGCCTCTCATGAAGGTCGTCGAGGTGATCGACGGGCTTGCCGGCGATCCTGCTGTGGGCGATGCGCTGCTGGCACTTGCCGCGCGGATGGGGCATCGCGGGGTCCGCACCAAGGATACTCCGGGTTTCATCGTCAACCATGCCGGGCGTGCCTATGGCACGGAAGCGCTCAAGATCTTGAACGAATGCGTGGCGCCTGTCGGCGAAATCGACACGATCCTGCGCGAGACCTGCGGCTTCCGTATGGGACCGCTCGAACTCTTCGACCTGACGGGACTCGATGTCTCTCATCCCGTCATGGAATCCATCTACAACCAGTTCTACCAGGAGCCGCGCTACCGTCCCTCCGCCCTCACGCGCCTCATGTTGGCCGGTGGCCGTATCGGGCGCAAGGCGGGCGAAGGATTTTACCGATACCGCGCCGGCCAAAAGATCGATCCGCCGTCGCCCCGACCGGTGCCCGATGTTGTCAAGCTACCGCCGGTCTGGATCGGCGCGGAGCAGGATGAAGATCGCAACACGCTCGTCGCGCTCATGAAGAAACTTGGCGCGCAGGTCGAAGCCGGTGCAACGCCAACCAATGATGCCCTGTGCCTGCTTGCGCCTTACGGCTACGACACGACGATGGCGTGCGAACTGGCAGGGACACCGCCGCAAAGGACAGTCTGCATCGATATGTTCGCGGGTATCGCCCGTCATCGGACACTGATGACGTGCCCCGCCACGGACGCGGCCTATCGCGATGCCGCGCATGCGCTTTTTGCCCGCGACGGTGTCGGCGTTACTCTCATTCGTGACAGCGTCGGTTTCGTCGCTCAGCGAACCCTGGCCGCCATCGTCAATCTGGCCTGCGACATTGCCCAGCAAGGTATCGCCAGTGTCGACGATATCGACGATGCCGTTCGGCTTGGTCTCGGCTACCCGCAGGGACCGCTTGCCTGGGGCGACGCGCTTGGCCCGGCAAAACTCGCGCTGATCCTGTCCCGCATGTTGGAGGTAACAGGCGACCCGCGCTACCGGCCCAGTCCGTGGTTGCGCCGCAGGGCGGCGCTTGGACTGTCATTGCGCCAGCCGGAAAACGCCTGATCAGAGGAAGAAGAAATGGGTGCTTTAACTGGATACCGCGTGCTCGATATGAGCCGCGTCCTGGCCGGACCGTGGTGCAGTCAGGTTCTCGCCGATCTCGGAGCGGAAGTCATCAAGATCGAACGTCCGCGCAGCGGTGACGACACGCGGGACTGGGGGCCGCCGTGGATGAAGGACGATGAGGGCAATCCCACCCGTGAGGCGTCCTATTACCAGTCCGCAAATCGGGGAAAATTTTCCGTCGCGCTCAACATCGCCTCTCCGGAAGGGCAGGATCTACTGCGCCGGATGGTCGCCGAATGTGATATTCTCATCGAGAACTACAAGGCGGGCTCGCTCGCCAAATACGGACTCGACTACGAGACGCTTTCTGCCATCAATCCCGGTCTTGTCTATTGCTCGATCACCGGCTTCGGACAAACCGGTCCCCGCGCGGCCGAACCCGGTTATGATTTCATCATTCAGGGTATCGGCGGATTGATGAGTATCACCGGCGAAAAGGACGACAAGCCGGGTGGTGGCCCGCAGAAGGTGGGCGTTGCCGTTGCTGACCTGATGACCGGCCTTTATTCGACGATCGCCATCGAAGCAGCGCTGCTCAGCCGGGCAAAGACCGGCAAGGGACAGTACATCGACATGGCGCTGCTCGACGTTCAGGTCGCAACCCTTTGCAACCAGACCCAGAACTATCTCGCATCTGGCAAGCCTCCGGGGCGCTATGGCAATGCCCATGCCAATATCGTGCCCTATCAGGTGTTCCGGGCAAGCGATCGCGAGTTCATCATCGCCTGTGGCAATGACTCGCAATTCGCTTCGCTATGCGCGGCGATCGGCCTTCCTGATTTGCCGAAGGATCCCCGGTTCACACGCAATTCGGACCGGGTGGTTCATCGTGATGAAATCGGCGCTATTCTATCCGCACATTTCTTGACCGGTACAACGGATGAATGGATCAGCAAGATCCATCCGAGCGGCGTACCCGTCGGCGCGATCAACGATATTGCCCATGCGCTCGACGAGCCGCAGGTCAGAGCGCGCAACATGCTGGTAAACATACCACACGCTCTAAACCGCGACTTCATGACGGTCGGAAGTCCGATTAATCTGTCGGACACGCCGGTGGAATATCCACGCGCCGCGCCCATGCTCGGCGAGCATACGGATGATTTGCTCAGGCGGCTGGCCGGCATGGACGATGCCGCGCTCGACGCGCTCAAGGCCCGCGGAATTGTCGAACAACACGAGCAGGGTTGAGCGAACCCGGGAAGGGCAATCTGTCCCTCCCCAAGCTGCTCTGCACATTCCTTTGACCTTCACGGAGATTGTCATGACCGAAGTCTTCATTTGCGATTACATTCGCACGCCTGTCGGCCGCTACGGCGGCTCGCTTTCCTCCGTGCGTGCCGATGATCTCGGCGCCATCCCGCTCAAGGCGCTCGTCCAACGTAACAGTGCGGTTGACTGGGAAGCCGTCGATGACGTGGTCTTCGGCTGTGCAAACCAGGCTGGAGAGGATAACCGCAACGTCGCGCGCATGTCGCTGCTTCTGGCCGGGCTCCCTGTCTCGATCTCCGGCACAACCATCAACCGCCTGTGTGGTTCCGGCATGGATGCCGTCATCACGGCTGCCCGCGCCATCAAGTCCGGCGAAGCGGAACTGATGATCGCCGGAGGCGTCGAAAGCATGAGCCGCGCGCCCTTCATCATGCCCAAGGCCGGCAGCGCCTTCTCCCGCAACGCCGAGATCTACGACACGACCATCGGCTGGCGCTTCGTCAATCCGGCCATGAAGGCCGCATACGGCGTCGATTCTATGCCCGAGACAGGCGACAATGTCGCCATCGACTACAATGTCGCTCGCGAGGACCAGGACGCCTTTGCCGTTCGAAGTCAGGAAAAGGCCGCAGCGGCGCAGGCAAACGGCCGTTTGGAGAAAGAGATTGTGCCCGTCACCATTCCCCAGAAGAAGGGTGACCCGCTAATCGTCGCGAAGGATGAACATCCCCGCGCCACGAGCATGGAAGCGCTTGCCAAGCTGAAGCCGGTCAACCGCATGGACGGCGCGACGGTGACCGCTGGCAACGCATCGGGTGTCAATGATGGCGCGGCGGCCCTCATCATCGCCTCGGCTGCGGCGGTGAACAAATACTGCCTGACCCCGATCGCCCGCATCATCGGAGGTGCGACGGCGGGTGTTCCCCCACGTATCATGGGCATCGGTCCGGCACCGGCGTCACAGAAGCTTCTGGCCCGTATCGGCTGGACCACTGCCGATCTTGATGTGATCGAACTCAACGAAGCCTTTGCCTCCCAAGGCCTAGCGACGCTCCGCCAGCTCGGGATCGACGATGACGATCCACGTGCGAACCCGAATGGCGGGGCGATCGCACTGGGGCATCCGCTCGGCATGTCGGGTGCACGGATTGCCGGGACGGCGGCGCTCGAATTGTCATTGAATGGCAAGAAGAAAGCACTCGCCACCATGTGTATCGGTGTCGGCCAGGGCATCGCCATCGCACTCGAAAACGTCTGAGCTGAAGGAGGAAGCCTTATGAAGCTACTCGTGCCCGTAAAGCGGGTTGTTGATTACAACGTGAAGATCCGCGTGAAGACGGATGGTTCTGGCGTTGAGTTGGCGAATGTTAAGATGTCGATGAACCCGTTCGACGAGATTGCAGTGGAAGAGGCACTGCGATTGAAGGAAGCGGGCAAGGCGAGCGAAGTGATCGCGGTTTCGATCGGCCCGGCGAAGGCCGAGGAAACGCTGCGCACGGCGCTGGCGATGGGCGCGGACCGGGCGATCCTGATCGAGACCGACGAGACGGTCGAGCCGCTTGGCGTGGCCAAGCTGCTGAAGGCGGTGGTGACTTCGGAAGAACCGGGTCTCGTGATCCTCGGCAAGCAGGCGATCGATGACGATTCGAACCAGACCGGCCAGATGCTGTCGGCGCTGACGGGCTACCCGCAGGCGACCTTCGCCTCGAAGGTGGCGGTCGGCGACGGCACGGTTGCCGTGACCCGCGAAGTGGATGGCGGTCTCCAGACCGTGGAACTGAAGCTTCCGGCCGTGGTGACGACGGACCTGCGCCTGAACGAGCCGCGCTATGCTTCTTTGCCGAACATCATGAAGGCAAAGAAGAAGCCGCTCGACAGGAAGAGCCCTGCCGATCTCGGCGTCGATATCGCGCCGCGCCTGAAGGTGCTGAAGACCGAGGAACCGGCCGGCCGCAAGGCAGGCATCAAGGTTGGCAGCATGGCGGAGCTTGTCGAAAAGCTCAAGACCGAAGCCGGTGTGCTTTAATCGGGTCGCAAGAGGAGATTTAAGATCATGACCATTCTTCTTCTGGCCGAACACGACAACAAGGCCCTTTCCGAACAGACCGCCAAGGTTCTGACGGCTGCTGTGAAGATCGGTGGCGATGTGCATGTGCTGGTGGCCGGTTCCGGCGTCGCGGCGGTTGCTGAGGCCGCCTCGAAGCTTTCGGGCGTTTCGAAGGTTCTCGTGGCCGACGATGCGGCCTATGCGAACGGCCTGTCCGAACCGCTGTCGGACCTGATCGTCTCGCTGTCCGGTTCCTGCGATGTCATCATCGGCGCCGCGACCTCGGTCGCCAAGAGCGTTCTGCCGCGCGTTGCCGCCCTCATCGACGTGATGCAGGTATCGGAAATCGTCGAGGTCGTCTCGGCGGACACGTTCAAGCGCCCGATCTACGCGGGCAACGCCATCCAGACGGTGCAGTCCACCGATGCGAAGAAGGTGATCACCGTTCGCACGGCCTCCTTCCCGGTTGCACCGGCAGGCGGGGCGGCGGCCATCGAAACCGTTGCCGCCGCCGGCGACAAGGGCGTCTCGAAGTTCGTCTCGGAAGAGATCGCGGCTTCGGAACGTCCGGAGTTGACGGCCGCGAAGATCATCATCTCGGGCGGTCGTGCGCTGGGTTCCTCGGAGAAGTTCAACGAGGTTATCCTGCCCGTCGCGGACAAGCTCGGGGCAGCGGTCGGCGCATCGCGCGCGGCAGTGGATGCGGGCTATGCACCCAACGACTGGCAGGTTGGCCAGACGGGCAAGGTGGTCGCGCCCGATCTCTACATCGCCTGCGGCATCTCCGGCGCGATCCAGCATCTGGCGGGCATGAAGGACTCGAAGGTGATCGTCGCCATCAACAAGGACGAGGAGGCCCCGATCTTCCAGATTGCCGACTACGGCCTCGTCGCCGACATCTTCGAAGCCCTGCCGGAACTCCAGAAGGCGCTTTGACTTGGAAGAGATTGAACGGGAGAGCATGGAGTTCGACGTCGTGATCGTCGGCGCGGGTCCAGCGGGCCTTGCGGCTGCGATCCGGTTGAAGCAGGTCGATCCGGAGCTTTCGGTCGTCGTTCTGGAGAAGGGGTCGGAAGTCGGCGCGCATATTCTTTCCGGCGCGGTGGTCGATCCGATCGGCATCGACGCGCTTCTGCCCGGCTGGCGCGAGGATGGTGACCATCCCTTCAGGACCGAAGTGACGGACGATCATTTCCTCTTCCTCACCAGGGAAAAGGCGATCCGTTTGCCGAACGCCTTCATGCCGAAATTCCTCGGCAATGAGAACGGCGGAGCAATATTCGACCACGGTAGCGGCGGGATAGTCCTGCTGCGGGCGGCGTACAAGTCGTCCACCTTGAAGCCTTTCTGCCGAGTCAGGGAGGTGTGGGGATCTACAGCGTGGAACTTTATCTTCAGGTCCGTCTGGCTTGCGCGGATGGCATGAGCCAACGGGCGGCGGCG
>Ga0265296_1001667_pt1 | contig 24658 bp, 23 predicted proteins | sample MunlanPumphouse1_FD_189073 | JGI IMG/M metagenome (GOLD analysis project Ga0265296, IMG submission 189073) | Groundwater microbial communities from a municipal landfill in Southern Ontario, Canada - Pumphouse #1 | ecosystem: Environmental > Aquatic > Deep subsurface > Groundwater | place... | reverse complement strand
TAATACCAAGTTGCGATCTAACAAGTAACATTAAGGTATGGGAAATTTGTCATCGAACGAAGTTTTTCTGGGTCTTTGGCGAGATCATTCAAGCCCCGACAGAGGTTGTCTTCTACCGCATCCAGATCCCGGCAGGCCTTGTTGGCAAAATTCTTCTCCCTCAGTTCCTCCCAAATATGTTCGGCAGGGTTTAACTCCGGACTGCGCGGGGGCAGCTTAATCAGCCTCATATTTTCCGGCACTGCCAATTTCTGGGATACGTGCCAGCCAGCCTGATCTACCAGCATGAGGATAAAATAGTTCGAAAAATCCTCCGCCACCTGTCTTAAGAAAATGTCCATCATCTCTGTATTGGCCCAGGGCAAGATCAGGGAAGTCATTCTCCCCAAGGCCGGACAAACTGCCGTGAACACATATAAATAGGTTCTAATGACCTGCCTGGGCGCCTGCGGCCTCGCTCCCAGAGGCGACCAGGCACGCCTGACATCGCTGATACGGCCAAAGCGTCCCTCGTCTTGAGCAAAGAGTAAAACCGGACGGTTATCTTCAGGGTCCCGGTCTGCCAGTTTTCCAGCAATAATTTCAGGGAGTTTTTTTAAAAGCCTCCTGCTCCGCCTTAACGGCATCCACGTGGAACGGCCGGGGCACCAGCTTCCGCCAGCCCTGTCTTTTAAGCAGCCTATAGACCGTGGTCTTATGGACCGTTTGCCCGAGACGTCTTTCCAGGGCCGCCTTAATCTCTGCAGCGGTGGCGATCTGACCGGTAAGAGCCGCCTGTCGGAATGATTCCAAGAACGAAACCTCTTCCTCCCAGCTTAAATAGGAGCGACGCCTGCCACCCTTCCCAGGTCCTTCCACCGCTTCCGGCCCCAAGCGATTGTAACGGGAAATCAGATTATGCACCGATTGCTCTGCCAGTCCGGTGTGCAAAGCGATTTCTCCGGCAGGGCGCGGATCAACCAGGGCGTTCCAAATAACCAGCCATTTTTGGACCCGCCAAAAACCCACCGTGGCCTTGATCCTTTCCTGAATCTCTTCCTTGGAAAGGTGGGGGATGCTCTTGGTTATATTTCCCATGACTGCCCCCTTAATAATTTTTGGAGCAGTCTACCATATTACTCATTAGATCGCAACTTGGTATAACTTGCGACAATCTTGCGACACAACTTGCGACAGATTTACGACATGAACTTGCGACATACGGCCTGTGCGATATAGGACAATCGTCTTGGCTTCTGCTTTGATAACCGAAAAATGGCCTCCTCCCCCCGCGGTAGAATGTAATTTGAAACTATCCAGCTGAATATCATAAAAACATTTGACGGCCCATATCCATTGGATACATTAAGTCATGAAAGGGAAGGAACTGCAAGAATGGCGGCGCAAGTGGGGGCAATCCCAAGAGGGTTTAGCCCGGCGCCTAGGCGTGATTCGGGTTACCGTGGCCCGTTGGGAAACGGGGATCCGGGCAATCCCCCCATTTCTACCCCTGGCCCTGGCGGCATTGGAATACAACATGAAAAAGGAGAGGGAAGGCCATGGCGACGACAAAACCTGATGAGAAATACCGCGACTTGGTTGATACGATTTGCGGAGTGGTCGCAGAATACATGGAAGAAAACTGCATTGCCTTTGAAGTTGGAATTTTTGAAACAATGGTTGACGAAACCATTGAAAAATGTGAACTCCAGGGGCTAACCGGTGATGACGAAGGGAGCATAAAAGAGCTTTTACCATTCGACCCAAACCCATGGTTAGAATATACAAGAAATATTTTATTGGAGAAGAAAAGCCATGGCGATCTTAGCTTAGTGCCCACGGTGTCACCGGAAACAGGCAGTGAAGAATCGGAATTGTGATTGTGGTGCGGACCTGGTGAAAGAAAAGCGCCTCAAGAAGGTGCGCTATTGGGTTGTCTATCGTCTCGCCAATGGGAAGCAGAGCAAGGAATTTGTGGGGAATGACCAGGATGGCCGGCCGCTCGGAATTGAAGAGGCCAAGGCCGCGGAGGGCAAGCGGAAGGCCCAAAAGAAAGAAAATCCTACCATCCTGGAGAAGGTCCCCGCGGAGCGCATGACCTTCGCGGAGCTTTCCGAGTGGTATCTTGACCTGAATCCTGTCAAGAAACTGGCCTCTTACGAGCGGATCAAAATCGGTTTGGCGAATTTCAATAAAGCCTTTGGTGAGCGGATCGTTAGCAGGATGAAGCCCTTGGACTTGGAAGATTATCAGGATAGGAGGGGAGAGGAAGGCCGGGCGCCGGCCACCATAGATATGGAAATCTCCATGGTAAAAACCATGGTCACGAAAGCCTTTGATAATGACTTGGTGGACGGCCGGACGGTCAAGGCATTCAGGGTGATTAGGCGGAAACTGCGAAAGGCCGACAATGCCCGCCGGCGCACCTTGACCATTGAGGAATATTTGAAGCTGGCGGAAGTGGCCGCCTCGCACTTGAAACCGATCATTACCGTTGCCTTTCATACCGGGATGAGGACCGGAGAACTTCGGGCCTTAAAACGTTCATATATCGACAGGGAGAATGGGATTATCAGACTACCGGCGGCGGTGACCAAAGAGAGCCGGGATAAAGTGATTCCCATGAATCATCACGTTAAAAAGGTCTTGGCGGAGATCCCCAGGACTATCCGCCATGACTTTGTATTTACTTACCAGAATGAGCCCATCAAGAGCCCTGGGGGACTGCATAACTCATTTCTCACGGCCTATAGGAAAGCCGACATACCCATGGCCAGGAGCACCCGGAAGGGGTCATCTTTCACGACATTCGGCGAACCGTCAAGACCAATATGCTGAGCGCTGGCGTCGATAAGGTCTATCGGGACACGATCTTAGGCCACAGCTTGCAGGGGATGGATGTCCATTATATCTCCCCTTCTGAAGAAGACCTCCACCGCGCTATGGCAATCTATACCACTTGGTTTGATGCCCAGATACAAAGTGTTGCCCAAATCGTTGCCCAAGAGGTAAAAAAGGGTTAGCCTAAATCGGCTAACCCTGTGATTTCATTGGCGCGCCCGGAGGGATTTGAACCCCCGACACACGGATTCGTAGTCCGTTGCTCTATCCAGACTGAGCTACGAGCGCGAGTTTTGGAAGCACTGCCGTGAAGATTTTCTTTGACGTGCAAATTTATAACCCTTGCCTGCCAAAAGGTCAACCCCCTATCCCCTGTCCCTTAACCATTTCCACCCTTTAGCCCGGAGAGGGAACCGGCTGTGCACCATATTTTTTCTAGACAATAAGGTTTTTAGATAGGTTTGTCAGGGGGCAATTTGTTATAATATAACAACCTAATTTTCTGGCAAATCCGGTTTTCCAGCATGATTACTACCGAGAATAAAATTTCTGCTGCCGGCACTCCTGCCCTGCGCAAGCTCCGGGTGACGGGCATCGTTCAAGGCGTGGGCTTCCGGCCCTTTGTCTATCGCCTGGCCCGGACCCATAACCTGGCCGGGTGGGTGTGCAACACCTCCAACGGCGTGGAAATCCAGGTGGAAGGCCTGTCTGCCTCCCTGGACAGTTTTGTCCGGCAACTCTCCGGGGACGCGCCCGCGCTGGCCCGGATCGACGCGGTCCAGGCCCTGGAACCCGAACCCTGGGGCGAAGAGGGCTTCCGCATCCTGGACAGCCGGAACCTGGCGGGCACGGAGGCCATGATCCCCGCGGACGTCTCCACCTGCGGGGACTGTTTCCGGGAGATCATGGACTCTGCTGACCGGCGCTTTCTCTACCCCTTCACCAATTGCACCAATTGCGGCCCCCGCTTTACCATCATCCGCCAGGTGCCCTATGACCGGCCCCAGACCACCATGGCCCCCTTCGCCATGTGCCCCCAGTGCCGGGAAGAATATGAAAACCCGGAGGACCGGCGCTTCCATGCCGAGCCCACGGCCTGCCCCCGCTGCGGCCCCCGGGTCTGGCTGGAAGAAAACGGGGACCGGATTGACGCAGAAGCCCTTCAGGCCGCGGGCCGCCTGCTGTGGGCAGGAAAAATCGTGGCGGTCAAGGGCCTGGGGGGCTTCCACCTGGCCGCGGACGCCCGCCAGGAAGCCGCGCTCCTTGATCTCCGCCAACGCAAAGGCCGGGTGGCCAAGCCTTTCGCGGTCATGGTCCGGGACCTGCAGGAAGCGGAGCTTTTGGGCGAGTTGGGAGAAAAGGAGAAATCCCTGCTCCTCTCCCCGGAAAGGCCCATCGTCCTGGTTAAAAGAAGGGAAGACGGTCCGCTCTCCCCCCAGGTGGCCCCGGGGAATAAATATGTGGGGCTCATGCTCCCTTATACGCCTTTACACCTGCTGCTCTTTGAGTATGGGCCCCCGGCCCTGGTGATGACCAGCGGCAACCTGAGCGAGGAGCCCCTGGTCTTCACCAATGCGGGGGCCAGGACCAGGCTCAGGGCCCTGGCGGACGCCCTGCTGCTGCACAACCGGGAGATTGAAGTGCCTTGCGACGACTCCGTGGTGCGGCCCCTGGATGAGACCACGGTGATCCCCGTCCGCCGGGCCCGGGGGTTTGTGCCCCGGTCCATCAGCCTGCCCCTGGAGACGCCCCCGGTCCTGGGGGTGGGCGGGGAGCAGAAAAATACCTTCTGCCTGGCCTGGAACCGCACCGCGCTTCTCAGCCAGCACATCGGCGACCTGGACACCGCCGAGACTTATGATTATTATGCCTATGCCATCCGGCATTTTCAAAATCTTTGCCGCCAAGAGGCAAGGGTGATCGCCCATGACCTGCACCCCCAGTATCTCAGCACCCGCTACGCCCTGGAGCAAGACGGCGTCAGGCGCATCGGCGTGCAGCACCACCACGCCCATATCGCCGCGTGTCTGGCGGACAACGGGCGGACGGACAGGTGCATCGGCATTGCCCTGGACGGCACCGGCTACGCCCCGGACGGCGCCATCTGGGGCGGAGAGATCCTGGTGGCGGACCTGGCCGGTTTCTACCGGGCCGGGCATCTGGCATCGGTGCGCCTCCCCGGGGGGGAAGCCGCGGTGCGGGACCCCTCCCGCATGGCCGCGGCGTACCTTTATGCCGCTTTCGGGGAGGGCCTGGAGGAGGCTGCCAGCCGTCTGGGCCTCATTTTTAGCCCCTTCGAGGGGAGTATCTTGCGGCGTCAGCTGGAAACGGGGCTGAATGCCCCCCTGACCTCCAGCGCGGGGCGGCTCTTTGACGCGGTGGCCTGGGCCCTGGGGATCTGCCGGGTGCGCACCTACGAGGGGCAGCCCGCGGTGGAACTGGAAATGAGCGCGGACCCCGATGAAGCAGGGTTCTATCAGGTGCCGCTGCGGCCGGCAGAAGAGCCCCTGATTCTGGACACCCCGGCCCTCTTCCGGGAGCTGGTGGAGGATTACCGGTCCGGCACGGCCGTCAGCCGGGTCGCGGCCCGGTTCCATAACACCCTGGTGCGGCTGCTGGCCGCAACCTGCGCCGAAGTGCGCGCCCGCACGGGACTTTCTGTCGCGGCTCTGTCCGGCGGCGTTTTCCAGAATGCCCTGATCTTCCAGGGATTGCGCCGGAGCCTGGAGGATCTGGGCTTTGAGGTTCTCTGCCACCATCAGGCGCCGCCCAATGACGGGGGCCTCTCCCTGGGCCAGGTGGCCGTGGCCGCAGCCCGGCTGTCGCAAGAGTAGGGTGAATGAAGGAAGGACAGGGCGGGCTGGGCAACCCCGCCCCAACAGACCTTCGCTTCTTCTTCCCCAACCTTTTTTACGGAAAACGGAAAACAGAAAACAGAAAACCGAGGTTTTTCCATGTGTCTTGCCATACCCATGCAGATTATAGAGATTGACGGGTGGAACGGCGTGGCCGCGGTGGACGGGGTTACCCGGAAGGTGCGCCTGGACCTGCTGCCCGAAGTGAACCTGGGCGACTTTGTGCTGATCCACGCGGGCCTGGCCATCGCCAAGGTGGATGCCGCCGAGGCCGAGGAAACCCTGTCTTTGCTCAGGAAGCTGGCCGATGAAATATAGCGAGGAATTCCGGGATAAAGAGCTGGTCCGGGAAATCACCCGGCGGCTCCAGGGGCTGGCCCGGGAGCCGGTCACCATCATGGAGGTCTGCGGCACCCACACCATGAGCGCAGCCCGCTTTGCCCTCAAGTCCCTCCTGCCGCCCCTGGTCACCCTGGTCTCCGGGCCGGGCTGCCCGGTGTGCGTCACCGACCAGCAGGACCTGGACGGCTTTCTGGCCCTGGGGCAGGAGCCGGGCCTTATCCTCACCTCCTTCGGCGACATGCTCCGGGTTCCGGGCACAAATACCTCCCTGGAGAAGCAGCGGGCCGCGGGCGCGGACGTGCGGGTCGTCTATTCTCCCCTGGACGCGGTGGAATTGGCCCAAGAAGAAAAAGAAAAAAACGTGGTCTTCTTCGGGGTGGGCTTCGAAACCACCATGCCTGCGGTGGCCGTGGCCATCCGCGCGGCCGCGGCCGACAGGCTGGCTAATTTTTTCGTGTATTGCGTCCATAAGACCGTGCCCGCGGCCCTGCGGGCCCTGTTGGCCAGCGACGAAGTCCGGGTCTCCGGCCTCCTGTGCCCGGGGCACGTGACCGCCATCATCGGCGCGGCGGCCTATGATTTTATCCCCCGGGAGTTTGGCGTCCCCTGTGCGGTGACGGGCTTCGAACCCGTGGACATGCTCCTGGGGGTGGAATCCATCCTCCACCAGATCGCCCGGGGCCAGGCCCAAGTGGACAACGTTTACTCCCGGGCCGTGCAGACGCCGCCCAATCCCCGGGCCCAGGCGCTCCTGGCGGAGGTCTTTGCGGTTACGGACGCCAAATGGCGGGGTCTGGGCATCATCCCCGGCAGCGGGGTCAAGATTCGGGAAGAGTACCGGCAATATGACGCCCGCATTCGCTTTGCCGATATCTTGGCCCGGGTGCCCGCACCGCCGCCCACGGCCTGCCGCTGCGGCGATATTCTCCGGGGAGTGATGCGGCCCGCTGAGTGCCCCTTATTCGATAAGGCCTGTTCCCCTTCCCACCCCCTGGGGCCCTGCATGGTCTCCAGCGAAGGGTCCTGCGCTGCGGTGTACCGTTATGAGCGGGAATGAATAGGATTGGGGGAGGGGGCCAGGGGCCAGTGGCACAGGCTTTCCAGCCTGTGGTCATCTAACCCCCCTCCCCCAACCCCATACTGTTTTTCTCATTGGGTTAAGTAAGCAAGGGTAAATTACCCCTCTTTTTACGAAAAACAGAAAACAGAAAACGGAAAACGGAACTTAAAATGGAGCGCGTACTCTTAAGCCACGGCGCGGGCGGCCGGGAAATGACGGCCCTCATCAACCAGGTCTTCCTCTCCCGCTACGGCAACCCGGCCTGCAAGGGAGATGACAGCGCCACTCTCCAACTGGGCTCTGAGCAGCTGGCCTTCACCACCGATTCCTACGTGGTGGACCCCATAATCTTCCCCGGCGGCGATATCGGCCGCCTGGCCGTGGCCGGGACCGTCAACGATCTCCTCACCGCCGCGGCCCGGCCCCTGGCCCTGTCCGCTGCTTTCATCATTGAGGAGGGCCTGCCCATCGAGACCTTGGAGACCATTGCCCAGTCAATGCGGGAGACCGCGGCCGAATGCGGGGCGCCCATTGTCACCGGGGACACCAAGGTGGTGCCCCGGGGCTCCGCGGACAAGGTTTTTATCACCACCACCGGGGTGGGCCTGGTCCTCAGACCCGGCGTCTCCGGGGCCGCGGCTGTTCCCGGTGACAAAATAATCCTCACCGGCTCCCTGGGGGATCACGGGGCCACGGTGATGCTGGCCAGGGAACACCTCCTGGAAGGCACGTCCCTCAAGAGCGATGTGGCGCCGCTGGCGGAGTTGGTGCTGAACCTGATCGAACAGGGGTGCGAGATTCACACCATGCGGGACCCCACCCGGGGGGGCGCGGCCGCGTCCTTGAATGAAATCGCCCGGCAGTCCCAGGTCTGCCTGGAAATCATAGAAAGCGCCATCAAGGTCAAACCGGGGGTGGCCGCGGCCTGCGAGGCCCTGGGCCTGGACGTCTTCAAGGTGGCCAACGAAGGCAAGATGTTGATCTTTGTGGCCCCGGGAGATGCGGCAAGAGCCCTGGCCATCGCCCGGGGCAGCCGCTACGGCCAGGACGCGGCGATCATCGGCGAAGTTAAGGCCGCACCACCAGGCCGGGTGCAGGTGCGCACCACCATCGGCACCGCCCGCATCCTGGACGCCCCTTCCGGGGAACTGCTGCCGAGGATTTGTTAAATGCAGTTAGATAGGTAAATTCAGTTAAGGACCTTTTTATTTGATACAAGAGGTGTCGCTATGTTGCTCTGTCTAAGACAGATATCATAAATTCTATTTAAGGCATAGTTTATGGAAAATCTAAATAATGAAAAATATATTATTTCGACCAACTGCGTGATATGATAATTTAAATTTGAAGAAGATTGTCCTTTATACTAGGAGATATATTTTATTAGAGAGGTAAGAGATGGAAAACGGCAAACTACAAATTAATATTAAGTCTGAAACTGCAAACATACTAATTGAAAAAATATCGGACGCCATAGGCTGGGTTGTTAGGCCATATCAGATAAGGCGTATTGCCCGTGCTGAGGCAGATGCTGATATAACTAGGGCTCTTACTAAAATAGAAATTGATGAATTGACACGTCGAGCCCTTGGCCGCGTCGTTATTGAAGAAACGAAGAAGCAAGATAACATGGAGTCTATAATATCGAAGGCACTTCCCCAATTAGAAGATAATGCAAATCCTAAAGAAATTGATGACGATTGGATCACTAATTTTTTTGACAAATGCCGGTTGATCTCAGGTGAGGAAATGCAGGCACTTTGGGCCAAGGTTTTATCGGGAGAGGCAAATTCTCCTGGCAAATATTCTAAGAGAACTGTGAATTTTCTTGCATCACTTGACACGTCTGAGGCATCCTTATTTGCTAACTTGTGCGGATTCGGTTGGTTTATTGGAGAGGTTGTGCCACTAATTTATGATTCAAAGTCATCAATATATTTAGAGCATGACATTACTTTTAATTCTTTAACACACTTAGACGAGATCGGTTTGTTGAGTTTTGGACATTTAGTCGGATATAAGCGGCTGAATTTTCCGAAAAGAATCCAAATCTTCTATTATGGAATTCCAATAATCATTGAGTTTTCAAAGGACAATGAAAACGACCTAGACATAGGAACTGTAATACTATCCAAGGTGGGGCAAGAGCTTGCACCCATTTGTGGTGCCAAACCCGTTCCAGGTTTTTTTGATTATGTGATTAATCGTTGGATAAACCAGGAATTAACCCTGTCTTCGCCATATCCTCTAATTACAAAATAAAAATCAGGAAAGTCAGGGCTCTAAGCCCCGACTTTCCTGCCCCTTATGCCGGTAGGAGAAGGGAAGGGGAAGGGTCCTTGTATGGCGGGCTTCTGTGACGCGTTTAGACCCCTCCCCTCCCGCCGCGCCCTCCTGGCCAACCCGCACCAACATAAATAGGGGCGACCCGCGGGTCGCCCCTATTTTTTTGCCTTCAGGGATTGGAGGACGCGGTAGGGGCCGTTGGCCCTTAACCGCCGCGCCTCCTAAACTTCAATTCTTCCCGCGCCAGCGCCTTACCTGGCTCCGCACCGCGGCGGTCAGTGCCGGCAGGGCCGCGGCCACTGCGGGGGTGAGTTCCAGGCCGAAATCGATCTTTTCCGGTTCCACGCCAAAGATGACGATCTCCGGTTTGGCTTTGTCCTGGAGAAAGTTCAGGGCCGCCAGGAGGTTGAGTTCATGGAGGGAGGCCTGGATGCCCCCCTGATCCACGTCGTCCGTGCCGAACGCGTAAACGGTCCCCGGCGCTTCTCCGGCCTGCATGGCGTCGATGGCCAGAATCTTATCAGCCCACTCCAAGAGGTGGAGGGCCCCCAAGACCTGGGTGCCCACCTCCGCCACCACCGCGCCGGCCGGGGGATTTTTCTGCAGTTCCTGGATGGCATGCACGCCCACCCCGTCATCCATGAGGATGAGGTTCCCCAAACCGGCGATGAGGATGCGGGGCGCCCTGGTTTTCCGTTTCTTTTCTGGTTCCATATCAGTCAAGGAGAGTTCTCAGGGGTAACCAGCGGCAGGGGCGGTTGGTCAACCGCCCCTGCCGGCTGTTTTTATGGGCCCGGCAACCTTCTCGTTGGACGATCCCGGGCGAAATGAAGAAACCGGATCAGTGCTGCTCATGCTCATGGTCATGATCATGGTGATGGTGGCCGTGGTCATGGTCATGATCGTGGGAATGAATCTCTTCCCCGCCGTGGTAGTGCTTCAAAGCGAAGATCTTTTTCCCGGCCCCGGGGCGCATCACATGCACCGCGCAGGAGAGGCAGGGGTCAAAGGAGTGGATCAAGCGCAGCACTTCCACCGGCTGGTCGATGTTCGCCACCGGCGTGCCGATGAGGGCCTGCTCGATGGGGCCCCGTCTGTTGGCGCTGTCCCGGGGGGACGCATTCCAGCAGGTGGGGGTGATGATCTGGTAACGGGAGATCTTGCCGTTGGCGATGGTCAGCCAGTGCCCCAGCGCGCCCCTGGGCGCCTCGGTGAGCCCGATGGCCGAGCCGCTCGAGGGCACGTTGGCGGTCACGGAGACCGGAGCGCTGAGGTTGATTTGATCCACCCAGGTCAACATGGCCTGGGCCACTTTCAGACATTCGTTGGCCCGGGCCAGATGCCGGTCCATGACGGAAATGCCGGTCCGGTAATCGCCGTTGACCCACATGCGGGCCAGGGCCCCGGTTTCATATGGAACGGTACCATAGCGGGGCGCTTTGAGCCAGGAGTAAGCCGCGGTCTTGGTGGCCGGGTCCACCGGGTTGGTCACGCCGGAGGCTGGAGCCGTCGCGCCGCTGTTGGCATACCAGGAGTAGGTGACCTGCTCCCTGATGGAGCTGGGGCTCACCGTGCTCACGGTTCTGGAGCCATTTGCCACCCGGCCCCTGCGCAGCAGCCTGCTGCTGCCGTTGGCGGTCAGGTCGAAGCAGCCGTAGGCCAGCAGGTTGCCGTAGCCGCGGCCGATCTTACTGTAATCCGCATAAGTGGCGGCCAGGGCCTGGGCGTCCGGGATATAGGTATTGGTAATAAAGGGAATAATCTGGTTCATGTAATTCTTGAACTTCGTAATGCCCGCGGCAGTGGGCGTGGTGGTGAAGCCGCCGGCGATAAACGTGGGCGGGTGGGGCAGGCGCCCCCCGAAAATGGCTCCGGCTTCGTGGGCCATCCGCCGCATATCCAGAGCCGTGACATAATGCCCCACCAGGGCGTTGGTCGTGGCCGTGTCGAAGCGCCGGTCGATGTTCCAGCTGGGCTGCCAGGGCGGCATATTGGGGCCGTTGATATAATCCGGCGCGGACAGATGATAAAAGTGCAAAATGTGGGAGTCCACCATGTTGGCCCCCAAGACCAGGTTCCGCATGATCCTGGCGTTGGCGGGCGCGGTGGCATGGCAGGCCGCGTCCAGGGCCATGACCGCGGCCAGGCCGTGGGACGTGGGGCAGACCCCGCAAATCCGCTGGGTGATGTGCTGGGCATCAAAAGGATGGCGATTTACCAGGATATTTTCAAAGCCGCGGAAGAGGGTGCCGGTGGCCCTGGCATCAATGACCTGCTGCACGCCGTTGACCGTGTCCACCGTCACCTGGATCTTGAGGTGGCCCTCCAACCTGGTGACCGGATCAATGGTAGTTATCGTGGGCATATTTATTGTTCTCCTCAATAAATCTTGATCTTAAGATCTAGTCGTCGCCGCCCGGGGTGTAGCTAGGCACCCGGCCGTGGCAGCTGATGCAGTCGTTGGCGGTGTAGGATCGGCCATGGGGATTGGGTATAGTAGTAGTGCCGCCGCCGGTGGTCGTGCCCCCGTTGTAGTTAGGCACATTGCCGTGGCAGCTGATGCAATCGTTGGCAGTGTAAGCCTGGCCATGGGGGTTGGGCAGCACGCTGCCGCTCCCGCCGCCGGTGGGCGTGTCGTCATCATGGCAGCTCTCGCAGTTAAGATTCGTGGTGCCGTGGGGGTTATACCGCACGCTGTACATGGACGCAGTGCCCGGGAACGTGGGTTCGGTGCAGGCGTAACAAGGGGCGTTGGCGTTGACGCACCAGTTGGTTTTGTTGTTCCACATGGCGGTGGGGCAGTTGCAGTAGGTCCCGGGGCCCCGGCAACCCTTGGGCGACAGACAGGTATTCGGAGTATTTCTCCGGGGACAGGCGCTGTGTACGGTCTGCCCATAGATGGCCGTGGGCCGGCGGGACGCGTCCAGGGAGATGCTTCTCCCTAAAATTAACTGGACGATGGGATAGATGATCCAGTCGGGGTGCGGGGGACAGCCGGCGATATTGATGGTGGATTTGCCGGTGGCCGCGGAGACGCTTCTGATCTGGGTGGGGTTGGGACCGGCGGCGGGGATGCCGCCGAAAGAGGCGCAGGTGCCGATGGAAAGAATCCTGGCGGCCCGGGCGGACAGGTCCGTCACCGCCTGCTGGAAGGTGACTTCCTGGCCGTTATAGGTCCAGGCCCAGCAGGTGCGGCCGCCGAAGGCCGTGGGCACGCCGCCCTCCACCGCCAGGATGTAGCCGCCGGCGTTATAGGCGTCCTCGGCCACCGCCGCGGCCTCCTGGCCGGACATGGTCATGATGTTGGGATGATAGACCAGGTTGATGCTGTTGATCAGGACGTCTGCGGCAGTAGTGGGGGCGGTGGTGGAAATACGGTTTAAAAAGGACATGGAACAACCGGTGCAGGATGCCCCCTGGAGCCACAAGACCTTGGGACCGCCGGTATTGGCCAGGGCCTCCTCCAGGCGCATCAGGTCAGTGGAACTCAGCCCCAGAACCGCGGCGGAAATCCCGCAGTATTTGAGAAAATCGCGACGTGATAGATCCATCCTCTATTCCTCCTCCTCTTTTGAAAATCCGGATTTGCTAACTACCTCCATATTCCCCCGGGGGAAACTGGCAGCCTGAGGCCGGACCATTCCGGCTCCCGCGTGCAGCAGTCTGCCCAGACTGCCGGCGGCCCCCAGGGCCAGCGGCAAAGCCTGGGCTAATTCCCTGAAGCTCGCGCGCAACATCTCCCGCCTCTTCATCAGGACCTCCTTAGTGGTAGGTTGGATATCCCCCTGACCCGAAATCGCGCGGTTACCTGCAGGGCCCCCCGGAAAGGGGAAGAGGGAAAAGTGCTCTAACTGCTTGGCGGCCTGATCATGAGCATCCGGGCCGCTAAGTTTTCTTAACTGTGGGTTTCTGGAGTTTTATTAATATAGACACAATTTTGTCTAAGCACAAGGATCTTTATGTCTAAATATTGCACATAAACAATTTTGTTTAGATGGAATTCTGCAAGAGATGGGCCATTAAATGGGAGGACGCTAACCGGGGGAATTACCTGGATAAAATAATGGACAGGAGAAAGTTGCGGGAACTTCTTAAATTTAGCTCTTGGTAGATAAAGGGTATCTTATTGATATCAATTATATAATTAGTTAGTTAAAATTATTCTAATCAGTCAATTATCTGACTGTAGTCAATTATTTGTCAGGCAATTTTTTCCCTAGACATTTTTTGGCCGTGAATTTCTTCGGTATAAATTATTAAACCGCTGGTCTCCCGGGAGGATTTTTCCCAGTAAATTAATAGGAAACTAATTATGTTTAACTCTTATTTAATTTTCTTATAAACATAATTAAGTTCAAAATTTCCCGAAAAAAAAGGCGCGTAAAAGAATTTGCACCCCATGGCCCCAGGATTTTTTACTCCTCTTGGGACTGGGGCCGGTTCCCCAGACGTCCCTGGAAAAGACCGCCGATTTTCTTTTTGAAAGACTCCATATAAAGATAAAAGACAGGGGTGATATAAAGGGTCAAAAGCTGGGAAACCAGCAAGCCCCCCACCACCGCCACCCCCAGGGGCCGCCTGGCTTCCGCTCCCGCGCCGAAGCCCAGGGCGATGGGCAGTGACCCCATGAGCGCGGCCATGGTGGTCATCATGATGGGCCGGAAGCGGATCAGGGCCCCGGCATAGATGGCCTCCTGGGGACCTTTGCCTTCCTCTCGGTGGGCCGCCAACGCGAAGTCGATCATCATGATGGCGTTTTTCTTGACTATGCCCACCAGCATGATCACCCCCACGAAGGCGTAGATGTCCAGTTCCATATGGAATAGCTTAAGGGCCAGCAGCGCGCCCACCCCCGCGGACGGCAGGCCCGAGAGAATGGTCAGGGGGTGGATGAAGCTCTCGTAGAGAATGCCCAGGATCAGGTAAATGACCAGGATGGACAGGATCAGCAGCAGCCAGAGGCCGGACAAGGAGGCCTGGAAGGCCTGGGCAGCCCCCAAAAAGCTGGTGGTGACCGTGGCCCGGCAGGGTCTCCCGGCCGATTTTTCCCACCGCGGCCACCGCGTCCCCCAGGGCATACCCGGGTTTCAGGTTAAAGGACAGGGTGACCGCGGGCAGTTGCCCCGCATGGTTCACGGTGAGGGGGCCCAGGGACCGGGTCAGGTTGGCCACCACGTTCAGGGGCACCAACTGGCCGGTGGCCGACCGCAGATAGAGCCATTGCAAGGCCGCGGGGTCCATCTGGTACCGGGGGGCCAGCTCCATGATCACCCAGTATTGATTGTTGGGGGCATAGATGGTGGAGACCTGCCGGGCCCCGTACGCATAGTAAAGGGCATCCTCCACCTGGTGGGCGGTGACCCCCAGGGTGGCGCCCGGTCCCGGTCGATCTCCACGTTGACCTGGGGGGTCTTGATCTGCAGGTCGCTGGTGACGTTCACCATCTAACAGCCTAGATAAACAGGAGAAATTGCCTGACTTATTCCCAATATTCCACCCTACGCCACCCTCTTCCTGAACCGCAGCACGCTCAGGGTGAGCAGGGCCGTTCCCAGGAGGGCCATGGCCGCCAGTTGCGGCCAGAGGAACGTCAGGCCCGCGCCCTTGATGAAAATGTCCTGGATGACAACGATGAAATAGCGCAACGGGTTGAGTAAGGTGATGTATTGCACCGCCACCGGCATGTTGGGGATGGGAAAGACCAGGCCCGAGAGCATGATGGCCGGGGTAAAGAAGAAGGTGGACACCATCATGGCCTGCTGCTGGGTGGAGCATAAGGTGGAGATGAACAGACCCATCCCCACGGAGCTGATGAGAAAGAGCAGGGTGCCCAGCAGCAGCACCGGCGCGCTCCCCCGGAAGGGCACCTCAAACCAGAAGATGGCCAGCACGGAGACCAGGACCACGTCCCCCAGGGAGATGAGGACAAAGGGGATGGTCTTGCCCAGGATGAACTCCACGGGCTTGAGCGGCGTCACCAGGAGCTGCTCCATGGTGCCGACCTCCTTTTCCCGGACCACGGACAGGGCCGTGAGCATGAGGCTCACCAGCATGACCACCATGGCGATGACCCCGGGAACAAAAGAGACCCGGCTGATGCGGTTTTTATTGAACCAGGTCTGCTCCTCCAGCACCACCGGCGGGCCGCCGCCCCCGGCCTGTCCCTGGCGGCCCAGGCGCTCCTGGAGCAGCTCCAGGGAATAGTCGTTAAGGATGGCGCTGGCATAGCGGCCGACGATGAGCGCGGCGTTGGAGTCCGTGCCGTCGATGATCAACTGCACCGCGGCGGGTTTGCCGGATTTGAGATTTTTGGCGAAATCCCAGGGCAGACGCAGGGCAAAGGTCACCTGGCCCCGGTCTATAAGGTCCCGCACCCGGTCCTGATTGTCCACGTAATAATCCAGGTCGAAGAAGGGGTTGGAGGCAAAGCGGTTGATCAGGGCCCGGCTTTGGGGGGTGCGGGATTCGTCAAAGACCGCGGTGTGAATGTGCTGGATGTCGAAGTTGATGGCATAGCCGTACATCAGCAGCTGGATGATGGGCGGCAGGAAAAGAAAAATGCGCAGCCGGGGGTCCCGCACCGCCTGGATAAACTCTTTGATCAAGATATGGCGAATCCGCCGGAGCATCATCATAGCAAGAACCAGGGGGAAAAGGGGAAGAGGGGAAAAGGGGAAGGGGGTAGGGGTAAATATTCAGGCAAGCCCTTTTTAGCTTTTCCCCTCTTCACCTTTTCCCCCATCTTCATCTTATTTTTTTCACCAGTTTGCGTCCCGCGGTCAGCAGGAAAAACGCCGCGAACAAGCCGAGCATCACCGCGTTGGGCCAGAGGATGTCCAGGCCGATGCCCTTCAGGTAGATACCCTTGCTGATGGTTACCAGGCAAGTGGCGGGCACGAAGTTGGAAGCCACCTGCAGGAACGGGGGCATCTGGCGGATGGCGAACATGGCCCCGGACAGGATAAACGAGGGCAAAAAGGTGGTGAGCATGGCCATCTGGTAGGCGTCCAGCGTGGACCGGGCGATGACCGAGATGAGCAGGCCCTGACCCAACACCGCTAGCAGGAACAGGGCGGCCAGGGGAATGAACAGTAACGCACTGCCCCGGAAGGGCACCTGAAAAAGAAATTCCCCCATGGCCATGGCGATGAACATGTCCAGCATGCCCACCAGGAAGTAAGGGCCCAGCTTGCCCAGGATCAACTCCCACTTTTTCAAAGGAGTGCCCATCAGGCCCTCCATGCTGCCCCGCTCCTTTTCCCGGATGATGCACAGCGCGGTGAGCATGGCGCCCACCATGGTCATAATAATGGCGATGAGGCCGGGCACGATGAAGTTGCGGGACTCCAGGTCCTCATTGAACCAGACCCGGGGCTCGATCTTCAGGGGCAGCTGCAAATGTGAAGAGCCCTGGAGCTGCAGCCGCGCCAAAATCACCTGCTGGCTATAAGCCGCGGTGACACTCTGGAGGTAGCCGATGATCAGATTGGCGGTGTTGGCGTCCGTGCCGTCGACGATGGCCTGGACCCGGGCCGTCTGCCCGGTTTTGAGCGACCTGGAGAAATCATGGGGCAAGACCAGGGCCAGTTTCACCTCCCGGGTGTTGATGAGATGGGAAATCTCTTCATAACTAAAAACCGAACTCTGGATGTGAAAATAACGGCTGCCCCTGAAACCCCGCAAAAATTCCTGGCTCACCCGGCTCTGCTCCTGATCATAAACGGCCATGGGCACGTCCGTCAGATCGAAGGTCAACGCATAGCCGTTCAGGAGCAGCAGCATCACCGGCAACAGAATCACCTGGATGAGGCTGGCAGGGTCCCGGCGGATGTGGATCAGTTCTTTACGAAAGACCGCCCAGGTGCGTACCAGGTCCATGGTTTACCATCCTGATTCTGGGAAGAAGGCTAAGATTATTAAAATTGGGGGAATAAGGGGAAAGGGGGAAGAGGAAAATTAATGGCAATAACCCTTTCCCCTTTTTCACTTTTCCCCCTTTAACCCCGCCGTGAGCTCTGGTTATCGGGACCGGAAGAGTTATCTTCCGCCCGTTCTATTAACGAAATAAAGGCGTCTTCCAGGCTGGGCTCCACCCGGCCCAGTCGGCGGATATTGATGCCTGCCGCGGCCAGGGCCTCTTTCATGGCCGCCTCGGCCTCGGGACCCTTGGTGGTGGCCACGTGCAGGCCGTCCCCGAAGACCGCGGCCTCTGATATCTGGGGCAATCTCCGGATCACCTCCAGGGCCTCCTCCAATCGGTCCGGGAAGACCGCGATGATATCCTCCGGCACCATGGCCTTCAGTTCCCGGGGCGCGCCCTGGGCGATGAGGCGGCCCTGGTAGATGAGCACCAGCCGGTCGCAAAACTCCGCTTCGTCCATATAATGGGTGGTGACCAGGACCGTCACCCCCTTGGCCGCCATGCCGTAAATCAGGTCCCAGAAGTTCCGCCGGGAGATGGGGTCCACCCCGCTGGTGGGCTCATCCAGGAACAGGATGGGGGGCTCGTGCAGCAGGGCCGAGGCCAGGGCCAGGCGCTGCCTGAGCCCCAGGGCCAGGTTGCGGGTCAGGTCCCGGCGGCGCTCCAGCAGGCCCACCTGGCCCAGCGCCTCCGTCGTCCGTTCCCGGAGGCGGGCGGGCGGCAGCCCATAGACGCCCCCGAAAAAGGTGAGGTTTTCCTCCGCGGTCAGGTCTTCGTAGAGGGAGAAACGCTGGGACATGTAGCCGATGTGCTGTTTGATCTGATCCGTCTCCCGGACGATGTCGAAGCCCGCCACCCGCCCCTCGCCGCTGGTGGGCAGCAGCAGGCCGTTCAACATGCGGATGGTGGTGGATTTCCCCGCGCCGTTGGGCCCCAGGAAACCGAAGATCTCGCCCTGGCTCACCTCAAAACTCACCCGGTCCACGGCCCGGAACTTGCCGAAATCCCTGGTGAGGTTGTTGACTGATATGGCCGTTTCTGCCTGCTGCATATCGATAAACAAGTCCTCGATTAATTTAAAAGAGGCATTCGCCAAAGACGAGATTCTTCACTCCGCTTTGCTCCGTTCAGAATGACAGATGAGAGACATTCTCCGATTATAATAACTTATCGATAATTGTACTTATTTTGTCATTCTGAACGTAGCGCAGCGGAGTGAAGAATCTCCCACTTTGCGATTATTAATTAGAATGACATTTTATTAAAAGACAGTTTTCATTAAAACCAGTCATCACTTAGATCCTTCCATTCTGGATTACTTGCTTCAATAAGGGCAATTTTCTTGTCACGCCGCCAACCTTTAATCTGTTTCTCCCGGCCAATTGCTGCGAGAATATCATTGGTCTCTTCGTAATGGACTAATCTATGTATCTTATATTTCATGGAAAAACCTTCAATTAATGAGTTCTTGTGTTCAGATACTCTCCTTTCCAAATTATTCGTTACACCCACATAAAGCGTTCCGGATTTATTTGTCATAATGTAGACGAAATATTGGTGCATATCGACAATCAAGTCTTCAAATAGTTTAAAAGAGGCATCCGTCAAAAACGAGATTCTTCACTGCGCTGCGCTTCGTTCAGAATGACAGAAATTCACTCGCTCCTTTCAGAATGACAAATATTGTTTAAGTTAGCGGTTATGTTTCCTCATCCCTACTTACGATCTGGACGAAAAGCTCCTCCAGGGCCGGTTCCGCGGGGGTGAGGCGCACCCCGGCCAGCCCCCCGGCTTCCAGGGCCGCGGTCATGGGGGACAGGGCCTCTTCCCGCCGGGCCACGGTGACCATCACCCGGTCGCCCACGGCCAGGGCCTGGCGCACCTCCGGCAGGGTAACCAGGATTTTCCGGGCCGCGCGCAGATCATCGGCCCGCACTTCCAACAGTTCCCCTTCGAAAGTGGCCTTGATGGCCCCAGGGGTGTCGGCCACCAGCAGCCGGCCCCGGTGCATCAGGCCTACCCGGTGGGCCCGCTCGGCTTCGTCCATGTAGGCCGTGGACAGGAAGATGGTCATGCCGGTGCGCAGCAGCTCATAGAGGATCTGCCAGAATTCCCGCCGGGACACCGGGTCCACCCCGAAGGTGGGCTCATCCAGGATCAAGAGGCGGGGCGTGTGAATGAGGGCGCAGACCAGGCCCAGTTTCTGGCGCATGCCCCCGGAGAGCTTGCCGGCCATCCGGCTTTGGAAGGGGGCCAGGTTGGAAAAAGACAGGAGTTCCGGCATCCGGGCCACGCGCTCGGCCCGGGGCACCCGGTAGATATCCGCGTAAAAAGCGATGTTTTCGGCCACGGTGAGATCGTCATAGAGGCCGAAGCGCTGGGGCATGTAGCCGATCTGTTCCTTGAGGGGCTCCGACTCCGTTACCGTATCAAAGCCTAGTACCCGGGCCTGGCCCGCGTCCGGGTCCATGATGCCGGTAAGCAGCCGGATGGTGGTGGTTTTCCCCGCGCCGTCCGGCCCCACCAGGGCGAAGGCCTCGCCCGGGGCCACCTCCAGATTCAGATTGTCCACCGCCACCAGGGCCCCGAAGCGCTTGGTCAGCCCCTCAGCCCGGATGGCCGGCTCAGCGGGGCCGGTCCTTGAGGTTGATAAAAGCATCGGCGGGCATGCCCGGCTTCAGGGAATGGTCCTGGTTTTCCACCCGGATCTTGGTGCGGTAGACCAGGGTCACCCGTTCCTTGTGGGTCTCCACGGTCTTGGGGGTGAATTCGGCCTTGGACGAGACAAAATAGACCCGGCCCGGGTATTTCTTCCCGGGGTAGCTGTCGGTGGTGATGACCGCGCCCTGGCCGAAACGCACTTTGGCCAGGTCGGTTTCCGGGATGTAACCCTCAAAATAGGCGTTGTCCAGGTCCCCCAGGGTGAGGACCGGCGCGGCCACGGCCACCACCACGCCGGGCTCCACGGGACGCACCAGCACCACCCCGGTAACCGGACAGGTGATGGTGGCATAGCCCAGGCGGGTGCGGGCCAGCTCCAGGGCCGCCTCCGCCCGGCTCTGCTCGGCCCGGGCCGCATCGATATCTTCTTTGCGGGGGCCTTCCCGCACCAGGCTGTAATTTTCTCCGGCCCGGCGATGGGCCTCCTTGGCTATGAGATACGCGGCTTCCGCCCGATCCCGGGTCTGCGCGGAGACCGTCTTCCGCTCAAACAGGGCTTGCATGCGCTTAAATTCCCGGGCCTTGTCATCCAGGTCGGCCTTGGCCTGGGCCGTGGCGGCCGCGGCCTCCCGCTTTTCCTGGGGCCGGGACCCGGCCACTAACTTGGCCAGGTTGGCCCGGGCCGCGCCTAAGGCCCCTTCAGCCTGGGCCACGTCCTGGCGCAGGTCCTGGGCCTCCAGTTCCGCGGCCACCTGCCCGGCCTGAATGTCGTCGCCCTCCTGGAAATGGATGGCCGCAATCTTGCCGGGCACCTTGAAGCCCAGGTCAGTCTGCGTGGCCTCGATGTGGCCCGAAAGGCGCAGGGTGTCGGGAGAGACGGCCTTATCCCGGAAGACCAGGAAGTAAGCCAGGACCGCCACCACCAAGATCACTGGGATTATCAGCGCCGGACGTTTCAAAGCCAAATAACCACCCCCTCAAAAGGGCCGGAGTTCAAATTTACACCCAAAATATCAGAACTCTACCCATAAATCCAGCTTCAGGGCCGGGCCGGCTTTTTAGGGGGGGCGACACATAGACCAATTTAACTATAGACAATTTTTGTTCTAAATATTATTTTAGGGTTAAAGTTTTAATACCAAGTTGCCGTTAAGATTTAATATCAAGCTGTCGCCAAGAGAGTAATTTTGCTGTAGGGGCCCGGCGTGCCGTGCCCAAGGCCAGAATGAAGTATGCGGCTGCATCCATATTTCCTTGATGACCGCAACGGTATAAGTATAATCTGCAGGAGATAGCGAGGCCCAATGTGAATCAGGTGATGATTACTTTCTGCTTGGGCATGTTTATCGGCTGTCCTGTTGGGTTTTTAGCGGCCGCCCTCTTTTTTATGGCTAAAGGAGAGCAGCTGGCAGTAGAAAAAGTAATAAAAGAGTTTTTTAATTTCAGACAAGCCGATGGCGGCTTGTTATGGGCCCTGTGGGGAACCCTGCACGCGAGAATCCGGGCGCTTTGCAGGCCGCACATCCGGAAAGATTTATAGGCTTGCTTTTCTTAAGGGCTGCCGAACCGTCCGCTAGATAAGGGCAGATAAAGCGGCTGGGGAGGTGAAGTTACTCAGGCCCCGGCTTTTTCTCCCCCCGGCGGATGCGGTCCAACAGCGCAGTGGTGGAATAACCCGGAACCAGGGGGATGACCTTGACCTCACCGCGCCGGGCCCGGACCGCGTCCCGGCCCACGATTTCCTCCAGGCGATAATCCCCCCCTTTCACCAGGATATCCGGCTGCAGCGCGGTGATCAGCTCCAGCGGGGTGTCTTCGTCGAACACCACCACCCGCTCCACGCAGGCCAACGCCGCCACCAGCGCGGCCCGGTCCCCTGCCGGGTTGATGGGGCGCTGGGGGTCTTTACCCAGGCGCTTGACCGAGGCGTCGGTGTTCACCCCCACGATCAGGGCGTCCCCCAGGGAGCGGGCCGCCTCCAGGTAGCCCACGTGGCCCGGGTGCAGCAGGTCGAAGCAGCCGTTGGTGAAGACCACCTTGCCCCCCTGGCCCTGGAGCCTTTTTACCCAGCGGGCCGCGGCCCCCCGGGAAACTACTTTATGGCTGGTGTGGCAGTCGCTCATGGCAATCCTCGGAAAATCTTTTTACCACCAAGACACGAAGACACAAAGAACACAGGGTAATTTAAAATAATTGTGCCGCAGGCGGCACAATTATTTTTATTTCTTCTCTGTGAATCTTTGTGTCTTTGTGCCTTGGTGGTGAAAATCATTCATGCCTTACCCTGGCCACGGTGAGGATATCCACCTGGCGGGCCCCGGCCCGGCTGAGCACCCGGGCGCATTCCCGGACCGTGGCCCCGGTGGTGTAAAGGTCGTCCACCAGCAGCACGTTTTTCCCTTTGACTGCCTCCGGCCGGGGCACGGCAAAGGCCCGGCGCACGTTGTCCCGGCGCTCCTTGGGGTTGAGGCCGATCTGCGGCGCGGTATGGCGCACCCGGGTCAACACCTCCCGGCCCATCTTCGCCTCCGGGAAGGCCCGGGCCAGGAGCAGGGCCTGGTTGAAGCCCCGGTACTGCAAGCGCCGGCGGTGCAGCGGCACCGGGACCAGCAGGTCCGCATCCGCCACCAGTTCCAGGCACCTGGGGGCCTGGAGCCAATGCTGCATCACCGGCAGATAGGCCATCTGCCGGCCGAACTTAAGGCGCTTGACCGCGGTGGCCACCGGCCCCTCATAAATGGCCGCGGCCCGGGCCCGGGCAAAAGAGGGCGGCTCCGTCTGACAGGGGCCGCAGAGCCGGTCCTCCCCCTCCCGGACGGGAAAAACCAGGCCGCAGCAAGGGCAGACCGGGCTTGCCACCCACTCGATCCCGCCCTCGCAATCCGCACAGACCGCGGCCCCGGCCTCCTCCGCCACCACCCCCCCGCAAAAGAGACAGAGCCGGGGCAGGAAGAAGTTTAATATTGTAAGACTAATATTTTTCAGAAAATTCATATGATCAAGAGACATATTAGGCTATTCAATGATGATAATATTAAATTATGTTGGTTTTAATAAAAGTATTTTATCGATGATAGTTTCAATTGTTCCACTTTTTTTATGATTTTTATGTGCTTTCTGAATAATGTTGGATAATACTTGTGGGTTTTTAAGTGCATGCTTTTTTTTTGGAATAGAAAGATCCCTTTGGCACTCGCGAAGCCATAAATCAAAATCTTCTGGCCCAATTTCGTCTCGTAACGTTGTTTCCATATTTTTAGCAAAACAAGCAAATTGACCATGGGTCTGGCATGGCCAGTCCTCTATAGCCTCCCCCATTAATCTCAACAAACGATGATTATCTGCTGGTTTGGCGTCTTTTTCTCCCTGGTCTCCATCCCAAATTAGGTAAACAGGAATACCTAACTGCCGGAAGATGGCAGTTGGGCGGTCCAGGTTTGTTTTTCCTCCACAAGGAATAATGGAGAACCCCCTACTCTCAAGATCGTACCCTAATGCTTTGGAAGTTCCCAGAATTGCAGCGCGGTCATCCTCACCTTCCACTAAGATGACGACTTCTGCAAAAAAACCTTCGCTCATCCAAGGTGTCATGATTGCTTGAAGTCGGGGAATCAGGGTGGCTTCTGTGTATTTTGTGCCGGGTTCCGCATCAGCTTTCCATATTATTTCAGCGACATCATCAAGAGAAGTACAAATGACCCTTGTTTTCTTTGGCTTATTTGGTAGCCCAGGTATTTTTCTGAGCAACCTGATTTGGTTAATCCTATCGATTCCCACAAATAATGGTGAATGTGTCCCGTAGATGATTTGGGTTCTCTCCGCTACACCTGGTGTCGCGCCACTAGCAAGCTGCATGAATATCTTCGCTAGGTGACGTTGCCGATTGGGATGCTGGTATAGTTCTGGCTCTTCAATAGCAAGAACAAGGTCGGGTAAACTTGTTTTTCCTTCCGATTTTTCAGGTGGCTCTTCAACATCGATCTTGATGCTGGCAGCTTTTTGAGCTATAGATAGATGCTGTAGCATAGTAAGGATGAAAGCTCTCTGTAAACCGTGACCCGTACGCGACACGGCAGCTGAAAAACCATCCTCAATCAGCTTAATGTCGGCTTTTGGCATAGGGATGCTAACCTCTTCAAGAGGCAACCAGTTTAAATCGACTATAGCGTCTGGAACAAACGTCTTGAGGGTCTCTGTCAACTGCTTCGATAACGTATCTAATTCTTCTAACTTGGAAGGATTCATAATCTCTTCATATTGTCTTTGGGTTTCTTCTCTAAGGTTTTTGACCTCCTCTTTGTTGGCAAGAACACTGCGAACCACTAAATCCATTAAGCCTGTAAGGACCGATCCCCGACCTTCAGCAGCATCTTCAGAGGCCTCGCGAACTGCCGGTATAAAAAGAAATCGAGTGAATCTTCCGAGATAGCCCTTCCCAACCTCCTTGAACCCAAAAAACTGTCCGTCATCCCTTTGGAGAGTACACTTATCAGGATTGGCAGCTTCCCAATGTTTTAAAGCATCTATCGCTTCGGTTTGGTTTTTATATGGAGGTAAATCAGCATATTTCGCTTGCTGACGAATATCCTCGTAGGCACTTTTTTTATCCTTGGCGCTCACAGCGTTTCGAATAGGAGCAAATTCTTCATTCTGAAGACTCGCACCGTGGTAATTCGTAGTATACTTCCCACCCCCCCAGGGAAAAACACGTTC
>Ga0265296_1001666_pt1 | contig 24700 bp, 41 predicted proteins | sample MunlanPumphouse1_FD_189073 | JGI IMG/M metagenome (GOLD analysis project Ga0265296, IMG submission 189073) | Groundwater microbial communities from a municipal landfill in Southern Ontario, Canada - Pumphouse #1 | ecosystem: Environmental > Aquatic > Deep subsurface > Groundwater | place... | reverse complement strand
ATTTTAATAATAGGGTAGGGAAAGCTTTATATAGTATGAGCGAGTATAGGTATATATAGTTATTAAAATAATTTATAGAGTTAGAAATCTGATACAGGATAAATTTATGAAATCCTGCTGGCGAGTCTTTGAAAATTAAGACGAAATCAGACAAATAAATTGAGAAGGTGATTAAAGAAAATATGTCAATCGAAAAAGTAGATAAAGAAGAGGAAGTAAAGACATTGGATGATGTCGAATCAATGGCAGAATTGCCTATAATCGACTTATCTGATGGCGGAGATTTCTTATTGTCTATAAATATCAATGGAATTGATATTGTAGAAGAAACAGGAATCTCTGAAGATGAGGTAAGAGAAATTCTTGCTATCATAGGTTATGGTGGTATAGGATGGGAAAAATATAATGTCTTATGAAGGCAGATAATTCTGCCTTTAAATTTTTAAGGAGGAATCTATGGTTTCAAAAGGATGTGTTATTTTATCAAATAAACCTTTAAAAAAGGTACATGATATAATAGCAAATATTGGTGGAAAGAGAAATAAAAAAGTTAAGTTCATTCCAATAAATGAGCTTAGAAAGATAGCATTTGAGAAACTTAAAGTGAAAGATGAAAGAACGAAATTCACTGAAGCAGATGTTAAGAAAATATTTGAAATAATACAGGTAACAAAGCCACAATCTAAGAATTATGCAGGTGTGATTTCTCAAATTGAGAGAGATATTTCTGTATATATAAAGCCAGATGCATTAGCAATGTGGCTTGATGCAGATTTAGGATTGGCAAAAGATGAACCTGTACTCATTTCTAACATAGCAATGAGGTTCTTGATTTAAAGAAAGGAGGAATCATGAAATGGAAAGTTGAATATCTTGAAAATGGATTAAAGAAATATAAAACTTTATCAATAATATCTATACATGCATTTATTGATTATCTTATTGGAAAAGAAGTATGGTTTAAAGTAGAACCTGTGCCAGAAGTAGAAGATTTGGAGTGAATCTTAATTTTTTTATATGGAACGCTTTTTAAGTGAAAGCTTATTAGGCACATTATAAAATAAGTTAAAAATTTAATGGAGGAAATTATGAAAATATATCGAATATATATAGATGTTGCATATAGGAAAGTAGCAGAAGAATTAGTTAAAAAGCTTGATGCTTCATCTGAAGAAAAATGGCATCTAATGGAAATTGATACTGAGTCAAAAAAACAAAATAAATTAGAGTGAAATGATGCAGAAATCTAAGGTTGTTGAAAAGAGAATTTTCAAAATTCCACATGCAGTAAATGATACTGTTAAGGAAGAGAAAAAGAAAAAGCCAGAGAAAAACGAGAAGGAATCTAAAAAAGAATCTAAAAATGTGGATATTGAAGTTGAGATTTCATCTTTGGCTGAATCAATGACAGAGGAGTTCAATGACTTGAAGAAAAATGAAAAAGTAATATCTATCACTGAAGTTAAGAGGAGACTTGATGCAATAATAAATCAAACTGAAGAATTATGTGAACTGATTTCAACGCAGATGTCTATGATCGAATCTGAATCATGTGGTTGTAGCGATGAAGATTGTGAGGAATCTGCATTGTACGAGTTCTATGGTGACATAGAAATAAATATTCTCGAAGAGAGAATATATAAAGCTGCGAGGATGGTTTCATAAAATGCTTTGAGGAAGTTTTAATTTTTTTATCTATAAAGATGTCATGGTTAAAAGTCATGATGCGCAGAATAAGATAAGTTAAATAAAAAGAATGAGGAGGAAATTATGAGTACAACAAGAATCGTAGGTGATAAAATTTCAAGTATAACATCATTTGATGATAGATGGTATAAAGAAACTACATTCACTAAAATTAGAGATATTCATCCACAAGTAAAACTTGTATTGTTAAAAAAAGCTAATAATATATGTATAGATATACATTTGGATTTTAATTCTGAAATTGAGATTCCAACAATGTTTGATTATGGATTGAAATCTTATGGAAGTAATGCAATTTTATTAGAAGTTTTTACTCCAAAAGATAATGATGGAACTGAAGAAGACATAAAGCAAAAAATCAACGAAACTATAATAGAAGCTGAGAAACGTTATAATAATATACAAGAACATCATATAATTTCATTAATACAATATATTGAAGAATATCAATTAGCGGTTTCTAATATATACAAAATTAAAAATCAGATTGTAGAAGAAAGCAAAGGAGAGGAGAAGAAGTTGCTAGAATGAGTATATGGACAAAAAAAAGTGGAATTAATAATAAATCACATTTCAAAGGGATAGAAGTGGATTTATCAAAATATGAATTGAAGAAATCAAAGGTGGTTGATAATGATATTGAAAATACATCAGAATAATTATTATGGACATCAAAATAAGACGAAGGAACTTTTTAAGAAAAAGTATCGAAGTCTTAAATTGAAATGGATGGAAAAAGTAAATTTGAATGATGTATTAGTGGATGGATGGTTTTCTTCAGATTTAAAGGAATATCTTTTGAAATTACCAGAAGAAGGAGAATTTAAAAGATTCACTGGAAATTCTGAAGGAATGATAAATTTTTTAAAATCTTATGGTGCAGTTGAAGTTGATGAAAGGGTGTCAGGAGTTCATATCGATTATGATGATAAAAAAGGGGTTCTGTGTCAAGAAGATAGATATGGCAGATTTGTTGGTGCAGATTTAGCACATCATTTCAGAATTGAAGAGATGCTAAAAGATATGCCTGATAATTGGGGAATTAGGTGGAGTGATAATTCTAAAGATATAGGATATTATAATGATAAATTAATTAAGTCTGAGGAGGAATCTATTGAAGAAATTAAAGAGAAATTAATTGAAGAGATAAAAGAAATAGTAAGTGAAACACCAGTACAGAAAAAGAAAAAAATATTTAAAATAAAAGGAAGGAAGTGATTAATATTGTAAAATTTAGAGATTCTGGAACTAAAAGAAAAGTGAAAAATCAAAAAAGTGAATATGAATGGTATGATAAAGTATGTATTCATTGTGGATATAGATTAGGTGAACATCATAGTTTTGACGATAAATGTCCTACTGAAGGATGGGTTTAAAATGAAAAAGAAAATAACAGGAATAATAACCACTATCATTTTTGATGATGGGGATTGTACTATGGGATCATTTGGAATAGATGATGAATTTATGGTTGATTTGCAGAATTGGTTCAAAGGCTATAACAGGAATTAATCCAAAGGATTATGAGAATGGAATAAAAACTTACTTTGGTAACACGAGAAATATCAATAGTATGATAAGAGGTTCATGGAAAGGAAGTGTTAATGGAGATGATTAATCATGGAATTTGAAGAAAAAGCTGAAATTGAAAGACGATTTAAGAAATTAGAAAATGCTATGGTGGCAATGGAGAGAGTTTTGATTTCTAAATCGAAGGAATATGATGAATTATTAAAGAGATTCAATTCTCATATAAATACAGAATCTGCACATAACATTTGATTTAACGATTACAAAACTGTAGGAAAAATTCCTCCTAAGAATGAAACATGTATAAGTCCATGTTTCATTCCTACAGCATTTCATTTATTAAGGAAAGTGACAAATATGGAATATCAAGATGATAAAGTTGAAAATATATTATTATATGATATATCATGGTGGTTATTTGCAATGATGATTCCTATTATAGCAATTTTTGTTGTATCAGGAGTTTTATATTTAGTAAATCCTATTGCAACTGTTGAATTGTATCATAAAATAAAAGAATATTTAATAAATTTGAGGAGATAAATTATGGAAATAGAAGAAAAAGAAAAAGAATTTAGAATAAAAGCTAAAAAGCTTGGTTATGAAGTACAAAATTATTCAGGAAGAATGATGTTTGGAAGGGAATGTCCTTCTGTTGAAGTTGATAATGTAAATGATTTCATTGCTGAAATAGGAATGAAAGGATTAAAATGGGACAACATGGGACTTCAATATGTAGTTTATACAGGATAGATAAAACATGAGAAAAAATACAGACAGATTACCAGAAAATATTCTCTCTAATTTGAGAGAGAATTTTACTGATGAACAAATAAATGTTATGACTCCAGATATAATATTCAAGGAATTTCTTGAGTATGAAGGAATTATTGGTTACACTGAAATGATAAGAGAAGCATATGAATCGATCTTTAATAAAGATGACAAGAATATTAAAACAGATTTTATAACTTACTCTCAGGCAAAAGAGTGGTATGGGATAGGAGGAAACCCAATATGAACACAAAAAACATAAGAAAAAATAAAAGAAGAATGCTCCAGGGGAGATATTACATTCGCATGATAGACGGAGTTATTGCAGTATGCCGAAGATGCCAGCAGCAAGGGAAAATATAATTTCTTCATGTATAATTGAAGTCGTTAAAGATTGGAAATTTAAAGAGAATAATTAGAAAAGAGTGATTAAATTAATTCTTCTAATTTTTTTGAATCTAAATATAAAACTAAAAATATATTTTTAAGGTTATTTTATGTACGAAATCCATAATCCAACAATAGCAATTAGAAAACTTAATATTCCAGAAATCATAACCGCTGCACCAATAACTTGGTTTTTATTATCTTGCAGATTTTTTATGTCTTTTCTATTAGTGTCAGCTTGAGTTCGTAAATACTCTGAATTTGCACATGCTGCACAATTTTGTTGTCTTTCATTTAATTCTTTCATTGTTGTTTTTATCCAATCTACATCATTTTGTAATATTCCAATATTAGTTTTTAATTCTCCTACATCTGTTTTTAAATCTATTATTGCTTGAAATATATCGTCTTGTGCAGTCATTTTATTATCTTCCTATATTTTTGTTTGTTATGTTATTGTCGTTTTTACAATTTTTACTGAATTGTTTGTTTTATGTATTTATTATATGAGAATTTATAAGAAGGATGGTGGAGTGATGAGTTCCACCTGTGTAGTACTCTTGTCGAATATGATAATTAACCAAATCTATGAATATTTATTCCTTGAGTTGTGCAGTATGTTTTATCAGTAGTTCCTATGCGACATCCAGTCCTTTCGCCACCAAGATGTACACATTTTGCATTTAGTTTAAATACTACTTTTCCTAATTGAGATAATCGTTTTCCAAAGTTTATTTCTTCTGCTTTATGCATTTCTTTTATGTTCATTTGATTTATTGATTCATCAAATTTTCCTATGTTATAGTAATTATGTTTCCAGAATGCACTGTTTGCACCTGACATGTTTGTTCTGTCTATTAATGTTTTATTTATATATTGTGAAATATTATAAACTGGAGTTGGTATTCCTGGAATATTTGGATTATAAATTGAACCTGATGATGATATATTTGGTTGATAGTTAAAGACCTCTGTGTTATTAAAAGGTTCAAGTAAAGTATTTAACCAAAATGGTGGATAATAAATATCAGCATCTGCAGCAACTATTATGTTTCCTTTGGATGCGAGAATTCCTTGATTACGAGCATACAATTTACCTTTTTGAGTTACATTGATAATGACGTCAACATAAGGTTCTGCTATATTTACAGTATTATCAGTTGAATTATTATTTGCAAGTATGATTTCAAAATATTCTGGGTACTCTGATAAAATTGATTGACCTCTGATAGATTGAAGAGTTCTTTTTATGAATCTTTCTTCATTGTATGCTGGAATTACAATTGATACAGTATCAATTGGTTTATAAGTTTCAAGATGAGGATTGTCCATCTCTCTTTCTATAAATCCATTTACAGTGAGTGTTCCTAATACTGTGGAGACACAATATTTTCCTAATGTTAGAATGTTCATAATAGTAATAGTTTATAATATATTATTTATATGTTATTTATGATCATTTGTTAGTTTCCAATAGTTTGCCCAGATAAAATACGATTTCCAACTTCAACTGTTGGATTATAAATTGGATATATTGCTGTATGACTTCCTAATAATATTCTTCCTATGATAGTTCCTTTTTCAATGTAATCACCAATTGATATGAAAGTTCTTATACTTCTTGCTAATATTCCACTTCTTCGTTCTACTGTTATAGTAATTGTAGGAGATTCTATTATTATAATATTTTTGTTCTCGCTTGGAAAATCTTGAATGTTTATTATTGTTCCAGATATTGGAGCTCTTTGATAGTGTACATCTAATAAACCGATAAATATATCAATTCTATTATTCTCTATTTTTTCTATAAATCCATCAGTAGGACTTATTATTCCTTGTTGAATTTCTCTATTAGGATTTCTGTTGAAATATATATAAAAAGATGATAATCCAATTATACCATAAATCAATTTTGTTGAATTTTTCATAGTGAATATATCATTTACAATGAGATGGTTTTGGTTCTTTTGATACAGATTCTATATAAGAAGAAATTAATATTATAGATATACCTTCAAAAATTTGTAATGCACCATTTCTCTTTTCTGTATCATTTACAACTTTACTAAGACCGTGTGCAGCTATAGCAATTCCACCTAAAAAGCTTACTTCTGATATTAGAGATAATGATTTTCCTCTATAGCATCCAACATCATTTACTACATTTTCAATTATTGGTATCATAATTTATTCTTCTTTCAATTATTTGTTACAGTTACATCCAAGTTCTTCTGCAATTTTTAGTAATTTTTCATGATGAGATTTTTCATCATCAATGATTTTATCTATAGTTGATTTGTTCTTTTTGTGTCCTAACATTTTAGCTTTTAATGTATTATACTCAGGAACTGCTTTTTTTTCATCTTTTAATGCTTCACGTAATAGTTCACATACTTTAGACATTTAAATCATTCCTTAGTTATGTATTTTGATAATTCTTTTTCTAAATCAGAAACTGAATTAACAGTTCCAGATTTTATAGAATAACCTTCTTTATTATAAACATCATACATTATATGTCGTTCTGTATCATATTTTTCAATATATTTTAAAGTTTCAATTTGAGAGTATGTTATTTTTTGAGTATCATGCATTGATAAATATATATAACCACCATATCTATCTACAGATATTCTTAGTGAATTTGAATTATCTTGAAATAATTGTATTATTCCACCATATCTATATTTTTTATTAGCTTCTTCTAACTCTTCATCTGTGTATATTTGATATATTTCTGAATGATCTATTTGGCGAGTATCTTTATGTCCACCAGAAAAATCTAACATTTCACCATTATAAAGTAGGTATGCTGCTTCATGGGGTTTAGAAGTTGTACCGAAGTGATTTATAGCTCGTTCTGTCCATTTTGCATTGAGAATTCTATTTTCTGACATTTTTAATATGTTATCAACTTTAAATTCGATATCATTAAATTTTTTATTGATAGTTTCTTTGATAATCATATTAATTCCTTATTTATATTTTATAAATGTCAAGCAGAGGTAAGATTCCTCTGCTTTTTACTGTATTTTGTTGTTATATATGAAACTGCTCAGTTATTAATCTTCATTGCAGTTAGTGGTATGGTTTGGTGGATATAATTTTGATGGTGTATGTTTATTTTTTTATCCAACCTGGAGCTGTCCTATTTAGTAAAGATTCTGTGTGTTTTTCAAATCGATCATCATCAAAATCTTTATTTCCAGAAATCATTGTTTTATATATCTGGTGTTTGATCGCTTTAAATCCAGATATATAATCAAATTTTACCATGATATAGTAGAATTATAAGGTTACAGTTCCTGTTTTTGTTCCATAAGAAATATCTGCTAATGTAGCAACACCAAGGTCATTTGTTATTGCTGATATTTCGCCCATTTTAACTGTTGCACCTGAGATTGGTGTTCCAAGTTGATTTTTTACAGATACTTCTACTGTTGCGTTCATTTGTATTATTACCTCAACTGATACTTTTGGTTTATCTACGACTACTGTAAATGTTTGATCCATAGTTGTTACCTCTTTTATTTCGATTGGTTTAGTTACATATTCAGACCATTTATTACATGGTTCTGAATTTTGAACTCTTAATGATGTTATATTTATTTCAGGCGACACTTTTAAATCGTTTGTATTAATGATTAAGGTGTCAGTATTATTTGATTGTATTACATCGTTTATTGTCCATTCATGTTTTTGTATAGTAAGTGATTGTAATTTTGAATCTGAAGTTGCTTTTAATTTAAGTAATTGATTTTTTGTGTACATTGTGATTAAATCACCTCCATAGTGTAATTACATATTGGTGTTGGACATGTTGGTTGACATGCATTATCACAATTAGATGTTAGATATGTACCATTTACATCATCTCGAGTGCATACACCATTTAGACATTTGTATTTTGGTTGTGTAACAGTTATATTGCATACAGATGTAGAACATATCTTCTGTGGAGTACTCGAGTCTATAAATTTAACAGCAACTGTATGTGTACCTATCCATGTATTTACTGCTTGGAAAGGTATTGTTATTGAGTTTCCTGTTACTGGGATGAGTGATCCATATGCAACTCCATCTCTTATTAATTGAGCAGAGTATGGTGCAGTTCCTCCAACACATGATGCTGAGATGTTTGTTTGTTCATTCAGTAGTATGTTTGTTGGAGGACAAGATGTTATTTGACATGTTAAATTTGGAGGAGATGGTGTGCATATATTATCGCAGTTTGATGTTAGATATGTTCCATTTACATCGTCTCTGGTACATACTCCATTTACACATTTGTATTTTGGAATTGGTGTTCCATTAGTAACTTCTTTATATACTTTTACATAATCAATAAACATTGGATTGTTTATTGATGATGTACTATCACATTTACAGGTTTCATAATTCCAAGCACCTACAGGAACATTATCTGCTTGTGTATGACATGCTGTTGCTTGTAATATAATGTATATACCTTTTTCCCAAAATGGTGATGTATCACTTAGTTGATATGGTGTTCCTTGTGGAATACCATCAAAATATGGTTGCATTGTACCATTTCTTGTACCATTATCTCTCCATAATAAACCATAATCATGATATTCATTTGCCAAATCACCTACTGTTGGAATTGGATATTTAGGAGTATAAGCATTTAATTTAGTATCATGAAGATCAAAATGAGTTTGATATATATCATTATCATACCATGATTCTTGAATATCAATTTCTTCCCATTCTTTTGGAGGAATTCTTCTATCTTGATTTGTCTTTTCAAGAGGAAGACACCAGAATGAATGCCAATAACCCTTTGATCCTGCATGTTTAGGCATTTTCATTCTTGCTACAAAGAATCCAAACATTTGAGAAAATTTTGCATCTGCTGCATTAAGCCCTCCTGAATGAACCATTGCACGTGTTGTTTTTGAGAAATCAGTGGTGTTTATGGTGGGTTGTAGTTCTAATACTCCATTTCTTACTTTAATTCCAGAATATGTATTTGCACATTTTCCATCATTACACCATTGAAGATGAGAATATCCTCCTCTCCACTTTGATACATCTATTGTAGTTCCATCAAAGTCATCATTAAATGTCTGTTGCCATTTATAACCAGTTTTTGGTGTTGGTAATATCATTTAAACAACTTCCATAGTGTAATCGCATATTGGTGTTAAACATGAAACTTCTAGGATGTATTCTTTAGGCGTTGTTTCGCCTAATGTTATTGTGAAAGTGTCTGTCTGGTTCTTATATCCTGCTTTTCTTATGAGTAGTGGATATGTACCAGGGAAGAATGTTTTTGTCATGGGAGTAACGCCATATAATATATTATTCACTAACACATCTGCACCTGGTGGTGTGCTGCGAATGTCAAGGGTGCCGGTAGTGGGGGTTGCCTGGCATGATGGATCTGCTATTCTGTTCCCGCATCCATCCGTTTTATATCCTGTTGCTGGGTTCTCGCATCGCCAGATAGGCACGCATGATTTTGCCGTAATAGCCTTGATCTTTTCGCTTACCGTTGCGCCTGGATAGGCTACATTCACTGCAGATGTGTAATATTCAGATCCCCATCCCGTATAATTCAGATTGAATATCAACACATTTGCATGTCTTGATACTGCATTATCAAGTTGTGCAAAGAAATTCTGATCAGCGCATGCTGTTTTGATACCACTCAGACAGCTGGGACTGTCCAGGTACGACGAGAGAGTAATGTTCAGAACCTCCATGAATACGACACTTGCTATCGTTTCATTGACGTTCTTGAACCGCCCCATCCATGTAGGGATAGTAGACTGGCGATTAACGAAAACAGTTATTAGTGGCTTGTTAAGCGCATTGGCGGTCCTGGTGTCTGTCCTGCACTGGCCTGTGGTGTTGAATCTATTTGCAATATAGTTTGAATCAAACCCCATACCCTCATAGCCCATTGTAGTGGCTGTGGGACATCTTGACTGAGTCCCGCACGTGGTAAGTATGTCAAAGCCTGCCGCCATTCCTGCGCTGTCTATAGTGCGTCTAACATTGACAAGGAAGGCGTTGACTGTATTTCTTCTTGCCTGATATATCGCTTCCGTCTTGATTACAGTTTCGTGGTAGTACGGTTCTTCAATATATATCCCTGCAAATGTGCTTCCATACTTCCTATATCGAGCCAGAACAAAAGCCAGATCCGTAATGAACTGCCCAGTATCCTGTGATCGATTGAAAGCCATATCAAATGTCAGATCCTTGGCTACTGTGGTACTGGTATCCCAATATTGCAAAGCCATGCTCAGATATAACCGGAGTCCATTCGTCTGCGCATATCGAAAAGCCTGATCGTAATAGTCCGTTACCGTTCCTGCTCGAAGTGCGGCAATGTTTAATTTTTCGATTGATGTGAACTCATACATTACGCCGCTGTTTTTTGAATCGATCAGATTCTGTACGATATTCTCCGGTCGCTTCCTTGTTCCGCTACCTGCTGAATATGAAATTACTCGTTCTAATACCATTTTATCTTACCTCTTGTATTTTTATCATTTTATCTTTATCTCAATGTTTCTCATGCTATCGAACTCGGTGATATTCTCAGATAATAATTCGAGCTTGAAGCGTTCTTTCCGTTGACCCTGAACTCTATTAGATTGTACCCCGCTGTAATTGGTTGGGTCAGGGTGATGTAACGATTAACGACAGCAGCGCTTGCCTTGTAATCATCATATGTTGTGACCCCATCCTTCACACCATTGATGTAAATATCAAACTTACCAGAATCTGTCGAGCCATAAGTAGTAAGGCTTAACATGGTCTCAGTCCCAAGAGCATAAACAAATGCCTGGAATCTGTCTCCATCTGCCATACCACCAGATGCCTGTATTACTCCACCCGCACCGCTTGCGTTGCCCACAAGCTGTTTAAGGGTCGTGCCATCACTCGCATAGAGGCGAGAGGGTAATACTATTGTCTGTACAACAGTTGAAGATGTTTGAATTACACCATTTATAACTATACTGCTCATAAAATATATCCTCCAGATACTGTAGCACGATAATTTATAATAACATCTAAATTAACTGTAGTTGCTCCTGTTCCATTAAGTGTTATTACTAATGTTTTGGTTGCTTTTAAAGACACTCCTGCAGAACCATAAACTATAGCAACTTCTTTATCCGTTGCATTAAGATTTGCTTGTGTTGCTACAGTTGCATCTATAAACGATATTACACCTGCAGCTCCAGTTATAGGACATGATGTAAGGTCAGCTGTCTGTGCTGCATTTGCATGTATTATAATCGATTCAATTACACAAGGTTGAGTTGTTATTGTTCCTATAGTGACAGCTCCAGCATTTGCAGCAGATGTTATAGTTTTTGTGAAAACTTGTAATTTACCAGATACTTTTGGATCGGTGTTTGTGTTTATATTTGGAATATTAGTATCAAGTTGAGTTACTATATCAGCAGGTATCAGATCTGTTTTTGCTTTTATTGATGCTATATTAGCACCTGCAAATGGTGTCGCATCTGATAAGATGTCTGCTTGTGTTAAAGTAGATGTTGCTGTACTTGCAATATATGGAAGTATAACATATTTTTGTCCTGATAATATTTGAGTTGAGAATGCTGAAGATACCGTTATTGTATTTGTTGCATTAGAGAATGATGATATTTTTCTTGATTGACCTTTTGATGCTCCTCCAAGAATTAGGATTGTCATATTATTCCAATAATTATCTGCTTCGGTTCTTGAGGTGTCTATTAAAGTTGTTCCTCCAACATTACCATTTGATGTTGTTGATGAGATTTCTGATTGAACTGAATCTTTTATTATGTCTATTTTTCTTTGATGTAAATCTGATGATGGAATTATATATCTTCTGATGATTTTTCCAGGAGCTGTTAAACTTGAAATGTATAAATATGTTCCATCTGAAAATATACCTATTGTACTATCTTCTCCCACTGCAAATGTTATAGTATTTACTTTTTTAAAAGTTGCTAAATCTATTTTTACCATCATCCCTGGCGTTGTCAATAAAATACCATACAAATTTATTCCATCAGAAAATAAATATGATAAAGTATTTTCTCCTGTGGCAAGTGTTAATGTTGACAATTTTGTAAATGTATTCAAATCTATTTTTACTATCATTCCTGGTGTTGTTAATAAACCAGCATATAAATATATACCATCAGAAAAAGTCGAAAATACCCCATTTTCTCCTGTTGCAAGTGTCAATGTTGAAACAGAAGTAAATGTGCTCAAATCTATTTTTACTATCATTCCTGGTGTTGTCACCAATCCAGCATATAAATAAGTTCCATCTGAGAATAAAGATTGTACTATATTTTCTCCTGCTGCAAGTGTCAATGTTGAAACAGAAGTAAATGTGCTCAAATCTATTTTTACTATCATTCCTGGCGATTTATTTAGTCCAGCATATAAATAAGTTCCATCTGAGAATAAAGAACGTATGTCATTTTCTCCTGCTGCAAGTGTCAGTGTATCTTTTTTTGTAAAATTATTTAAATTAATTCTTATAATTTTACCAGGAGATGTTGTTGTTGCAGCATATAAATAAGTTCCATCTGAGAATAAAGAACGTATGTCATTTTCTCCTGTTGCAAGTGTCAATGTTGAAACAGAAGTAAATGTGCTCAAATCTATTTTTACTATCATTCCTGGCGATGTGGACAAGCATGTATATAAATATGTTCCATCTGAAAATATTGCATATGCTAAGTTTTCTCCTGCAGCAAGTGTTAATGTTTTATTTAACCCTAATGCACCATATAAATGAATTAATTGTGGAACTCCGAAGGATTTAGTCGTTAATGATCTTACTCTACTTGTCATTGAAACTCTTGGATTCAATGAAGGTAAATCTTCTCGTTCGCCTATCGTATTTCTAATATGTCTTAATTCTATTGTTTCTTCTTTTGGCATAATTATAACCTCGGATTTAGTTTAATGATTAATTTAACTTCTCCATTTGATCCTGATAATTTTGATGTATTAGAAAGATTCATTAATCCTATATATAGATTATTTGTTGATTGAAAATCTGTATATTGTAATTGTAAGTCTTCAATATTTAATCGATATTGTCCAGTGTTATTTATTTGAAATGATTCTTTTTCCATATTTAAATCTATCGCACCAATATATTTTTCAGTGTTTAAGTTTGAATTATCGAAGTTATTCGATCCCCATATCAATATTTTATAATTTAGAGGTTGTTTCGATTGTATAGATACTCCATTTATTACATATTTACTTGATATTAAAGATAATGTTTCTTTTTCGATGTTGTTTGTTGATATTCCTTCTGTAAAGTGATTATCTTTATTTGTTTCTATAATTTCTATTGTTGTCATATTTAAATTCCTTTATGTTTTTATGAACATTTTATTTTTTTATATTTTTGTATGATTTTTATGCCTTCATTCCATATTTTATGTCAAATTGTACTGCACCAAGTGCTCCTGCTATTTTTGCTGTTGGAGATAGATTCTGGAGTGACATATGTAATGTTACAGTTCCATCATCATCTGTGTATAATCCTACTAAATCACTTACATCAAGATAATATTGGTTTACGAGTCCTCCGCCAGTGTCTATTTGAAATGTTGAAAGTGAATCACTAAAGTCCATTACAACATCTGTTACAAACTTATCAGTGTCTAAATTTGTTGTATTTGCTGTCGATGAACTCCAGAATATAAGACGATATTTTAATGGTTGTACAGACTGACCATTTATTGCAATTATTTTTATTTGATTAGATTGAAGACCTGCAATATGAATTGTTTCAATTTCATATTGACTTAGAGCTGATGTAAAACTTGAACCAGCTGTTGATGATGTTGTTGATAATGTGAATGGAAGTTCTGATTTTTCAATTGAAAATTGCAAATCATATTCCATTATACGATATGCATGACCAGCAACAGTTGATCTCAGTCTTATTCCATAAATGTTATAGTATGTTTTTATTTCACCTGAGTATATTGGAACTTCTTTTGTCCATGATGTGCTGCTTGTTGCATGTGCTACAATTACATATAATGGAATGAAACCATCATTTTTAACTATTATTTTTTCTGAGTATCTGCCTTTTATTTTATAGATTTCTTCTCTATTATATACAGGAGAATCGAAATCTCCTGGATCAGATGCGCCTGCTACTGTTATTGTATTTGCAACATCATAATAATCTGCATGTTTTGATATTGATATTGGAGTGTCCGATAAAAGTGGTTCATCTACAAGAATCGGTTCTCCACCATCAAATGGAGATGGAATTTGTGGTGGAGTGGAAGGTTGTGATGTTGGAGATTGTGTAAAATCTGATAGTTGTTCACCTATGTTTAATACTTCTTCTTGTTTTTCATTAGTATTTAAATTTATATATATATGAGTTAATTTTCCTAATTGTACATATATATCATTTATATATAAATGATTATTATTATCTGTAATTCTATATTGGTAAGTTCCAGCTTCAACGTTTATTATTTGTAAATCTGGAGTTTTTCCATATAACTTATCAAATATATACACTTCAGCACATGGTGGTGTTGTGTTAAATACTAAGGTTGCCATAATGAGGAGTGATATGAGGTGTGATATGAAATTATGTCATTCCAAAATATCTATTTGCGATCTCTTCTTCACTTTCTCTTCTTTTGTTCGTTGGTTGTCTATTTGATATTTTGTTTGGAATTAATTTTTTCATTTGAGTAATTGTTGATGGTCGAAGTCCCATAGATACTACATTGTTACATTTTGCAGCTTCTAATTGTGATACAGCTTCAGTTTGATTTATCTGTTGTTCTTGCATTCGCATCTGTTGTTCTTGTAGTAATTTTAAATTATCTGCCATTTGTTGTGATTGAAATTCTAACTTGTATAACAATGTATTATCTATAGTCTGTTGTGGTTGTTGGATTATTTGTTGTGGTAGTTGAATAGGCTGAAGCTGAGGTGGTTGTGTTTGATTTCTACTTGAATAAATTAAATATCCAAATAGCATTGCAGCTATTGCTGCTATTCCAAATATTATTAAATTAGAATTTTTGTTATCGTCAACCATTTTTACCTCGATTATAATTTTAGCATTTATATTTTTAATTATATTTTTAATAATATTGTGAAATTCTTTTGTTATTATAATGTGGGGGATTTATATCCAATTGTCTTCCATCTGGAAACTGAGTTTCGTTTATACTAATTTGATATACTCTTCCAGATATTGTTATTTCTATAATATCGTGATTAGAGTAACCTGATGTAAAGTTTGCACAATCTATTAAATATTCTGTATTAGATTGTATTGTTTCTGTTTGAGTTTCGTTTGTAGTTTTATTTTTTGCTGTTATAGTTTGACTTGCATAATTTGGTACAATTCCGTATATAGGATATGATGTAAATGGAAATGGCATATATTAACCACTCCAATCTGTATTAGCATTTACATATACCATAAAGCTTTCACCTACATTTACTATTTCTGCATCTGCTGTTTGCCACGATTGTAATGTATTATTAAAGTGAGATGCTGATGTTGCTGTTGCTCCTATCGATGTTTTTAGTGTTGATAAAGAACGATTTGTATCCATATTCCCAACTAAATTCCATCCTAATTTTAAAGATATTGTAGGATTTGAAGTTAAATTTATATTTACATTTGTTGCTGTTATGAAATATATTGAATATCCTTGTTTCTGTGTTACGTTAGAGTTTTGGTTTGGAGTGTATCTTATTCTATGTGTTTCATATTTCTGTGATGTTGAATTAAACAGGCTTTGAACTGTATCTGTTGTATAATTATTATCTATTTCTAATAGAGTTTTGTTTGTATAATTCATTGCAAGGAAACACCATCCAACTGGACAGGATATTATTTGATTTGATGATGTAAATATGTATTCTTCTACTGTATAATTGCTTCCAACAGAAATATTAGTAAAATTTACATAATTTGATGTTGCAATTGATAATTGTTGTTGTACATTATCTTTGGTTATGTAATAAGAATGACCATTTAATACTTGGAATGTATCGTTGCCCAAGGAAATATTCATTGTTTGGTCAGAAGTTGAGTTTGTAGCTGTGAAGTTGATAAGGGTGCTGTTGTATGTGGTGACGTTTACAGTGATGCTGTCAGATGATGGGATAATGGAAGCATTTAATTTTGTATTCCCCACAACTGATTTATTGTATAGCAATGCTCTATCAGAACTTATATTATGAGATATATTTCCATATAAATCTATAAAAGATAATCTTATTGTTTCTGCGATTTCAAGATGTCCTGCTGAATTGAAATGAACATTATCACCACTGTTATATGGAGTTGAAATATTCCAATAGTTATCAGCATCACCACCAGCTCTAAATGATCCTACTTCTTGTCTTGCATCAACGATAATCAGTGATGAGTGATTATTTTTTTTTAATATCAACTGAGAATTTATATAATCAATTCTTTGAGATTGTGAGTTATTACCATTTGTCCAGGGCAAAATTAAAATAACTACTGGCGTGATACTCGCATTTTCACTATCAGTAATCATCTGCTCATAATTTGCAAGTATAGTCTCATTTGAAACTATACCGTTAGAAACATCATTTACCCCGCCTTCAATAATAGCAAATTGTGGAGTTAAATTTACAACATCTGATATATATCTCGCTTGAATTTGTGTCGTTGTCTGGCTACCTATTCCCATGTTCTGATATGATTTTCTAGTTAGATTATACCATTGATATTCAATTGTGGCACTTGTATTATTTGTATTTGTTGTTGTTATGTATGAATAATGATATGGGAATCCTCCTGTGATAGAGTCCCCTATAAAAACAGCATATGGTGAACTCATATACATTTGAATAGTAACCACTGTTGCAGAAGATGCGGAGTAATTAGTTAGATTTCTCCAGTCGTAACCTGTTAAATTAGCCCCTGACAACTCAAAATTAGTATAATTTGTGAATCCATTAGAATTTGATGTAGCATATAATATTGAATTGCTTGTTGAATTTAAGATATATCCGTAATAGTCTCCTTCTATTACTGGAATTGATGTTGAAAGATTAATATAATTGATTTGATCACTTGATATATTATTTGCTATATTTTCAGATGTGCCTATTCTGTCCATGCCACCGCTAGTATTATCTCTCCAAAATGTTAGTCTAAAATCAGAAAGAGTGCGTTTATTATCTATGAATAGCGATATATTTGTTATATTTCCAGTCTGCCTTATTCGATACTGATGATGATCTATAAAATACTCTTTTGTGATACTGCTACTTCCCCAATTTCCTGCTCCGATTGATAATGAAGCATATGGAGCAACAACAGATTTATCAATAAGAGTTTGGTTGTAATCCCCCCATGCGCCATACAAATATTCCCCATTTGCTGCGGATGACCAACTAGCATATACCTTACTGGTATTTGTATACCCAGAAATATATTTTATTGTAGATATAACTCCTGATGTTAAATATAATGTTGTTTTTGCGCTATAGATTCCTAGGATTTCACCGCTTGAGATATAAAAATCAACTGGAATAATTTGAATATTCCCACCCGCAGACAGCGAATAGTTAATAGATTCGTTTTTAAATATATATGCTGAGCCATTATCTTGGAACGAGACAAGCTTAAAATTTCCAGCAATACCAGATGTATTTAATTTGATATATTTAATTGTACCTGATTCTGTTGCAGTTTTGTTCGTATCAAATATAGTGTATCCAGCCGTTAGAGTACTCGAAGTTCCAGTAATATTAAAAACGTTTGTATCAATACTCACAACAGCCATCCCATGTCCTGCCATCAGTAATATCAGTACAAACGACAAACTCGCTATCCAGATACGTTTTAGATTCATTCTCACCTAAAATAATATTTAGTAATTATATTGTCTCACTTATAATAATACTTATTCAATTTCTGTCATTCTTTTTTCTACAAACGAATTTGCTATTGTTGGCAATATTTTTCGTGCTCCCCATCCAAATAGAACTGATGTTGAAAGTATTCCAAAGAATCCACCTGCATTATCAATTATATTCATCAATGGAAGTACAAATACAATAGACGTTAAAAATCCTGCTAATATTGAAAGTATATCTCCATTTTCTAATACCCAAATATTTGATGTATCTATTCCTGGATTTAATGCTCTAGCTTTTTCTTTTTCTGCTTCATCTGCAAATTTATCTGCTACATATGCACTTATCATGCATAATATTATACTTGATATTGCAGTTACAATTATATATGTTTGTGGTTCTAATAATAATTCTATAGTTATTTCTCCTGGTGTTATCATAAATTCTTATCCTCCTATGAATTCTAATACACTTGTATTTCCTGCATTGGCTACACAATAAATCTTATTCAGATTATCTGTGAAATCTATATTTATTGATGCACCAACAGATGTTAATCTGAATGGTTGTGAAGTAGAATCTCCTATTGAAATATATGATGCTGCAGCATCAAATGAACGAACTCTTATTATAACAACTTTATATATAGGTGTCGATGTTGATGTTATTTGAGATGCTACATTATCAATTGCTGTTTTAGTTCCTTTTATCATTGAAACTGTTGCAGGAACTATAGTACTGTTTGATGATGTGTTATTACAACATAAGTCATATTCTGTTACACGATAAGCATTTCCTATTGTTGCACATCTTAATCTTATTTCATATACATTAAAATAAACTTTTACTTCACCTGGATATAAAGGAACTTCTCGTGTCATTGCTAATTCATTTCCATGTGAAATTACAATGAATAAAGTGTCAGAACCATCATTTTTTACATTTAATTTTTCAGCATTTCTTTCTGTTGTTACATATATTCTTTCTCTATTATATACAGTAGAATCAAAATCGTTTGGATCAGATGCTCCTGCTGTTGTTATAGTGTTTGATATATCATAATAATTACTATACTTTTTTCGTGATATTTCTCCTTTTGATATAGCTTCATGACCTTTTGTATTATCTTCATTGCTGTTGAAAAAATTTTCCATTGATGATTCTTTTGATCCTTTTGACATTGATTTACTCCTGTGATGGTAAATTATTTCTATGGTTATATTTATACAAATCTATATTTAGTATTTTTTGAATATGGAATTATGTCATTTATATTTGGATATATTTCACTTGTGATATTATATTGTTGTTCATTTAATTTATATTGTTGTTCGTTTAATCTATATCCTTGTATATATAAACTTACTAATTCTCTTAAAGATAAATTTTTTATATGTTCTATTGTTAATGTTTTCATGACAATAATTCCTGATAAATTCTATTTTTTAGATTTATATATTAAATATGTTACAGCTAATATACCACTAATTACTATTACTGTTTTTCCTGCTTTAGCAGAAAGGAGACATCCATCAGATATTGGACTTGGTATCCAACATAAATTTGATTCATAATCTTTTTGTAAATTATCAAATGTAGTTGATAAATCTATTAAATATTTTGATTTTTCTGCAATTATTTGAGCTAATGTTTCAGATGGATTTGTGCAAGTATTTGATATAGATTCATATTTATTTAAATATTCATTATATTTAGTTTCAACTTCTTTTGAATTTGGATATTCTGATTTTAAAGTTCCATATAAACCAATATGAACAGAGTCGAGACATATAGCATATGTCTTTATTTGATCACAAGTTGGATTTAGTGGTAATCCTGTTAAACAGTTTGAATTTGCATCATTACTTGCTTCAATCGTTCCTGACTTCTGTTCACCTGGGGTTGCTACTCTTGATTCTTTTGGTGTATCTGGTTTAACTTCTGTATACCATTCAATAAATGTTATTACTCCAAATATTACTATAATAGTTACTGCTAATATTAATATTAATGTTCCTAATGATATTGATATGGGTTCAGCTAATGTAGATATATTTTTTAATCTTATATTTAAGATTACATAATTTCCTTCAGTTGTAACTTCAGTTTTTACATAAGTATATCCTGTTATAGATGATATGTAATTTGATATAGCTCCAGATATATCTGTTAAATTTAAAACTATTTTGTTTGCAGCTTGATCTGGTGTGTACCATCCCCAAGGTTTTATATGTACTTTTATTGTATCTGTATATTCAGATGGAAGATTTTCTGTTATGTTTATATTTAAACTACAAGATGACAATTCAATTATATTTTGACCTTTGCCATCTACAATCGCAACCATAACTTTATAGTTATTAGAAGAATCTATATAATCTGCTAAATCTGAATTTGATACTATAAATTGAACACCAGTTTGTCCATTAGGGTTTGTATAAAATGTTCCAAGATCTCTATATATTTTAGTTGGATTGTTATTATTATTACATCCTTTTACTAATTTTAAATTTAAACCTATATTATCTATTGATATTTGACATGTAGAAGAACCTGGTGATATTGAACATAAGTCTGGATTTTTACTTATATTTTTATCTTTAAATATTAAACCTTGTGTTGATGAACCGCAAAATGCAGTAATAGATGAACATATATTTATCGTATCTCCAACTTTCCAGTCTGTAATCATATTTACCTCTTTTATTGATTATATATTGATTATATATTAATTATATATTAATTATATATCAATTATTTGTTAATGTTTACTTTAATAATGATAAACCTATCAATAATGTTGTTAGTGTAGCAATTGTTTTTCCTGATGATCCGCCAGATGATGGAATTATTGTAATTAATATATTATCAGATACATTTCCTGATGTTGCTGTTAATATTAAGTTTCCAGATATTTCACCTGCTGTTATTGAATTGTTAACAGTTCCGTTTACTAATGTTACAGTTAATATATTAGATATTGTTGCTATTAATGGATTAATTGTCCATTCAATTACTATATCTGGCATTGGTTTATTATCTTGATCGTATGCTGTAACATAAAAATCTAATTTTTCTTTATAGTTTAGTTGAGATTTTAATAGAGTTATTTCAATTTTTGTTAATGTTTTTATATTTGTTCCTGGAATTATATTTATTGTAGCATTAGATGAAACACTTCCATTTTTTACTGTAACTGTTACAGATCCAATTATCTTTTTAGCAACAACATAATTAGAACTTTTTCCTTGTGAATCTGTTATTGTTGATAAACTTGAAAATATCAACATATCTAAAGGTAAAGCTGACCAATCAATTGTTACATTTGGCATAATATTATTATTTTGATCATATACAGTTGCAGTAAGATTTATACCTTGTTCTTCCATTAATTGTACTGAATTTGGACTTACTGTAATTAATGTTACTCTTGGTACACATGAATTATTACATGTTGGTTCTGTGAATGTTCCAGTTGGATCTTCAATGCATGTACCATTTACACATTTATATTTTGGAATTGTTATTGTCTTACAGTAAGTTGTACTGCTTCCGATACCTCCATCATTATTATATACCCATGATATGTCAGATAATTCTATGTCTGCATTATTGTTTATAACTTTTAGTTGTGTATAATTAGTATTTGCTATAATTATAGCACTATCTCTTCCTACTTGATGTGCTGTATAAAATGCATTTACAATATCTCCTGTTCTTCCTGTGTGAGATATTCCATCTGCATCTATGTAAGATTTACCACTTCCGGCAAAACAAGTTCCATTACCAGCATTTGTGGCAAACCAATCTTTAATTTGTGTATTTAATGTCATATTTCAATCTCCTATGTAAAATTGCATCCTGTTAAATTATTTCCACTTGATAAATTACTTGAATAATATGCTATTACCCCAGATATATAACTTGCTGTAACTGTGAATCCTATATTTTCATAACCAAGATATGAACGTATTAGTGTGCTTATGTTATTTACTCTCATCGGATGTACTCCGCCATTATTTGTAATCCATGTACATATTGGACTTACAACTACACATGAATTATTACATGTCGGTTCTGTGAATGTTCCAGTTGGATCTTCTACACATGTACCATTTACACATTTGTATTTTTTTGGTTCAGTTACATTAACAATACATGTATCTGTTATACATGAAATTGATGATGAATCATTTACTCTAACAGCAACTGTATGTGTGCCTATCCATGTATTTACTACTTGGAAATTTAATATTTTTGATGTTCCAGATACAGGAACTACAGAACCATATGCAACTCCATCTCTTACCAATTGAACAGTGTAAGGTGCAGTTCCTCCTATCCATGATGCTGATATACTCGTGTTATCTCCTAATGTTAGATTTGTAGGAGGACATGATGTAATGAAACATGTTAATGATGGTGATTGAATAACTTCTATTGTTTTTTGTGGAGCTATTTGATAAACAGTTCCACAACCATTTTTTACTTCATGAGTTGGATAATATGTTGCTGGAAGTGTGTATGTATGTTTAACTGTTTTTCCAGTTAATTCTGGACTTGCATCTCCAAAATTCCATTTATATATTGATAATGCATCAAGATTACTTGATGTATCTGTAAATGTTATTTCTTTATTTACAGGTACTACAATCGTTGCCATTTTATTCACCTATCATTACCATATTTATTCACCTTTATTGTTTATGTAATATTTTTTATTTGTATATTGACACATTTTTATCTCCAAGAATTCTTCTATTAACTTTATTCCATAACATAGGAAGACTCATATATTTTACAGATTTATATTTTCTAATATAATCATCTTCTAGTTTTATCATATCTTGTTCTGCTTGTTTTATTGTTTTTCCCATTAGAAGTGATCTATAAAATTCTAACTGTATTTCTCCAAATATATCTTGACTTTTACGAGAATCTACTGGAAACATTAGAAGATCTTGAAATCCTATATAAGATTGAACTCCGTAATTTATAGCACATTTACCAAGTTGCTTTGCACTAAAACATGCTGTTGCATATGTGATTGTATCTTTTAATTCATTTATATTAGTATCATTTGTACATAATGGATTACAAATGTTATCATCGAGACTACACATTCCATTAACTGTAGAACAATTTCCTAATGGATTAAACATTTTTCTAAAAACATCAATTTTTTCTTGATCATTACTATTATACATCTGTAAAAGTTCAGATGGATTAAATTTTCTTGTTACCATACATTCATTTTGTCCCTGAAGACTGTTTGGACATCCATGAGAAAATGATGCAAATAATCTTGGTTTGAATATTTTTATAGTTTCAGTTACATTTTCATAAGTTACTTCATCTTTTTCTAATATTTTAGTTTCATATCCAAGATTTTTTGCAATATATAGTGCTTTTTGTGCCCAATCATATGTATGTACAGTTGGATCGTTATCTTTTCTTGGTGCAACTATAAGTATTTTAGCAGATGTCATAATGATAATGTTGTAATTTATTTCTATGTAAGCCTTTTTTAATATTTTTCTAACAATTTCTCAACGGATTTTAATTTTTTTCCTATTTCACTATTAGAGTCAATTTCATTTTCTAATTGATTTATAGTAAATTGTGAATAACCAGCCATTATTACGGTTTTATCTGGTTCATCAAGTGATAGTTTCTCAAATTTACTATCTATTAGAGTTTCTGGAGTATTATTTATTAATTTTTTATTACAATTACATACCATAATTAATCACTTCTTTTATTTACAATTATTAGTTTTAAATGATATTTATTATCTTATTATTTATATTTGTGATTTTTAAGATATTTCTTATTTTGTTTTATTTACAATTATTAGTTTTAAATGATATTTATTGATGCATTTAATACTTTATCAGGAATCGTATTCTCTAATAATAAATTATCCTTTTTATCAGTCACTACTGAAGTTATACATGTGCTTACTAATCCACATGTACAATCTACTAAAGGATTTGAATTACAACAAGAAGTATCTATATTACCATTACCATGTAAAAATATGAATATCTGGTAATTATATATTTTATCTCTTGTATCTCTAAAAACAAGTATGCTTGATTCTTCAGTTCCAATTCTGTACCATTTGCCAATTTTATCTAAAGGATTATATGTATTTGACACTAATTGAATTTTTGATTCATTTATCAATTTATCTTTAACAAGATTATAAATTCTTAGTGATTCTGATGTACATGGTAAAGCCATTGTAGTTACATTATTCATTAAATTTCTTAACATAATATTCCTCTATTGAAACTTTTTTTTTGTATTATTTTTTAATAACGTGATATGCAGCAACTGCTATTATTGCTACAACACCTGCAATTAATAAAGTGTTGTCTTTTTTAGTTTGTACACAAGATGAACC
>Ga0265296_1001663_pt1 | contig 24738 bp, 26 predicted proteins | sample MunlanPumphouse1_FD_189073 | JGI IMG/M metagenome (GOLD analysis project Ga0265296, IMG submission 189073) | Groundwater microbial communities from a municipal landfill in Southern Ontario, Canada - Pumphouse #1 | ecosystem: Environmental > Aquatic > Deep subsurface > Groundwater | place... | reverse complement strand
CCTGCAGCTGCAGGGACCTGATACGTATTGGGAGATCCCTTCGCGCGATTACCCGCAGGAGTTCAACCATATTTATCGTAAACGACCGGCTTGATGTAGCGCTTGCCTGCGAAGCGGATGGTGTACATCTTGGACAGGGGGATATGCGTACTGATGTTGCCCGGCAGATTGCTCCACCCGGATTTCTCATAGGGGTTTCGGTGAGCAATGTTGACGAGGCATGCCAGGCAGAGCGGGAAGGGGCTGATTATGTTGCGCTCAGCCCGACATTTTCCACGGGATCCAAACGAGACGCCGGGCCGGGGCACGGACTTGACACGTTGTGGAAAATACGGAGGAATGTGTCAGTCCCGGTGATTGCCATCGGAGGAATAGATCGTCATAATGTACGTGAAGTGATTGCAGCAGGAGCAGATGGGATTGCGGTAATCTCTGCCGTTGTCGGGGCACCGGACATTACCGCTGCTGCACGCGATCTTAAAAACCAGATCCGGCAATGTAAATCAGCAGTGGTACTATGACCCTCGAACAGCAGCAACGTTTTATCCTCCACGAGCATTTCGCCCGACACTATCATTTCGATTTCAGGCTTGAGCATGAGGGGGTACTGAAGAGCTGGGCAGTACCAAAAGGATTGCCGGAGAGATCCGGCGAACGAAGGCTCGCAATTTCTGTAGAAGATCACCCGCTTGACTATATCGGGTTTCAGGGCACGATACCGGAGGGGCAGTATGGTGCTGGCGAGGTGACGATTAAGGATAACGGAACGTTTGAACTTTTAATCTGGCGGGATGACCGGATCGAAGTGCTCCTGCACGGACAGGCCTTTTCCGGAAAATATATCCTTATACGTTTTAAAAAAGCAGGCGAAAAGGAATGGCTCGTGTTTAAGGCAAAGGATGAATAGATTTTGTTATTTTATTGCGCAACAATACCACATCCATAGTTGACATATTCACGGCATAGGTTTTTTTGAGATTCCCGTGGATATGCTGAAACTGCGCAGTTTTTTATGATGCCCTCTTACTAATGGATATTGCTCATAATCCCTATCGATGCCCCTAACACAAGCAGCGTGGAAAGGATCCAGCCTGCGATGATCACACCCACACCTTTAACCCCTCGCCACTTGAAAAGCCAGGCAAGAAGTACGCACCCGTACAGTCCTATACCGGGTATCCAGATGAATGGCATAAGGGTAAATATTCCGTATTTCTGGAACAGGGGGGATTTTTGGGCAATTGCCTGAACGGAGGTGAGGTGTTTACGGAGCCAGGCCGATCGTTCTGCAAACGTATCGCAGACAGCAAACAGCCCATAGATGATAGAAACACAAAAGGAGATCATAATGAGCGTGATCGGAACAGGGGGTATACCCAGCCCCAGCCCGACAACTGCTGCAACCGGCTGGAGTATGAAGATCGACCCGACAAGCCCAAGCATGTTCCATAGTGAAATCTGGAAAAATAATCCGATGATTATGGGAATGACCACGATACCGAGCACCAGGTAGAGTCCGGTTTTAACCAGGTCCAAAATCCGTACATGCTGCACCTTATCATTCATTTTCGTAATTACCAATGGTACTGAATTCTATTAATAGTCCTGATATCCAAGTGTTTTTTACCCAGGTATAAAAGTCTCGTTGAATTATTCACGATGAAAAAACATCATTTACACAGAATTGCTAGTCCTGATAACAACATATATTACATTTATCGAGCAAAGTTCAACCTTGTATCAGTATAGATGAGATGAAGTACACATGAAGACAATATCCACGCAAAAAACCCTGTGGCTTTCCTTAACCTTGCTCATTACGATAGTGATCATCCTTGTGTCAATCTTTTCGTTAAAAAACGGTTTTTATGAAATATTCCCGTATTTTTACATTGTACCGATCATACTTCTGGCATATTTATTCCCCCGGTATTCTGTGTATTTCACTATCATCATAGGCTGGATTTTCTTAGGGCTTGTGTACCTGTATGGCCCGGTGGATATCCGGCTCTACGCAGCAAGCAGTGCATTTTTCTATATTTTTGTATCCGCAGGTATCGTCATCTCTGCATATGCGGGGCAGCTTATGCAGGAGAAAAAATACCGGGAGATTTTTGAAAACTCGCAGACGGGGATGATTACGTTTGATTTTGAGTCCCAGAAGATCCGCGAGGTAAACAAGCACTCGGCAGATATCCTTGGCTATACTCTGGATGAACTCAAAAACCAGTGGTCCTCTTCCCTCTGGTTTGACCATGAGCAGGAAGCAAAGTTCACTAAAAAACTACGGCAGGATGAAAAAATTGCCGATATGGAAATCCAGCTGCGCAAAAAAGACCGGACCGTCATCTGGGTGCTCGCTACTGCATCCATGACAAAAGGGGGACTGGTCATCTGCTCCATGGTTGATATCTCTGAACACAAACGGATGAAGGATGAACTTATTGAATCCGAACTCCGTTACCGGACACTCTTTGACGGGGCGAGCGATGCTATCTTCCTTCACGATATCGGCGGGCAGATTTTTGAGACCAATACGATAGCCTCACGCCTATTAGGTTTTTCCCACAAGGAATTCATGAAGATGCGCCTGCACGATCTTGATGTGCACCCTGAATCCCTGTTGACACCAGAGACGGTACAGTGGTTCCAGTCCCGGGGACATATACTGTTTGAAAGGGAGCAGAAGAAAAAGGACGGGACGACAATTCCCGTTGAGATCAGCAGCAGGATCACCGAGTATTTTGGCATGCCTGCCGTTATGAGTACCGTGCGGGATATCTCGGAACGAAGTAATAAATAATTTTACACGCGAAAAAACGTTTCTTGTTGTCGGGAGAAAACCTCTTTTTCCGGCGGTTTTTATACAGCAATTATTGTAGGGGTTTACGTTAAATTCCCATAAAAGAAGGTTCCTGATGCTGGTTTTTAGAATCTGACGCCGTATTGATCCCGGAATGTTTTCTTACTCTTTTTATTATTGCCGGGTACCTGTGAAACGGTACGCTCCTTTAGGCACCGTCATCTCAAACCGTGCTCCCTTACCCGGCTCGCCGGTTTCATTGATGGAGATGCCGGTGATATCAAGAATCTCCCTTGACAAGGCTAAACCAAGCCCGGTGTTCTTCCCGAACCCACGCTCGAAGATCCGCTCCTTGTCATCAACCGGGACACCGTCACCATCATCCTCACATATAATTTTCCGGCGGTCTTCAGATTCAAAAACCGAGAACCGGATCGTCGTAATCTTGCCACCATGACGCACGGCGTTATCCATGAGGTTAATAAAAACTTTAACGATGAGGGGATCTGAAAACACTTCTGTACCGGCAGGAATGTCATTTTTCATTACAATTTGGCCGAGAGGGACCTGCATTGCCGCAGTGTCAACGAGTATGCGGCACACCTGCCAGACAGGAGCTTTGACACCGATCTTGTCGTATTCTTTGGTAAACTGGATCATCGTAGAGATGCGCTGTGCAGCGGTTGTAACTCTACGGAAATGATCGCTTAATGCTGGATCGGGTAGCTTCTTTTCGAGAAGGCGAATGTAACCTGTCAGCACCATCAGCTGGTTGTTGATGTCATGCCGGGTGATACTGGAGAGGAGGTTGAGTTTCCGGTTCACTTGTGTTAAGGCTTCTTCGGATCTCTTCTGTTCGCTGATGTCTACATAGGAGGCTATCGATTTTTTCGTTCCCGGGATCAGGGCAACTACGGCATGCAGGGTTTTTATTGTACCGCTTCGGTCGCATATCCGGACCGGGTAAAAGGTGGGGACCGATGCCGGATCGATCCGCCGGTCGTGATGGTATTTTCTGACCAGTTCGAGATCGTCCGGGTGCGCTATCTGCGTCATTTTCATCTTTCCTTCAATCTCCATACGGGAATATCCGGTCATCTGTTCGAATTCGGAGTTCACCTGGTCGATAGTGCCATCTTCGCTGATGATGATGGTGGCAGCACCGGTGTGCTCGAAGAGGATGTGATACCATGCCTCATTCTCCGCTAGAGCATCCTGCATCTTTTTTCGTTCGGTGATATCCTGGATAACCCCGACCAGGAACTCCTGACCGGCAGAATCCCTGTACATGGTGGATGTAGAAATGATCGTGCATGCCTGCCCATCCGGTTTTGTTATGGCTACTTCTTCTTCACGAGAGGCATGGGTACGGAATGCCGTCTCGACCATCTCCCAATGGAATTCCGCATCATGAGGGTTGTAAATATCACGATGGGTTTTTCCTAACGCATCCTCTCTTGAACGGTTGATAAAACGGCAGAAACTCTCGTTTACGAGAATAAGCCGGTGGTCATGGTCAAGGACATAGACCGGGTAAGCGATGGTATTGATGATGGTAGAAAGATTCCTCTTGGACTCTACTTCGAGTTCCAGCTGCATTTTTTCAGTCTGCACCCGCCGTTCACGGATCTGGTTGTGAAGAATATATGAAAACACTCCTACGGCGATGGTGGTCATGATGATCATAGGCAGGGCGACATTGATAGTCACCGTCATCCATTTCTCAAAGGAATCCCCTGCAAGAATCCGGACGATAATTGCAAGTGCAGAAATGATAGTTTCTGTGATTAAGGTGATAATGACGGCAACTTTTACCGGGACAAGTTCACGTTTGCTGTAATAATAGACCAGACCGCCAATAACCCCGGCCATCAGGGGTCCGAGCGCAACAATATAGACATTGGTGCCACCGATTGAGAGGCGGTAGACGAACCCAATGAGCCCTGCCCCGAGCCCGACATAGGGCCCGCAGGCTAGACCGGCTGCAAGGGGCCCGAAATCCCGGATATTTACGGTAGCGGTATGAAATGAGATGCCGCTGCTCATCCCATATATGGAAAGCAGGCCAAAGACGATGGAAAGGAAGACCTGCGTGGCAAGCGTAGCACGGTGTTCGATTACCTGCGTGTAAAACCTGCTCTTCGAGAAGAGGTATGCGAAAAGGAAGACGACGCATGCCATCTGGAACAAGAGGACGAACTCTTCGAGCAGGCTTACCGGCATATCAATACCTTTGTAGGATACTCAATAAACCTATGGGAATACGATCGGAAAATGAGAGTGGGTTGTCCGGGATGAGTGAGAGTCTGCAAAAGAGAACAAAAAAAGCCCGATGGGAACTTTTTGTTGCATAAGCCGCCGGAGGGAGGATTAACAGCAGGTTACAGTCCGTAGTGACGTTCACGTAAATATCCGGAGTGTAAATTCATGCACATGCAACCCAACATCAACGACGAAGAAAACCGGTTCCATACAACCGATCTCAAACATGCAGAGTACACAAAGGGCACCATCACCAAAGCTCTGAGTGAGAAGAGAATCACCCCAGACGATGTCTTACTAATTAGGGAATTTGTTACTGAGGTGGCAGTCTCGGGAAATATTAAACCCTGTAGGAAATTCAAACTGACCTCGATTCTGACTCATATACGGGAGTTTATCCCAGAGTTCCGCACCTGCGCGACTGATGATGTCTATCGCGCAATCGAAGCAATCCGTGAAGCAAAATGAAAAGATGGCAAGACCCGATTCCGTCCAGATACAATCGCAGACTATATGCGGATACTCAAGCGGTTCAGTTTCTGGATGGTAGAAAATGGCTACGCACCAAATATCAGGCTCGACAAGCTGAAGAAAATTAAAATGCCACCCGATGGTACTAGGACGAAGACCTCCGAACAGATGTTTACTGAGGCCGAAGTAAAACTGATGATAGAATCCTGTCAGATCTCCCGGGACCGTGCAGATATTATCATTGATGCGTGTGCCTACTATTGTCAGTTCCATGATATGCACAGTGAACAATTCCCGGAAACCATGCGAAGTATATTCTATAGAGAATAGCTATTAACCCTGCAAATTCGGACACCGTTCGTCGAAAGGAAACGGAGAAAAGGGGGGTTAATAACAATCCTCTATAATTTGGCCCATCACGATGAAGAATTCCGCAAAACACTACGGGAAGTCTTACGAGATGACGTAACTGGAAGTAATGCAATTCATTTGCACTGAGAAACACCTATTGAACCGCAATATCGGGGTTCATTGTTAATGTCCCTAGGGTCACACAATACCTATTTTCCACCCTTATCATAAGAATATAATAGGATTTTCCGCACTATATCGATAAGAGGCTGATTCTTCGCGGGGATAGGCCCAACCGTTGGATCCTTATCTCTTTCCTTGTCGATCGCATCTTGGTTTATTCACTGCAAGGTTATCATGAGGTAGTTTTTTGGCCTGGAAAAGATAATACAGAGACTGGAGCGAAGTGATATCGACCCTCTTTATAAATTTTGTATCGATATTTTATTTACATCGAAGGCAACGTCATAAAGATAATATTATATAGGTTCGTATCGTTATCACTCAATGGTAGTTTTTCATATTTACCAAACAGCCACAGCTATAGAAAAGGATGGGCATATGAAAATGGGAATTCTCGCTGACGAAGCTCGGGTATTGAAAGCTTATACCTCGGGAGACTACATCAACAATCAAACGAATGACGCGATTTTGATTGATCGATTGTCTACGATTGGATTGATGAGTCGTGGATTGGATGTTGAAACCATGCAAGAAACAGCTATCATTACTACTATGGGACGACAAATTTTAGAGAGTTTAAGATAATACAATAGTTATAAAAATATTGTTTTTTTGGAGTGTGCCAAAAATTCTTGGTTTTGGGTATATCCCGTCGTTTTCGGGAAATGTTTTTCTGATTGATCCTTATCTTTCTAATAAATTTTTCAGATTGGAAGATTTTAAGGATCTATTGTCTGAACCGGATTGCACAAAACTTAAAACCTATTCTTCGGTTTATTTTAGAAAGAAAAGTTTTAACGACAGAGATAAGACCAAATTTACATTTATTGCATATTGTTTTAATCAATTTGCCTCTTATCCCAGTGATATATATTTTTTTTATCCTCGACCCGATTCAAATTTAAAAAATATTGTATCCTTTAAAATCAACATATTTAACAAATATGGTTTCATTGGAATCGAGACGACTTTCATTGATCCAGAAAAGATCGTATTAGCGCTTGGTGAGGACAATGCATCGCGACTATTTTTGAAAGAGGCTTTTATAGATATTCGTGATATATATTTCAAACATACGCACGCCGTAAATGACGGTTCAGAAAATGGGGTGCCCGATAGTTTAACACAAGCATCATTTAATCAAAATGAGGACGAAGCGATTAAAGAGATAATTGAATTTCATCAAAGAAAAATTCAAGAGTATAATGATTTTCATATCAAATTGATGATAGCTCACCAAAAAGAAAAAGGAAACAAAAAATTGATGTATTTGAGTGCAGTCATCCGACGCCAAGCCAAAGGTTGCTTCCTTTATGGAATGAATTTTATAATATTCAATAAAAATAAACTAACTGAAGATGATTATGAATTATACATCCATTTATTTACCAATGCTCTCTCAGGGTTAGACGCTTTTCATGAGGAGGCAATTACCTATTATTCAGCTCAAAATTCCGATTTACTAAAAACACTGTCGCTCCTATCAATTACTATCGGGAGTTTTATTATTGGAATTGGAATATTAAATTATTCTTCAACGCAAGGACAAAATGCGTACATTTTGGGCATATTTTGGATACTTTTTGTAATCATAATGATTGTAGTGTACATTACTAAAGATATTGAAATTAAATTTAGTGAATTTTCCGGGTATTAATGCCATGCTACAGTCAAACTTCCATAGTCATACAATAGCCCCTTTACACTATGCCAAAATAGAGATCGTAATTTGTATGTAACGATAGGAATCCACACTACAGCCTAATGCCAAAAATATGAGTGATTTAGGCAGGGCAATGAAGGACATTCTTTTGGCAGTTCTCCAAACCGAAGTGATATTTGACTAAGAGCCCGATATGCAAATCCAAATGGATTTTTGGCAAAACCGACCACGGAAAAATATTGCATTGAAAATGTCACAGGAAGTTCGATATTGAAACCCCCACTGCTATGAAATTTTAATTCATTCTCTTATCGGAAAGAATAAAAAAACACGCATGCAAATTACTCAATACCCCCGCATTAAAACCTAGTTAACTCCATGGGGGGATTGTAACTTTCTGTTGCATAAGCCGCCGGAGGGAATTGAACCCTCGACCTGCTGATTACGAATCAGCCGCTATGCCGCTAAGCCACGGCGGCGCAATATCTCATAATGTCAACCGTTACGCTAATAAAAGATGTGTTTGATTCGGAAATAGTTCAGGAATACCCGCTTAAGGTCGTGACGCTCTGGGGGCCCTGCTGTTCCCTGGGAGCGATGGTGCCGAATTTTCCTTCGTAATCCGCCATGGTCTTGGTGAGCACCGCGAGCAGGTTCTTGGCATGCGTAGGAGTGATAGAGACTACCGCTTTTGCCCGCGCCTGGTTCACCTGCGGCAACTGGTGGAGGAAGAGGAAGGTAAACTCGTCTTCCTTGTACGCTATCTGGATCATGTTGCTATACACGGGATCGAGTGTCTGCGGGATATTGACTGAAATTTCCTGTCCGGTCATGCTGATCAGATACGTCTTTTACCGCTATCAAACATTGGTTGTAAATTTTGTTCCTGCCGGGACATTTTTAAAAGGTGTTTTTGATGAACGGTAAAACAAAATTTCAAAAAGGTTAACCCGCCCGGTTCCCTACGTTTACTTACTGAGGAATAATCCTGACAGAGCCAAAGCAACATGTCACGGTCTCGGAACTGGTGCGGGTGCACGCGTGCCCGGTCCGGTTTTATTACGAACGCACCGAGCCAGTCTTCGAATCAGACCGATACGCGGTCTGTAAGCAGCTCTCGTATCACCTGGGAACCTCACTCGATCCGGAAGTGATCTGGCAGGAGATCCTCGCAGTTACACCGGCAATCGATCCGGCCCTTAAGGACTTCCTGGCACTCTGCATTACAGCGTGCAATAAAACCGAATGGAAACCTGCCATCCAGACCGATGTTAAGGTAGTGTCGAATAAGCATGGCATTGTCGGCATGATCGACCGCATCGATGCCGATAGCACATTCTCAATCGTTCGCGCTTCCGGAGCAATGCCGTTTGGAACCTATGCAGCGGACCGGCTCCGGATTGCCTGCATAGCGTTCTGTCTTGAGGAGATGACCGGATCGGAAGTGAAGGGGGGTTGTGTGGAATATATTCCGGACGGGGTCTCCCGTACCCACGAGGTCCAGCCCCGGGACCGGCGGCTGGTGATTGCCACGCTGCACACGATCAAATCCATCCGGAACGGCGATATGCCGCAGCACCCGTTAAACGCTCCCTGCAACCGGTGCAAGTACAGGGAGCAGTGCGAGAGCAGCGTCGGGAAGCGGCTCTCGGAGCTGCTTTAGGCACAAAACCTTTTTGCCCTCAGGCTTCCATCTCACCTGCGTGGATATTTATATTCTGAGGCATGGCAGGGCCGAGAAACGCGTCCCTTCTGTCCGTGGCGATGAAGGACGGGCGCTTACCGGGGAGGGACGCACCGAAATTCTCGGGGTTGCTGAGTTCCTTGCATCACGCGATGTCGTGTTTGGCTGCATAGCAACAAGCCCGTATGCCCGGTCAGTGGAAACCGCCCAGATTGTAGCTAAAGCACTCGGTAAGCGTGGGATCGTCGTCCAGTGGGATGAGTTAACACCGGGATCCAGTATCGAAGCGCTGGAATCACGCATATCCAGCCGTCCTGAAGATGAGTCATTACTCATTGTCGGACATGAACCCCTCCTTGGGATGTTCACCGGGTACATGATCTCCGCTGGAGGCGATGCAGCAATCGCGTTGGGAAAGGGTGGGCTTGCTAAAATACGGAATGCACGGCTTGACCCGGTGGGCGGCGAACTGCAATGGTTGTTGACGGTCCGGCAGATACTGAGTATGAAGTAATCAAGGGGATTTTGCATTTTTAATCGGGAAATGCCACCAAATCCAATTATCGAGATGGTGGCCAAAGCTCCCACCCCTCCCTTAGTGACAGGGGTCCTCCATGTGGGTGGGTCATATTATGGGAGGGATCCCCCAAGAGGCACCCCTCCACTTTTTACATGTCCATTGCCAACGGTTCGCGTGGAAATCCGACGTAAATCATTGCACGGTTCCGCCCGGAAACAAGAGGGGTCCCCCTGCCCCCACCCCTCACTTAAAGGCAGGGATCCCCCCGGGGTACCCCTCCCGGATCAACAGGGGTCCTCCCGACCCATCCCTCACTTAGGGGCAGGGGTACCCCCACGGTGCGCTGGATAGTTAGCGGGGTTGTATGTTCCGGTCCCGGGTATTACGACGGGATTGTCAGTTGTCACCCGGTCCGGGTCGTGGGTTCTGGTGTACCCACCCCACCCGGATCAAAAGGGATCCCCCCGGCCCCACCCCACTCTTAGAGACAGGGGCCTCCCTTGGGGAGTGGCAGAGCCGTGGAGCCGGGCGGTGGGGAGCAACAATAATTGATAAAAAAAACTCTCTTACACCCGCTCCTTCCCGCAAGCCGAACAGCGTTTGTGGTGCACATCGATAGTTCCCCCGCAGGCTGTGCAGGTCCAGCGTTCGCGTTCGATTTTAACGAACTCACGTATGCCGTTTTTTCGGATTGCTTCAAGGTTCTCAAGCATACTCATACCGTACTTCGTCCGGTAGCGCTTGTCCAGCTGTTTCAGCCGTTTGCAGGGGAAATCTGCACATGTATGATGGTACCGATCCCGCACTTTTTCGCATGCCGAGATCGTACAGTTTATGTTGCACAACCGGTCCGGAGCATAACACCCGCCGCACCGGTTCTTCACCCGGAGAAACGCACTGCATATGGCGCAGTTCATGCCGCAGGGAGCAATCAGGGTTGTCTTAAAGGGATTTTTCACCGCCATAAATGTGGTTATGCTACAAACTTGCTAAAACCTGTTGGATCGTATCGCGGGAGAATGGGATGATGTTCTTGCATAGCAGGGGAAATGGATAGCCTGAGTACCACACCTTGCCGGAAGAATTTTTAAAAATAATTCACTGTTGATTGATAAAATCTAAAAATCTGAATCCCCGTTTTTTTGTTCAAGGATCAGTTCACAAGGATTGGGTCCTTGCTGGTGCTTGTGAGAACCTTCTGAACTATGAGCATCACATTCAGCCAGATGTGGACATTGCTTACAATCCGATAAAAATTTGACGACCATATTATTACGTGCTATTTTATAAAAGGGGCCCTGAGAGTATATCATTTTTGATACATAGCAATAATTGAAAATGGCCAGGTCCTTCAGTCCTTTTCAATTCTAAATCTCTTCTTAAAAAAATATGCTATTAAGCAAAACCATGAAGTCCGCGCAAAAATGAACAGTGACAAATTTTATTTTTATCCAGCCATTCTTGCTGTCCTCAATAATCAAATGGGAATATATTTCATATCATTTTGTCTATGCTGTACGAAAGGGTAAAATGAAAACCAATGAATCTGTACCATCAATACAAAAAGACATAGATTACGGATTTAATGAGGGTACGGATCAGGTTATTCTCAGGACCGGCCCGGAAAAGGTGAGTTTTACTTTTAAGTATGTCCTGGCAGGTACTCCCATTATTCTTGTTTTCGTTTGTATCATTGCACGATTTATCCTCGATATTGTGATCAGTGCATTCTCCACGGTTGTAGACAGCGCAATCAATAATCCATCCGGCGCAATTCCAACAAATGACGCGCTCGGCATGAATGGGGCCGCATCAGTATCCCCCTCGTTAATGACGGGTTTAGGCCCTCTTATCAACGGTATCAGTCCTGCTGTTTCGTATGGGACAAACATTGCAATCTTAATGATAGCACCTGTTGCAATTTTCCTTATCATTGCAGGTATTGGATGGTCGTTAAGGATTGCTGAAGTATGGACCGGAGTGGCGTTGACATTGGTCTTAAGCGGGATCGTTGGATTTCTGCTCGTATTAATGACAGGTTCAGCAGTAGCTGCCGGGCAGGACAAATTCTTGTTATACCTGAAATGGATCGCATTCCTTGTCCAGCCATTCAGTATAGTTGCAACGATTATCTCCCTTATATGGCTCGAAAAGTTTCGGCAGTCTATCCAATATACCATCACTGAAACAGGAGTAACTCTTCGTGGAGGTGTCTGGCATATACAGAAACACCTGTTCCCTCATTCCGACATAGGCAGGATAGTAATGGAGCAAAACTTCTTAGGCACTCATTACAATTTTGGAACGATAATCCTCGTTAACAGTACGCGGTGGGGTGAAGAAACATCTCTTCGGGGCGTTGGTGCAGGGGGACAAAAGGGTGCTGTCGGAGCAGGGGTGATGTTTGCCAAAGGCCGGCAGGAATCATCACGTTCTCCCCTTGATTGTCTTTATGGCATACCAAATCCAGAGAAAGCACAAAAAATCCTTACCCAATATATTTCACGACATGCCGAAAACGGAGCAGAGCAACTCTCCTATCTGAAAAAAATTTATGAGAAAGATACGGTCGGAATAATGGGGGTATCTCCATCCGTTGAATCAATACCGGATCTTCTCAAAAAACTCGACGAATTAAGAGATGCAGGAATAATTACCGAACAAGAATTTGAAACGAAGAAATCTGAATTGTTAACGCGGATGTAGTCATTTGCCAATTATACGGCATCCATATCCGTTTCACTATTGGCATATTTTTTTGAGACGAGATTTGGATTTGAAAAGCAGTACGTCCCGGTGGAGCACTATCTTTTTTCAAATATTCGCAATCAATTGTGTATTATTCAAAAATAGAGTTCCTGGTAATTCAGGCACTCACAGCCCAAGCAGCGTCTTAGAAATAATATACTCGCCCCGGGCCTCGCGAGTCGTTCCGACTACCAGCCAGCGCTCGTTACCGTGCTGCTCGCAGACCCCGCACGCTTCGATGGTCTCGCCAGCAAGTGCCTGCCCGCTATAGGTATGGGTGAACGAGAGCACCCGGCTCACTGATTCGTGCTCGATCTCAAAGATAGCCGGGTTGTCAAACGAGAGTGATGCATCGGTCACTTTAGCTTCGATTGTCTGCTTGCCGATCACGGTACCTTTGCCGGGATGGGCACTTTTCAGGTCATCGTATGCCCGGGTGTAGAGGATATCAAAGTACGTACCTTCGATCTGGCCGCGATTCCATTTGCGCTGCTCGTGGAGAACAAACTGGTCATACGGGATCTCCGGTTTGCGTTTGTCGTAGACTTTCTGCCACATCTCTGAAGAAAGTCCCTCAATTACGCCGTCAAGGATTCCCTGCCTTACGAGTGCCTGCGCAGTAAACCAGTGCCGTCCGTAGACCACCATATCGATATCGGACGCCCCATTCTCAAGCCCGCAGAGCAGTGAGCCCGTGCACCCGACGGTACCCGAAGGAAGCCCGAAAAGATCGACAAGTTTCTGCACCCGGGGGTGGTTGCGGGCGATATTTGGCAGTTCCTCATCCGGCTTCCACACCCGTTTCACATCGTTATAGGGAATGCGCTGGAGGAGAGCGGCATACTGCGGCTTGTGTTGCGCGATGAATGCATACGCGTCTTCAAAATCGTATTTTTTATACCGGGTACCGGAAGCGTGCAGGCGCTCGCCATCCGCATCCGGGACATACCGGAGTACGCAGCCTATCTTATCCGCATTGTCATACGTGGAGACGGCATATATCCAACCATCATTATCTTCAATAAAGTCACGTAACCGGATGGGTTTCATAAAAAACAGTCTCACAGGTTTACGAGGAATCGTGCGATCTTATCAACCTCGGCACCTGCGCGAAGGATTGTGCGTGCGGGAAGATCCACAACCGTGCTGGGTGTGCCGGGCAGTCTCCCGCCATCTATAAGGAATTCATGGTGTACCGTGCACTCCTCAGGAGTCTGGGGGTCTTTTGCCCCATGGAGATTTGCGCTCGTTGCGGTGATAGGAGAATCGAACTGCTCGATCAGCTGCTGTGCGAGCGGGTGTGCCGGGAGACGGATCCCAATCATTCCCGTTCCGCCCGTCAGGGACTCAGGAACGCAGTTCCGTGATTCCAGGACAATCGTAACCGGGCCGGGTAGAAACGTCTGGATGAATGTTTCCATCCATGGTTCGACATGAGCGACTGCTGCGAGCATATCAAAATCTGATACCGCGATCGATACCGGCATCCCAAGAGGGCGGTGTTTTGCCTCGTAGAGCCGGTAAATCGCTTCATCAGAGAATGCATCGACACCGAGCCCGTACACTGTTTCTGTCGGGTACACAACGATACCGTCATGCATCAGGATAGAAACCGCTTTTTCTATAGGGTCCATTTAGAACTCCCGACCACGGACACGATTAATATCAAAAACCGCTTTGCTGCTGACATGCATCACGGCAAAAACTCCTGCCTGGATAGGGTCAGTGACAACAAGATCTGCATGTTCCGGCACGGTGCCAACCATTTTTAACGCAATGACTGGGATCCCTGCCTCCCTCACACGGTCTACTGCTTTTGTGATGTCCCCGCCCATAATCGAACCGGCGAGCACGAGAATGGCTGCCCGGGGCAGTCGGGCAACCGCATCCACCGCGAGCGCGAGTGTCCGTTCCCCGACAAGCGGGATAGTGTCTACCGATATCCGCTCGCCCCGTATGTTATGCCGGTCAGCCTCGTTCACGGCACCCATTGCCACCTGGGCAACCTGTGCCCCGCCGCCAATAATGATAACACGCGAACCGAATATATGGCCAAATGGCTTGTACGCTTTCACGTCCTTAACAGAATCAATGGCATTAAGATCTTCAAGGAGCCGGTCATGGTCGTCTGCATCAGCAGAATCATATTCAAAATAGAGTTCTGCCATGCCGGTATAGGGTCCGGATTCGAACACTTCCTGGCTGATCATCACAATGTTTGCGTCGTGGGCGGCAACCACGGTTGCAATGTCCCTCAGCACACCATTGCGGTTCTCCGCAATGATCCTCATGGCCAGTCGTTCAGGTTCAGTATCCATTTTTGACCTATGCGATAACCGGGAATCGAACCCGGGCTAGAAGCTTGGGAAGCTCCTGTCCTACCGCTAGACTATTATCGCGCACTTTGGTATGCTCTCTAATATTGCGCGAATCGGGAAATAAATATATCCCGGTTGGGACTGCCGAATCAGTTATTTTTAAGAAAGGTGGACTGTATAGGTACTAAGAAATTTCCCATAAACCTGATAACAGGTTTGCAGGAAGAAACTCTTGCAATCCTGCTGAAGTTGCAGGTGCTCACCTGTATTGTGGAACATACAACTACGGAGAACTGTGATGAACACCAGAATAATACTATTAACCCTTATCGTTGCTGCCTGCTGTCTTCTTGTAGTACAGCCGATAATGGCGGAGACTGGACCCCAGACTACAATCTACCAGACCTCGTTTGCTTCTGATCCTGGCTGGAAAAACAATATGGGTGGTGCATCCTCGAGTTACTACTGGGTTCCTGATTTGGGAATGTATCATTTCTCTATTGAACCCAGCTCGGGAGGTTACGCTTACGTTGGTATTCCTGATACTTTTCAGGAAGGATCCTTCAACCTGGACTACGATTTGCTCCTGACAAGAATCGATGAGGGGGCTACCTTCCGCATGGGATTATCCGGATCTGAAATGGATTTCAATAAGGGTCCCAGTGTCGTGTCCATGTTTACTAATGCAAAATATGACCAGATAATGTGGCTTAATCTGGTGACAACCGGAAGCAAGCATATGGTAGTAAACAGCCAGAATGCGGCAACAGAAATGGGGCCGGACGCATACAAAGGCCAAACGGCAAAATATGCGGTCAACAAAACCTACCATGTTACAGTCAACTATGACGACAACACCAAAGTCCTGTCCATGAAAGTGAAAGAATTACAATCCGGAAATGATATCTGGGGTTATTTTATTCAAAGCGGGGAGAGCCTGAAAGGTTTTAACCGGATCTTTTTAGGTGCAAAGGGTGACTATGGCTCGCAGAACCTTTATGCACAGGGATATATCGATAATGTGCGTTTAACGGTCCCTTCCAGCGTACCTGCAGTCACGGTGACTCCCAAGGAAACCATCCCTGTCACCACCCCACAAGTCTCTGCCACGCCAACAAAGAAACCAACACCAAAGGTGACGGTCCCGACACCCTATCCAACAACAACCCCCCAATCCCCCTCATCAGGAATTCTACCGGTAGTTGCACTCGGGATTTGTGGTGCACTCTATTGCGTTATTGCGATGAAAAAGAATTGAACGGATACTACATCTGGCATGAAAATTTTTTAACCATTTTTCAATACAAACGCACGACCTCTTCACAGGTTCATTTTTAAAAATAAAACTGATTCAGGAATCTTTCCGGAATAGTATCGATATGTTTCTCGTAATGAGCTAACGGTATGTTACCCATAGAACAATGCCGGTTCCCATCAAAGCCCTTTTTCTGGAAGTGAATCCATAATCTGTATGTAGTACCCTATGTTCTGGTTTAGGATTGTGGTGGATGCATGAACAACGAGAAAAAAACCTATGAACCTGCACTCTGTGCGAGCTGTGAAGGATTCGGGTGCACGGTCTGCAATAAAACCGGCACGGTACTGGTCACAGCACCCAAGCGGCAGTGTCCGCACTGTGAGGGAGCCGGATGTATTTATTGCGGGTTTACCGGGTGGGCAGAACCAAAAAGCAAGTATGACTGATCTGCCCCTTTTGGATCAGGAGAATTTCGCATCTATCCTTTTCGGAATTACACATTCTTCAAACCGTTTGGCAAAATACCTGTCAGTCATACCCGCAATAAAGTCCCGCACGAGCTCGGCATCAGTTGCAGACTCCAGATATCGTGGACTGATCCATCCAGTTTCAATATAGTCTGTAACAATCCTTGAGTCTCTGCGCCCCGATTTGAGATCCTGTAAATAGGTCCCAAACAGGGTTGCATACATCCGTTCAATCTTCGGCCGTTCTTTTATGAGTTTTTCGTTATTGTAGATGTTTGTCCTGCTGAACTGCCGCAGTTCGATCAGCGCCTTCTCAACATCGCGGCTGTAGGCGATATATCCGTCATTTTCACTTTCGCTGTTATCGAGCAGGTCGTAGATCAACGTATTGATGATCTCGCGATTGGAACTCCCCAAAACTTCAGTACATTCAACCGGTAGTGGAATCGAATCATCAAGTAGCCCAATCTCCTTTGCATCCTGGATATCCCGTCCGATATAGGCAATCGTGTCGGCAAACTTGACAACGCAGCCTTCAAGGGTCATAGATGCCCCGGTCCGTCTGCCATCAGCATTGTCCTTAACTTTCTTGTCAAATGCTGCCCAGTTCTCGCAGGGAACGGGTGAGATACGGAGATCATCTGCCTCTCCATTGTGGCAGAGAATCCCATCGAGCACCTGCATGCTCAAATCGCAATCCTCGATCTGGTCTAGGAACTGCACGCTCTGGACATTGTGAAAAAACCTGCCTATACCGTATTGCTCGCAGAGAGTAGAGAGGCAGGTCTCGCCAAAATGACCGTAGGGGATATGCCCGATATCATGCCCAAGCGCGATCGCTTCAATAAGATCCTCGTTCAGCCTCAGGCAGCGTCCAATGGTACGGGCAATTTTAGAAACGAGCTGGACATGGATAACGCGGTGAGTGATGTGGTCGTTTTCGACAAGGTAAAAGACCTGCGTCTTGTCAATATAGCGCGTATATGCCCGCGTATGGATGATCCTGTCAGCATCCCGTGAATAAGGAGTACGGATATCTTCAGCAACCCGGTTGTGACGGCGCACTGCATCAGCACTGGTTGCGGCAAGAGGGGATAAGAGGGATTCCCGTTTACCCGTCATGGTACGAATGGATGAATCGAGCCCTTTATTAAAAAAACCCGGAATATCCCGTTTTTTCATGGTGCTCGTCTATCTGTACCGGGATGTATTAATCCTGACGCATACAGCAGGGGTATTTTCCACATCTTTATTGTCTAATGGTGACAACTGGTACGAGTACACGATCAATTCATCACAGGAATATCATGGCAAAGAACAATACCCAGTCAACAAAAGCAGAAGAGGAGTGCAAAAGCGAGTGTTCAAGCTGTGCGACTGCCTCTTCCTGTTCATCGGCAAAGAAACAGGCCGGCCTCCCGCCAAAAGCAGCAATTGATGTGAAGCATGTCATTATGGTGCTGAGCGGTAAAGGCGGCGTGGGAAAATCAACCGTCTCTGTTAACCTTGCATATGCCCTGTCGAACCATGGCAAAAAAGTAGGGCTTCTCGATCTCGATATGCATGGCCCCAATATCCCCAAGATGCTGGGTATTGAGGACCATAAGCTCGCTATGGCCGACAATCAGATTGAGCCGGTTCACGTCACCGGAATGCTATCGGTCCTCTCGATGGCATTCCTGCTGCCTGACACGAGCACCCCGATCATCTGGCGCGGACCGATGAAGATGGCAGCGATCCAGCAGTTCCTTGCTGAAGTGAACTGGGGTTCGCTAGACTACCTTGTAGTCGACCTCCCCCCGGGCACCGGAGATGAAGCGCTCACTATCGCCCAGCTTGCCCCGAACGTGCGTGGAGCAGTCATTGTGACAACTCCTCAGGATGTTGCAACCATGGATGCACGGAAATCAGCAAAGTTTATCGAGAAACTGGGGCTTCCGGTCATCGGCGTTATCGAGAACATGAGCGGGATGCTCTGCCCCCACTGCGGCGAAGAGATCGAACTCTTCGGCAAAGGCGGCGGCAAAAAGATTGCTGAGGAACTCAAGGTGCCATTCCTTGGGGCAATACCCATCGATATCGAGATGCGCAAGGCCGGCGACGAAGGACGTCCGTTCATCATTAAACGTGGCACAAGCACCAGCCCGACATGGACCGCTGTTGATAAAGTGATGGAATCACTCATCAAAGTCGTAGAGGGATAAGCAATGGACTACCTGCGGATTCTCACCGGAAAGGAAAAACCTCTTCCGATCTATACGGGTATCATAGCATGCCTTGAGAATCCGCTGGTTTTCCCGGACCTGATCGAACCGATCTACCGGGAAGCAATGAATATGGATGATGAAACCCTCGATCGGTTCAGGTTCTCTTTATTCAGGCTCCAGCTGTATTCAGATATTCACCGGAATGAAGATCTGGAGAAAGCGATGCACATCAAGTATGTTGCGCAGGTGCTCGAAAAAGTGGTCTTTGGAACGCTCATCATGGAGCGCGAAGACCTGTCCGCTGAGTGATTTTTTCCCCTTGACCACAACACTCTTATCGGGGTGCACGTGCACTGGTGATACCTATATGTGCACCCCCGCGAAACACTAGTTACATTACTCATTTGGTGCAAAGGTTTTTCCACCCCCGTACATATGAATATCAATAATTTTGACCTTAGGTGAATACTAATGACATCACGCATGCAATCCCCGCACACGACCTGTCCGGGGTGCCAGGAAGAGGTTTTTCTCGACGAGCTCGTGGGGGGCAAATGCCCGCTCTGCGGCTGCTCCTTAGAGGAATTCGATGAGTCATTCGGGGAGTATGAAGGCATCCTCGACCGCTCGGATCTCTCGTGGCTGATCTTCAACTACTTTGTCTTCAAAAAATTCGTTGACTTAGGGGTGCCACCCCACCAGATAATGGAGTTTGTGGCAGTTTACGAGCAGAACGCAGAAAAACCGCCGGAAGAGTGGAACAAGACCGGTTTTACTCTTGAGATTCCCATGAGCCGGTGGGATCAGATAAGGCCCAAATATTGTTCAAACTGTAAAAAATACTTCTTCCGCGGCGGGAAAAAACAGATCAAAGGCGATATGCGCAAGGCAGCAATCGCGGTCCAGTACATCTGTGACAAGTGCTAAAATCCTTTTTTATCTTTTTATCACCATTGTGCCCTGTGATATAGAGATCATATCCAGTGCTTTTTCTTTCCGGAATAAATCCGTAGAGGATTAAAGGCCTCGGACCAGATCAATAAAAAACCACACATTAATATCAGTTTCGAGGTGTCCTGCCTGTCATTGGCAGGTATAAAAAAATCCAAGACAAAAGATTATTGGATTAGTGTTTGTACTGGAAATCCATGATACTCCCGGTCTGCGCATCCACCCATGCAATGGCAGGTTGTGCAGAACTGTTCGCCCGGATGATATCATCATCGAAGGTCACTTTCCATGCAAGGGGAATACTGCCGGGGCGTGGAATAACTCCGGAGGAGTGCTGATCCATCCACCGGAGTTCCGTTGATATGACACGGAGCCCGTTCACCGATTCAGGGAACATCTCCCTTGCCCGCTGGAGCACGGCAAACGTGGCTTCACGTTTCAGCACAAGCGGGTCGGAGGCCACAGAAAATGCATTGTCAGGAGCGCTCCAGTGCCGGTTATACGCGGTGATTTCTCCGGTTACTGAATCCACACCCACGATAAAACCGTCCTCGTTACAGGGAATATCTTTCACGATCCGGTTGAAAGTAAAAACGTACTGGCCTGCTATGGGATCGGACGGGATACCGAGAGGGAAATACTGCCCCTCGCTCATGTTGACCGCGACCGGGCCATTATGATCGGAGACATAACGTTCAGCAATTGTCTGTGCGGCCGGCATGTCGAGTACGGATCCCGCGGGCCTCCCCAACACCGGGATTATCTGAGTAAACGATGAGATCAAGCCTGTTTCGGCATCCATATTACCGGTAAGAATCCGGCTCGTACCCTTTACGACAACAAAACTCCACATCCTGCTGGAATCGGTACTTGTATTGTACCGCACTATTACCAGATCGGGCTTGAGTGAGGGAAACGCTTTTCTAACCAGATCCTGTGCCTGCTTCGCAGTGATACGGGCATTCTCCTGTCCCTGAGTGTAGGGTTCTCCGGTTACCGCATTGTTAAGGATAGTGAACGAGGTTCCGGTTGATGAACGATCCACAGGCTGGATAGTGAATTCGTATAACAGGAAACCGGAATACCGGTCCGTGAGATTAGCGCTGATCATGGTGTAGCTTTCTGCGGGATATTCCTCTAAAAGGTAAGATATTGCCTTGTTAAGCGAGAGCACATCCGGTGAGTGAAGGGCGGAAATACCCGTTCCCTTTACATAAGCCGGAGTGACTGTGACAGTTACATTCACTACAGGAGCCGGGGTTTGTTCACGCAGAGTAAGAACAGGGGTTGCCGGGCTTGTCGGGGGAATAAGAAGAGAAGGAACCGGGATTATATTGATGAGCAGGAGAGCTGCAACAGCAATAACCACGATCATCATACCGACGATCACCAGTTTTTTGTAAATACGGCGTTGCTTCTTTGCCTGGACCTGCTGCCTGTACCGCTCCGGAAGGTAAGGAGCGTCTGGGTCATCTTGACGGGTGCTCACGGGTGTTGCCTCGAATACTATGCTGTTACTATATATTCTGCAACCGGTAAAAAAAGACAGCCGGTTGATAAGCTCATTTAACTAAAAAGAAGACGAGGCATTTTTTCACTCCACTTTCTCATCTTTACCATTACGCGGGTACAGGTACCATAATCCGGTGATAATTGCCCCAATCGCAACTAATATTGCAATAATCCATGTATCGATTGCAAGAGCAATCGCGCTTGGACCATATGCCATATATCTTGGGCCAGGTAGTGACGTCTGGTCCAGTTCAAACCGATACACGGTAATGGGGGCGGGTGTAGCCCCGTGTTCCTGCTGAAAGGATGCATTTGGTAACGTTTTATTATGCAGCGTAAAATTCAGCAAGGGGGACTGGCTGCTGTTATAAAAAACATATCCACGATTATCTGCTGCATCGATACCAGGCGCGAAAATGCCGGTCACCATGACAGATGTTATTACCAGAAATGCAGCACTCAATCCACAATATCTCACCAGGAACAACCTCCCTTTAGCTCTGTTCTGAAAGGAAGGCAGAACTGTTTTGTGGTCGGGAGTATTATCTTTATATAAAAGAACCGGTGTTTAATCAGGGGGGAGGATTTTATCGGAGTTTCCAAACGATTTTTAATAGATCTGCATATAACCTTTCATAATGTTTGCTCACTTTCTCCGATTGCGGTATATCAGCATAATCGCAGTCGCCTCCCTCTTTGCCGGGGCTGTCCTGATGTTTGTTATTGGGTTGGCAAGGACCGTGGACGCTTATCTCCTGTTGGTTTCCGGTATATCTGTTCAGCTTCCCGAGCACCTCACCGAGAACTCCCTTTCATCAGTTGCTCTTATCCAGGCGGTTGATTCTTTCCTCTTTGCTCTGGTATTGCTCATCTTCTCCTACGGGATCTATATTCTCTTTGTTCACTCATTCAGCACCGATGAGTTGAAACAGCTTCCCCGGTGGATGCAGATCGTGAGTATCAGCGAGCTCAAGACCACGCTTATCCAGGTCATCATTGTCATCCTCGCAGTCAATGTTCTTGAACACGTGATCATTGTTGGGCCACAAGCGCTGAAATGGGAGACCCTCATCATCCCGGCTGCAATTCTCTGTCTTGCTGCATCGCTCCGACTAATGCATATTCCTCAGGAATAAATTCCTGGATCTCTTTTTTAGTATCTGGTAGTGCAGTTTTTAGAATAATCCTACTTTGTTTCTCAAGATTCAACGGGTGGATTCCTGAAAAAAATGGCCATAATTATGAACGGCACGAAATACATGACATCGGTCATGAAATCAATATACCGGGAGTTCACCAGAATGAGTACGATCCCAATCAGGGCCACGGCAGGAGGGACCAGGTGCTTCTTGAAAATGAATGTGGCTTCTGCCTTAGTGAGGGCGGGATCTAACAGGGCCGGTTTTGATTTCGCATAATACCATAAATACACGAGAATCAACCCGAGTAGTAAGTAATTGATCTGGAAGAAGAAATCGGTAAATGAGTATTCGGGGGTTAAATTACTGAATGTTGAAGAGAATGGAATGATGACAATGGCCATAAGGGCAAGCATGTGTACATGAAGAAAATGGTAATCATAAGTTTTCATACGGTGAAACATCTGGAAGAACAGCATCCAGAACATTGCAAGGATAATAAATACACCTATAAAATCGATGATCGATCCAAGTGTGTTGAGAGAAAACTGTTCGACTGTGATTGATGCGGCTTTTTCATACTGGGAAGGTGTCACGATGTCCCGTGCGAGCAGGGTCATAGTGAATGCAAAGATCCCATTCGTGATGCGTTCGAGATTTACCTTGGTGATGGGTTCAGAAATTACCATATTGCACCATTCCTGTACAGGGTGTGGCAGGAACAGGTAATAGTCCTTTGTTTTTGAAATTTGTTTTTCAATGATCACCTGCGGTCATGCGGTATGGCAGACTGTATTCTCGCGGGGGCAAATCCTTCCAGCTGACAAAAATGGGATATTTTCCGGAAAAATGGTTCATCATGGTTTTTTGTGAGTGACGCGGGAATTGGGTAGATTACAATGATGGTGGCTAATATCCCCATACCCCAAATACGATGAACACCGCCGTCGTATGGGAGCCCTCGCGGCGGGTTTAGTGACTTGATGTTAACCTCCCTGCCCTACCGTGTCTCGGTGAGGCCCTATGGTGGGGGAACATCACAAACACATTTCCCGTTACTTATCTTGCCTAAAAATAACGAAGAATAAAAATAGAGATAGGACAGGAGTGACTTTTTTATGGTACTCCTGAAAATTCGTTGTATTAATACGTCCTGCCAACCAGCGTTGCCTTGCCCGGCTTGCCGCAGACAATACAGGCGCCTTCGATTGCAGAGACATACTGCGACCGTGCATTAGTGCCGAGAATACTTGCATTAGTCTTTTCCTCGATTACATCCCCGCATCCCTTGTGCTGGCACCAGGAGACAACTGCGACTTTCCCTTCGTTGAGTGCTGCATCCAGAGCATCCATCGTGGCGACGGTGCAGAGGTGTGACTTCGTGTGTTCCTCGGCACGGGTGCGAATCGCTCCGGTGATCTCGCCAAGCACCCGGGTAACTTCATCGGTCACGGTCGCGAGCTCGATCTGGGTCTTCTCCCCAGTCCGTTTTACTGCCATGACCTTGCCCGCATCTAAATCTCTCGGTCCGAGCTCAAGCCGGAGCGGGACGCCACGGAGTTCCCACCAGTAATACTTTGCACCGGGACGCATATCCCGGGTATCGATCTTCACCCGGAAGCCGGCAGCGGTCAGGTCGTTTTTCAGTTTCTCTGCTGCTGCAAGTACATCTTCATGACGCTTCCCGATCGTGATCGGGACGATCACGGCCTGTACCGGTGCTGAAATGGGGGGAAGGATGAGCCCCTTGTCATCGCCGTGCATGCTGAGGAGTGCCGCAATGCACCGCTCCGAGATGCCGTAGCAGGTCTGGCTGGCAAACTTCTGTTCCCCGTTCTTGTCCTCAAAAGTTATGGAGAATGTTTTTGAGAAGTGTTCGCCGAGGTGATGGACGGTACCGATCTGGAGAGTCTTGCCATTGGGCATGATTGCATCGACTGCCATCGTGTAATCGGCGCCAGGGAACTTGTCCCAGTCGGGGCGCTTTGATATGATGATGGGAATACAGAGTGCATCGTAGAATTCGCGGGTAAGAGCGAGCTCGTATTCCACTTGCGCTTCCGCCTCATCCCAAGTCGCATGGACTGTATGCGACTCCATGAATGAGGTGATCTCGCGGAGACGGATCAGCGGGCGGGTCTGCTTGGTCTCGTACCGGAACGTGTTGACGATCTGGTAATATTTCATAGGGAGATCGGCAT
>Ga0265296_1001662_pt1 | contig 24743 bp, 23 predicted proteins | sample MunlanPumphouse1_FD_189073 | JGI IMG/M metagenome (GOLD analysis project Ga0265296, IMG submission 189073) | Groundwater microbial communities from a municipal landfill in Southern Ontario, Canada - Pumphouse #1 | ecosystem: Environmental > Aquatic > Deep subsurface > Groundwater | place... | reverse complement strand
GATTATTACAACAACGAACGGCAACAATGGAATTTAAAAAAGATGACTCCGGTAGAATACAGAAATCATCTTTTGTTCGCCAAGAAGTAGGTTTTTATTTCGTGTCTACTTTACGGGGTACGGATCATTTTAAAAGGGTCTTTTTTTTTCTTCATTATTATCCCCTCTCTTAAGATAAGAGAGGGATAGGGTGAGTTATGATAACATTAAAAAACTCTCGTAACCCCTCCTAACCTCCCCTTATCTTAAGGGGAGGAACAATGCGGCGGACTCACACCCAAAGAGGCGAAAGTCAAAACTCATTTAAATGAAAAAGGCAGTTGCTGAAGAGCAACTGCCTGAAGGCGGGAAATTTTGAAAGGACGATTTGGCGGGAGATTTTGGCGAGAGGGTTTGGCGAGTGTCAGCGGGGTCCGTCGGGGACGGCCAGCTGGTCAGAGAGGGTGTCCAGCTGCTGGTCGAGGAAATCCTCTTCCTCGTCCTCGGGCAAGGCATAGAAGCCGAGGGCGTCGTCCTCCTCGTCGTCGCCTATGACTTCGAGACAGAAGTCGAGGTCGGGACGCTCCCCTTCCTCGTAGATCGCGATGTCGACGTAGTCGACGCCGTCGCAATCGCTGCTTTTCGATGCGAAGTACTCTTCGATGACCATCGACAGGCCATTCCAGGGGATACGGAAAGCGGCCTTCCTGAGATTCCTCCTCTCGCTGTAAGGCCCCATGTCCGCCTCCTTGTCGAGAAACTCGACCTTGGGGTAGATGCTGAGGGTGCGGAGCATGTTGACAGCTGCGTCGAACGCCACGAAGCCGATTGTGGTATGATTGTATGACATTGATTCCTCCTTGCTGGAATTGTGCCGTAAACCCTACGGCAGGGTGCCACACGCCGCAAATTCACTATGAATTCGCCGTGAGCAGCGCGCTGGATACTTCTCTTAACCACCCTAAAGGGTGGACTCCAATTTCGGAGTCCTGCCTTTAGGCAGGTTCTGCGAGACACACCCACCGCGCTACTCACGACCAAACCTATTTTCCCTTTATTTTAAAGAACCACCACTGATTTTTATTCACTGATAACACCGATATTTATCTGTAATCTTAAATCTTTCGTAACACGCTATTATAACACAAATCAAAAGCTTTGTCAATAGTGGTGCGACAAAAATGACTAAATTTAGCCTAAAATATGATAAAAATACAATCCTTAACTGTTAATCCTTAATTTTTGACTTTGGATTTTCGAAAAACAAAAAAAACGGCTCACCTGGAGTCGTTTTGTTTTTTATGAAACCTGCGTTAAATTTTTGTTCGGCTTCGTAAGCCACGTTGGGCTTACGAAGCCGAACAAATCAATTTAAAACTTTAAATCCCCCTTCATCTTTTTGACATCAATAAGTTCGTCCCAAAGCATAGTTGCCGCCGCCGTTGTTTCTCCGTCATCATCAATCCCCGACACTAAAATACCCTCTTCGTTCATTTCCCCAACAACCAGCCAAGGAAGTTCTTGAACAGTTTCGGAAGCGCCTTTCTTTAATTTCCGAGTGATAGTAACAGCCGCATCTTCAAGTTTCTCCGCCGAACGGTATTGTTCTATCGCCCATTCTAAAACAGAACGGAGCCGTTCTTTCTTTTCCTGCTCGGATTCTATTTTCGGTCCTTCAAATTTTCCGTTCATAATTTGTTTGGTGGGCACGCTAAGAGTGCCCTTCACCACGCTAAGCGTGGTGGGCGGGGAGGGAGTTGAACCCTCATGATGTTGCCATCACAGGTTTTTGAGACCTGCGCGTCTGCCAATTCCGCCACTCGCCCATCAAATTTAATTTTAACCATTAAAATTAACCTTGTCAAACGTGAGTTTCTGTTCTATAATATCAGTGTTATCAGTGAAAAATAATCAGTGGGCTATGGCTCAAATAATTTCAATCGTAAACCAAAAAGGCGGGGTTGGCAAAACAACCACAGCAATCAATCTTGGCGCGTATTTGGCGAGATTGGGCAAATTTGTTTTGCTCGTAGATTTAGATCCTCAAGCCAACGCTACCTCGGGGCTCGGCATTAATCACCGCGAACTCAATAAAACCATTTATCACGCCTTAACCGGCGAGACACCCATTAATGAGCTTATCCTCAAAACCCCAATCGACGGATACAGCATTATCCCGTCAAATGCCGATTTGGCCGGCGCAAATGTGGAACTTTTTTCTGTGGCAAACAGAGAGAATATTTTAAGAGAGGCGCTTTTGCCGATTAGAAACAATTTTGATGTAATTTTAATTGACTGCCCCCCATCTCTGGGGGTTTTAACGATTAATGGCCTTGTGGCGGCTGATAAAATTTTAATTCCTGTTCAGGCCGAATATTACGCCTTGGAGGGTTTGGGCCAGTTAATTGGCACCATCAATTTAATTAAAGAAAACATAAAACCCGAACTTGATATTTTGGGCGCCGTAATGACAATGTACGACGGCCGCGTAAGCTTGTCGAGCGCTGTGCTGGAGGAACTATACAAACATTTCCCCAACAAAATTTTCCGCTCGGTAATTCCGCGAAGTGTGCGTCTTGCCGAAGCGCCGAGTTTTGGAAAAACAATTTTTGAATATGAACCGAATGGCAAAGCAGCAAAAGCATATGAACGACTCGCGCGAGAATTCATAGAAATATTGGGGCGTTAATCTATTCAACACCAATAAAATAATCAACAAACATTTTAAATCCGAAGCACGTCCGCCAGAGGCGGATCCGCCTTTGGCGGAAAATCCGAAATCCGAAACAAATCCAAATGTTCAAAATCCGAATGACCAAAACAGTTTTGAACATTTAAACATTTGAATTTTTTAAGAATTGTTTCGAATTTCGATATTCTCTCCCTTCGGGAGATGTCCCGCAGGGACAGAATTTCGAATTTGAAAAATTTTAAGAATTAAAATTTTTGTGTATGCCACTAGGAAGAGGGCTTTCATCATTAATCCCCCAAAGAATCGCCGCGGAAATACAATCCATAAAAGGCGGGAAAGGCAAGGAAATTCTTGAAATTCCAATTAATTTAATTGCCCCGAACCCAAAACAGCCCCGCGAGCAATTTGACCACCAAGACCTCGAAGAATTGATTGAGTCAATTAAGGAGCACGGAATCTTGCAGCCGCTTTTAGTTTCCGATTTGGGCGGCGATAAATACGAACTCATCGCCGGCGAGAGGCGTTTGCGTTCCGCGAAAATTGTCGGGCTTAAAACCGTGCCGGCAATTGTCCGCGAAGTTAAAGAACTGGAAAAGCTGGAACTTGCTCTTATAGAAAACATCCAAAGGCAAAACTTAAACGCGATTGAAGAGGCAAAAGCTTATAGATATTTAAACGACGAACTGAAAATGACCCACGAAGAAATTGCCAAACGGCTTGGCAAAAGCAGGCCTCAAATTTCAAACATTCTTCGGCTTTTGGAACTCGCGCCCGAAATCCAAAGAGCGATTATTAATAACAAACTTCCGCAAACAGCCGCGCGGAGATTAATTGGCTTAACCTTTTCGGAACAAAAAAAATACCTTGAAAAAATCCTTGCTGAAAGCTGGAGCGTGCGCCAGGTTGAGGCCAAAACTTCTGTTAAAAAATCGATTCCTGAAATTGCAGACCCAAATCTCCGCGCCGAAGAAGAAAAATTGCGCGACGCTCTCGGCACAAAAGTAAGCATTCAAAAAACCGGCGAAAAAGGAAAAATTGTTATTGAATTTTACAGCGAAGAGGATAGGATGAACCTAATTAAAAAGTTATCAGGAGTTAAATAAGGATTTCACGAATGGGCTAACGCCCCGCTAATCGCACGAATTAAAATCCGACACGTAAAGTGTCGGATTTTTATCTGCGAAACCTGCCCCGTTGGCCCCCCGATTTATCGGGGGTGCTTCGGGGTCTGCGGCGTGTCACGTCGTTCACGAACGACGTAACGTGAAACGCATCTGCGCAATCCTGTTTCTGCGTTTCTGTTTCTCTGTTTCTATGCCCCTAGGCCTTCGGTGGCTAGGCCTTCGGCCGCCATCCCGGCCGATAGCCTAGGGACCGGGGTCCCGGCTCCGACTGCGTCGGAGCTTAGGGATTTCTCTGTTTCTACATTCTTTTATTTTGTTTCACAGCTGTCTTAATTTTATCTTTCGCGCCTTTTGTTTTAACAAATTTGAGCCAATCGACCGACGGGCATTTTCTGTTTCTGTCGGTAATAATTTCCACCACATCGCCGCTGAAAAGTTTTCTGTCAAGCGAGACCATTTCTCCGTTAATCCGCGCTCCGATGCATTTCTTGCCAACGTCCGTGTGGACGGCGTAGGCGAAATCAACCGGCGTGGACTCCTCCGGTAACTCAATAACATCGCCCTTGGGAGTAAAAACAAAAATCCTGTTTTGGAAAAGATCAATCTTCATTTCTTCAAGCGATTGCAAAAAATTAACACCCTTAATTTCTTTTTGGATTTTCGCCAGCTCCTCCAGCCATTGCAATTTAACTTGGCGGATATTGTCTTTTTTCCCTGTTTCGTCGTAATGCCAGTGCGCCGCGATACCATATTCCGACGCCTCGTGCATTTGTTCCGTTCTAATTTGAATTTCCAAAACCTCGCCATCCTCGCAAAAAACTGTGGTATGAAGCGACTGATAACCGTTCGGTTTCGGCTGGGCGATATAATCTTTGATTCTTCCTTTGAGGGGTTTCCACTTTTGGTGGACAATCCCCATCGCCGCGTAACAATCGGCTAGCGTTGGCACAATAACGCGCACGGCAAAGATATCAAAAATCTTATTCAGGTCCCAATTATAACGCAAAATCTTTCGATACAAACTCCATAAATGTTTTCTTCTGCCGTAAACATCTTCAACCGGAACTTCACTATTTTTAAGTTCGTCTTTTAAAATTTGGCACACTCTTTCTATATAATCTTCTTTTTCTTTGACGCGGTCATCAATCAAGCCTTTTACGTATTCATATTCCTTGGGATAAACATAACGAAACGCCTCATCTTCCAGCTGCCCCTTAATTTCTCCCATTCCAAGTCGATTGGCAATTGGCGCGTAAATTTCAATGACTTCCAAAGCGATGCGTTTTTGTTTTTCCGGAGATAGGGCGGACAAAGTTTTTAAATTATCAAGGCGGTCGGCGAATTTTATAAAAATAGTTCTGATGTCGCGCGACATCGCCAAAAACATTTTACACAAATTTTCCGCGTAACGCTCAACGCCGCGATATTTTAATTTGCCAAGTTTGGTTATCCCTTCCACCATTAAAGCGATATCTTCGCCAAAATTCTTTTCTATTTCTTTTAACGAAATTACCGTGTCTTCGGGAACGTCGTGCAACAAAGCGGCAATAACAATGGGCAAATTCATCCTCATTTCCGCCAAAGTTATCGCAGTGCGCAATGGATGATTTATATACGGTTCGCCCGAAGCTCTTTTTTGTTCGCCGTGGGCCTTCTCGGCAAATTCATAAGCCAGCCCAACCATGTCAAGGTCGGCGTTGGGATAGTTGTTTTTGACTGTTTCCATCAGCCCTTTAAATATTTCCGCTGTGTCGAAATCCGCGGGAGTCTTCATAGCTTTATGGTAATCCTTTTTGAGGGACTTGACAAATATCCATATATATGATAATGTGTGGGTAGGGAATGCTGGGGTAAAACCCCGAAAGCCGGAAACTCCTCGTGGCAAACGCGAGGAGTTTTCTTGTCCTCAAAAACCATGCCCTCTTGACAAAGAAACGCCGATATGCTATTATATTTTTAAGTATTATCCAAAGTTAGACGTAAGCCTTTACCGCTTTAAAGCGGGTGAAAGGGAAAAACAGGTCGTTCGTCTAAACCGCGATAATATATAGAATTAGACGAACAATACTATGGATTTCCAAGATAGACCTCGCTCTACTCCGCACGATGTTTCAGCGTTAAACATCAAATGCGCGGAATGCGACAAGCCTGTCACCACATTGCCTTTTGAGCCAAACTTGAAAGAGGATGGCACTTACGGACGTATCTATTGCCAAGATTGCAATAGAAACAGAAAAAGAAGTTTCGGCGGTGGCGGTGGCAGTGGCGGCAGCAGAGGCGGTTTCAGAGGCGGTAGATTCTAATCAATCTACTAAATCAAACAAAAAAAGCACCCTCGTGAAAACGGGGGTGTTTTGTTTTCTTAAAATTACTTTAGCTTTGCTTTGATGCGTTCTGCCACTTCTTCAATCGTCCCCACGCCGTTTATTTTAACAAGCGCGCCTTTGTCTTGGTAATATCGAATCAGCGGCTCTGTTTTTTGGTGATAGGTTTTAAGACGGATTTTAATCTGCTCTTCCCTGTCGTCATCGCGCCACGCAAGCGGCGAGGCGCAATCGTCGCAAATTTCATCTTGTTTTGGCGGATTGGATTTTAAATGATAAATTTTACCGCACTTTTTGCAATTACGGCGATAGACAGCTCTTTCCATTGCCACATCATCCGGAATATCAACCAAAATCGCCGTTGCAGAATTTCCTTGCCAGATTTCATCAAGTACGCCTGCTTGAGCGAGATTCCGAGGATAACCGTCTAAAATCGCGCCATTTGCGCAATCCTGCTCTCCCAACCTGTCTTTAACCATTTCGTTTGTTATTTCGTCGGGAACGAAATTTCCTCCGTCTATTAAAGAACGAATTAACTTTCCCCTTTCGGTGTCTTTCTCGCGTTCTTCGCGAAAAATATCACCCGTAGATACGTGGGGAATTCCAAAATCTTTGGCAAGAATTTTTGCCTGAGTTCCCTTTCCGCTTCCTTGCGGACCAAGAAAAATAATCAATTGTTTTTGTTTTTGCTCTGTCATGCTTTTTTCTCCTCCTTCCTCTTGTTATTGCCCGACTTGCCTGCCCGCCAAAGCCTTGGCGACGGAGGGATCGGGCAATCCAGAAACATTTTAACTGAATTCCGCATCCCCGAAGGAGAGTAAAGCACCCTACGGGGCAGGCAAGTGCGGAATGACAAAAATAAAATGATTATTATTTTTGGGCTATGGTTAAAATATTTCTGCTAAATAAAAAATTCGACCTTTCACCACTAACGGTATAATAATTTTCCAAAATAGTCAAACCCGATTGTCTAATTTCTTTTTTAATTTCTCTTAAAGAAAACGAGTGATAGAATCTGAAAATGCGCTCTTCCCTTTTTAAATCCCCCTTTATTTCCCCCTTTACCAAAGGGGGATTAAGGGGGATTTTTTTTAATTTCCACGGCGTGAAAAAATCGCCACGGTCTAAGTTTGAGCGCGGAAAAAATGTCCGCAAAATCTCCGGCCAAAATTTTTTAACAGCCCAAATGCTACGCAAGTCCCAATTGGTCATAATCAATTTTCCGCCCGGTTTTAAAACGCGTTGCGCCTCGCGCAATACTTCTTGACGAAGGCCCGCCGATGGGATATGATGGAATACTGCTATCATGAAGATGATATCAAACGATTCATTTTCAACCGGCCAGGGAAAATCAACCATATCTTTAACAACAAAAACCGGAGGAATTGTAAGAAATGAATTGTAAGTTTTCTGAGAAAAGACAATCGAACTTTCGCTTGTATCAAACCCCGAATACTCGACATTTGTACCCTTAAATATCTCGATAAGCCGTCCCGTGCCGCAACCGGCGTCTAAAACCTTGTCAGCGTCTTTTACATATTTTTTAAAATAATTAAAAAGCGGCCAAGGTTTAATTCTTGTCGCAATAAATTCATCACTGATTTTTTTGTAATCCTCCGTGGTTTTCTTTATAATCGCAAGCGCTGTTTCCCCGTTCATATGGAAAAAAATGTATTGGAAAAAATTATTAAAACTTCTCTTAAAAACCGAATTACGTCACACGGCGATTTTTGGCGTATTGTTTCAAAATTATCAAGACAAAACAAAATTCCAACGCCCCCGACCTCGGAATTATTAAAAATTTTCAGAAAACTTTCCCTCCCCCACCTTTCCTCCCCCTCCCGAGAGGGGGAGGTGTGGAGGGGGTTGGAAAAAATTCTTTGTAAACGGCCGGTGCGCACTCTTTCCGGCGTTGCTATTATAACCGTTTTAACCAAACCGTTCAAATGCCCGGGAAAATGCATTTATTGCCCGAGCGAGGCGGGAATGCCCAAAAGTTATCTATCCAACGAACCCGCGGCCGCCCGCGCCAAATCTAACAATTTTAGCCCTTACAACCAAGTTGAAATGAGGCTTGAAACGCTTAAATCAAACGGCCATTCGACTGATAAAATTGAATTAATCGTAAAAGGCGGCAGCTGGAACGCATATCCGCAAAAATATAGAGAATGGTTTATTACTGAATGTTTTAGAGCGTGCAACCTCGCTTCGCGAGGAAATCCGAAGCACGAAATCCGAAATCCGAAACAACCCCCACATTCTCCCCCTATTTCGCCCGGGGCGAAACAGGGGGAGTTAGAGGGGGTTCTGCAAAGAGAACAAAAACGAAACGAAAAAGCCAAACACAGAATTATCGGCCTAACGCTTGAAACTCGTCCCGATATGATAAGTGAAAAAGAAATTTTGCATTTGCGGAAAATTGGCTGTACCCGCGTTGAACTAGGGGTCCAAACAATTTACGATGACATTTTAAAAAAATGCCGCCGCGGGCATAGTGTAAAAAAAACAATAAGAGCCACCAAACTTCTAAAAGACGCCGGTTTTAAAGTTGATTATCACTTAATGCCCGGGCTTCCGGGTTCAAGCTTCCAAAAAGACATTAAAATGTTTGAAGAAATTTTTGAAAATCCCGATTTTGTGCCGGACCAAATTAAAATCTACCCTTGTACTGTAATCCCCGGCACCGAACTTTACAATTTGTGGAAACACGGAAAATTTAAACCGCTCGGCGATAAACAATTAGTAAAAATGCTTGTTGCGGTAAAATCAAACATAATCCCCCGTTTCTGCCGCATTGCCAGGCTTATCCGCGACATTCCTTCGCAATCCATTGCCGCGGGAAACAAAATTACAAATTTAAGGGAATATATACAAAAAGAAATGGGAAAACGCGGTTTGAAATGCAAATGTTTGAGATGCAGAGAAATCGGGCACCAACGCTTCGCGCAAACAGAGAAACAGAGAAACGCAGAAACAGAGAAACTGACGCCACGGGCGTCATCCCGAGCGGAGTCGAGGGATCTCATAATGGTTCCGAAATTATTTATTGAAAAATATCCCGCCTCCGGCGGAATGGAATATTTTTTAAGTCTTGAGGATAAAAAACGAGAAGCCGTGTATGCTTTTTTGCGCTTGCGATTCCCGCAAGGTAGCGCGGGGGCTTGTCCCCCGCTTACTGGCGCCGCCCTCGTCCGCGAACTTCATACTTACGGCCACCTCGCTACGCTCGGAACTCAAAAACAAAAGAACAAAGAAATCCCTAAGTCCCGACCGTGCGTCGGGGCCGGGACCCCGGCCGAAGGCCTAGGGGCAAAAAAACAAAACGAAGTACAGCATACGGGGTTCGGCAAAAAACTGATGGAGGCAGCAGAAAAGATAGTAAAAAATTATAATCTGCGCAATCTGCGGGGCTCTGCCCATCCGCGTAATCCTTTAATAAAAAAAATGGCAGTGATTTCCGGCATCGGCGTGAGGGAATATTATAAAAAACTCGGATATAGACTGGAAGGAAGTTATATGACTAAAAAATTGTCTAATCAAAAACTTTGAAGTATAATAAATTCGCTGTGGGCCCGATCTGGGATAAGACCTGGGTTGCCACCAGGGTCTTCGGGGTTCAATTCCCCGCGGGTCCACAGCATTTTAAATTATCCACAGAGATACGCAGTAGATAAAAATAAAAGGTTACCGAAATCACTTGTCCAAACTATGTATGCCATGATGTTTTTGTAAGGAAAATACGATTTGTAATCGTCGGTCAATTTCACGCTTCATGGTAAGGGGATTTAACGTTTCGTGCTCTTGTCTTAATTTCGTTTTTACCTCTCCGTTCACATCGTTTCGTTTCAGCGCTCGTTCATACGGCGTTTTCGCTGTCTTTTCTCTTGAAACTTTCCACCGCGCGCCAACTCTTTCCTTTGAAATAATCCGGCAAGAAGCGACAAAGTGATTTAGGTAGGGCGTAAGCGCATCATACACCGCATTGAGCGTCTCGACAATTTCTCTGGTATCCAGTCTGGCGTAACCAACCCATCGGCGGACGACATGTCCGTTGCGTTCTTCCACAAAACAGTTGTCATTTTTGCGGTTAGGCCGTGAACGGGTAAGCATGCTTCCCCGTTCTTCGCACCACCTATGACAATGCCAGTTAATAAATTCGCTGCCTGAATCCGGATGCCATTCAACAACAGGAAAGGGGATGTCGTTTTCAATATGTTCCATACTGTTTACGGTCGCAACTTGTCCTTTGTTCCATTGGGCTCGTCGAGAGCCCCACAAGGTTGGCACGTCCGTGCTGTTTACCGTGTAAATGAAGTCACCTGCCAAGACATTGCCGCAATGCGCCACGGTGTCAATTTGTTCAGTGCCGGCAACCGCCTCGTCCCAGTCTCCGCGCCGCACCGGAATGAGGGCGTGAATGGCACTGGCTCTGGTCGTACTCTTGCCGTGAGCCAGGAATTGTTTTCTCGCAAACTTCGCTACTCGCTTTTTCATGGTGCCAAGACTCATAGTCAAAAGTTTTGCGGTGGCTTCGCCACTGTGATTCCAGACCTTGTCTCTCGTTAGTATGCGCACGTAGTCAGCCAACACCCCGTGCAAGTTCTCTGCGCACGGTTCGCTGGCAGTGTCCCAAACATCCTTGAGGGCGGCGACAACATCAGGAGTGTAGTATTGCTTTCTTCCTCTTTTTTCTTCTTCAAAAGAACTTCTCATTTGTACGCGTTTAAAAGAGCGGGGCACGGATTTTGGATGAACGCCGGCGACAAAGCAGATATGTTTAACTATTTCCCCTCGTTTCTTTTTGTCCGCCTTGGCTTGCAGCCAAGGCCGTAAATGCTCACGATAAATGTTGTTTTTGGTGGTCATATTCATATGAACACCATGGTAACCGAATTATTATCTACTCGGTAGGTTTCGGTAACATTTATTTGTATCTACAACGAGATACTTGACAAAATTAGTGTATTTGCTATACTTATAATAGGTGGCAATCCAGGTCTAATTGTCTCGGATCGAGACTCCAAAGAGTCCCCTTAAAGGGGGATTTTTTGTTTGTATATTTGACAAAAACCCCCTTCCGCGATAACATAGAAACAGATTGAACTTTAAAAATTCAAACGGAGGCAACAATGAATCTTAATCAAAAAGTGAAATTTTATAACCCAAAACCAGAAAATGCTGCTTATTCTGGGCTCAAAAAATCTATTTTGGAGCTTGATAACCAAGAGATGACATTACAGGAAGGTCTAAACAAACTCCGAAAAGCCAACAAAACGAGTTTTTCAATAGAACCAAGTGGGGAACGTAATTGCATTTCCATATATGTTACAAAGGTAAACTCTTGGCTTGGAAAACAAACAATAACATTGACTTTGATTGATTTTGAAGTTATCCCGTAAATAACTGGCTCAATTCGGAACCGGCAGAGCAAAAAAAACCTTAAAAACCAAAAACAACCCGCCTTCGCTAAAACTCCCGCCTTCGTTAAAACTATGGCGGGCAGGACGGCGAGGCAAAGGAGGAAAAGAGATGAAAAAAAATAGAGGTAAGGTAAAACTCCCAAAAAACTGGCCATTGTGCGATGATTGTAAAAAATTAGCGCACATTTTAATTGTTCCTTCAAAATTTCGTTGCGGAGGTTGCCTAAAAGAAAAACTGCCACCGTATGCCGGCAGTTGGAAATATTGCGGCAAATGCGCCGAAAAGTTAAACAAATGCGCTCTTTGCGGCAAGGACTTAAATCCCCCTCCGTCTCCCCCTTTCAAAAAGGGGGATTAAGGGGGATTTATCCAAAACCCCGCAAATAACTAACTCAATTCGGATCTGGTGGGGTTGAAGAACCTTAAAAACCAAAAAATAGTAATTTCGTGCCCCCAATAATAAATTATTGGGGCTTTTTTATTTTTTGTTTCTTGTTTTATTTACAGTTCCATAGTCTAGACTATGGAACTTTGAATTTCAAGTTTGAATTTCAAGCGGGACAAATTTAAACGGTCGTTTAAATTTGCCCCCTTATTTTTTAAAATCAATATTCCACGCCCGCATTCTTAAAAATATCTTTTTAGTAGTCCCATAGTCCAGCCTATGGGACTACTAAATCTTAATCTTGTATATAAACTGGGGCTTTAATTTCTTTATGTTTTATGTTAAGATAAAATCAGAATACAAGCTCTTTAAAAATCAAGCCGAAAGGACAAGTGAAATGAGGAACAAAATTATCATTCTTGTTGCTTTTTTTGCCCTATTTTACGCAAAAAATATTTTTGCGGAATCCTCCTTCGCTAAAGCTACGGAGGACAAGCCCATCGGCGACTTTTTTGACGGAAAAAAAATAACCTACAATGTCAAAATGGATATTCTTAGCGTTGATTACAATTCGGATATTAACATTGAATTTAAGAAAACAAACACGGACAGGTATAAAATAACGCTTAACGTTAAAAGAAAAAAAATCAGCTATCAAGTTGTAGCCAAAGGATTCATCAAAAACAACCAACTTTATCCCATGGTTTTAATCGAGGACACTGAAGTTTTGTCTTTAGAGTATCACACAACCCACTGGTACAATTACCACATGGATAATTCCGTAACGGTTCAGGCGGAATCAACCAGCCCCGCCACCGGCTATTCGTCAAAGGAATGGACTTTTAAAAATAAAAAACCGATGGATATTTTAAGCGGCGTCTTCGAGCAAATCTACAATCTGCATTATGGCTATAAACTGGAAGTTTTTGACATGGTAAGAAGCGACTACGTTTTATGGGGCGTGGAATTTAAAAAGGAAAAATGTGGCAACGACACTTGTATTAAATTTAAAGATGAAAAACAAGAAGAAGATTTTAACTTGCCTGGCTTTACGGCAAAATTAAACAAAGATGGCTGGCCAGTCCTCATCACCGTTGATAAAACTTGGATTATTAAAGATATAGAAATGACGCTAGTATCGTCGGAATAAACAAAAAATAACCTCTCATATTTTGAGAGGTTTTATTTTATTAGGACTTACACGCATAATGTCATCCTGAACGCAGTGAAGGATCTCACGGGAGGAGCTCAGGCGACGACCCGTGTTATTCGTGGGTCCCCCGACGATACGTCGGGGGACCCACGAGATTCTTCGCTTCGCTCAGAATGACAAATAAGGGGGCGACAAGATGGTCTACTAAACTACGAACGACACTACGAATTTCACGAAAATCATTTTCGTAGTTTTGTATAATTTGTAGCCAATTTCGTAGTTTCGTACACATTCTTTAACAACATCGCCACCGTCATTGGGCCAACACCGCCGGGAACGGGCGTATAAAATCCTTTTTTCTTTTTAATTCCGCGCGGGTCAAAATCGCCAACGAATTTAAAACCCCCTCTTCCGCCAAAGGCGGATCCCTGCCCGCAGAGGCTACGCCTCAAGCGTTGCAGGCGGGCGCCTCTGGCGGAAACTCCCCCTATTTCGCTTCGCGAAACAGAGGGAGAAATTGGAGTGATTCCCACATCAATAATAATCGCTCCGTCTTTTATCATTTTACCTTTTAAAATATATGGTTTGCCCAAAGCGGTTATAATTATATCCGCCTCCCCCACCTTACCTCCCCCTCCTTTAAGGAGGGGGAGGGTGGCCTCCGGCTCGAAGAGCCCGGCTCGGAGAGAGGGAGTGGCGAATAAAACAATTTGAACATCCACTCCTCGCTTTTCTAAAAGTTCCTTAATCGGCTTCGCAAAAATTTCGCTTTTGACCAATAAAACAGCTTTTTTGTTTCTTAAACTTCTCTTTGTTGCTTCAATCAACCTCATTACCGATAGCGCTACGGGTGAGGTGTGGCAAGTTTTTGGGTGAAATCCATCCACATCCTTTTGAGGATTAATGGCAACGATAATTTTATTTGTATCCAAATGTTTTGGCAGCGGCAATTGAACAATTATTCCGTGGATTTGCTTGCTTTTGTTCATTTTCTTTACACGCGCCAGCATTAATTCATTTGTAATATTAGACGGTTTATAGCTGTATAATTTGAAACTAATCCCCGCTTTTTTTGCCGCTCTTTCTTTGTTTCTGACATAAAGTTGGGACGCGCTGTCGTTATTTGCCAATATAACGGCAAGACCCGGTTTTAATCCCCGTTCTCCAATTTCCTGCCTGAGTTTGTCTAAAATTTTATTAGCTATTTTTTTGCCATTGATAACAAACATAATTGCGCGGATGCGCTTTGGCGCCGCTGATTGCGCAGATAACCCCCTCCCTTACCCTCCCCCTTTCGAAAAGGGGGAGGGGTGGGGTGGGGGATGTCTCCGCGCTATCTGCGGGCGTAGCCATCTGCGTAATCTAAGTTAGGATACAACGGGCGCTTTTTAGTAAGTTTTTCAACTTGTTTTCTTGCTTCATTTAAAATCTTTGAATCGTTGGAATTTTTCAAAACCTTGGCAATTAAATTTCCGACAATTTCCATTTCTTTTTCCTTAAACCCTCGCGTGGTTAAAGCCGGCGCGCCAATTCTAAGCCCCGACGGGTCAAATGGCTTGCGCGCGTCAAAAGGAATCATGTTTTTATTTACATAAATTCCAACGCTTTCTAACGCTTTTTCCGCGGGCTTGCCCGAAATTCCAAGATTACTCAAATTAACCAAAATCAAATGGTTGTCCGTGCCGCCGCTTAAAACATTGATGCCGTTTTTAATAAGAGTCGCACCAAGGCGTTTGGCGTTTAAAACAACTTGTTTTTGGTATTTTTTAAAACTGGAAGACATCGCTTCCTTAAAACAAACCGCTTTGGCGGCAATGCAATGTTCCAGCGGCCCGCCTTGCATGCCCGGAAAAACCGCTTTGTCTACTTTTTCAGCAAATTCTTTTTTGCATAAAATCAAAGCGCCGCGCGGCCCGCGCAATGTTTTGTGAGTGGTGGTGGTAACCACGTCGGCATAAGGCACGGGGTCAGGATGAACGCCGGCCGCCACCAATCCGGCAATATGCGCCATATCCACCATAAAACGCGCCCCAATTTCGTCGGCGATTTTCTTAAAAGCGGCAAAATCAATTTTCCGCGGATAAGCGGTAAATCCGGCTAAAATTAAATTCGGCCTTTCGCGCAAAGCAATTTCCCTCACTTCTTCCATATCAATCATCATTGTTTTTTGATTAACGCCGTAAAAAACAAAATTAAACAGCTTGCCGGAAAAATTTACCGGACTGCCGTGGGTCAAATGTCCGCCATGCGCCAAATTCATTGATAAAATCTTGTCACCGGGATTAAGCAGGGCAAAATAAGCCGCCATGTTCGCCTGGCTGCCCGAATGCGGCTGGACATTGGCGTGCTCGGCGCCGAAAAGTTTTTTCGCCCGTTCTATCGCCAAATTCTCCACCACATCAATAAACTCATTGCCGCCGTAATAACGCTTGCCCGGATAACCTTCGGCGTATTTATTGGTTAAAGGCGAACCAAGCGCCTCCAACACTGCCTCGGAAACATAATTTTCCGAAGCTATCATTTCAAGGCCTTCGCTGCTACGTTTTATTTCATTTTGAATTGCTTTCGCGATTTGCGGGTCGCTTTTAGATAAAAACATAAAAAAATTAACGGCGCATTAATACCAAATGAAACGCTCCGCGATCAATCCGATTGATAAAATGCCTAAAAAGTTAAGAATAAAAGAAATTGGAATAAAAATCCAAGTTTTTGTTTTTGATAACCCCATCATCACCAAACCCAATTCGTCGGGAAAAGGCGAAGCGATAATTATTGCTCCAAAAAAAGGAATTATCCATTTTAAAAATTTTGATTTGAAAATAGCTGTTATTTTCCTCAATCCGGTATTTTCAATTAAATAAAAAAGGTCGTCTGCCAAATTGTCTTTTAAAAATTTAAAAATAATTAAATCGCCGACAAGCGCCCCCAAACCTCCAAAGAGGGCAACCTCCCACGCGGAATTTGTCTGCGCCAATTCCACAAGAACAACCGCCGCGGGCGCCGCCGTAAAAACGGAAATAAAAAATATTCCGGCTAAAAAATTCCCCAAAAACCTAATATCATGGCCTGAAACGACCAAACTTTTCACAACACCTGTTTTGACAAGCGCAACAGCCAAAACAACGCCTATTAAAACAATTATCAAGTCCCTTGTTAAATTATTCCGTTTTTTCTTGTCAAAATTTTTAAAACTCATAGTCAAAGTCAAAATTATTATCTGAGAAGAAACCAGCATTCATAAAAAATCCCCAGACAATAAATAGCCGCCACCGAATAAGAAATAATTTTTGGGACATTAAGACTGAATTCGGGCGAGCGATCGCCCAATTTTTTTGCCCGCAAAAACATCAAAACTATAAACACGCCCAAAAATCCGCCAAACAAGCTGCCGGTTATATCTATTACCTTTATAAAGGACGGGGAACCGATTAAAAAAATAAAAAACGGAATAAAAACCGCCAAAAACCAAGAAAAATATTTATTTATTTTTAAATCAAGCGTAAACATTTCCTTTAGATTCAACCCGAGCACCAAAAATGACGTGGCAATTGCCAAAATGCCGAAAACAGCGCCGGGATAAATAATCCAATTCCCCAAAATATTTTTTAATCCACCAATTGTTTCTTCGGTAGTTCCCTGCCCGCAAACACCGGCTATGACAAAGGCAAAAAAAGCGGTAAGCAAAAACGGAATCGCGCTTCCCCAAAAAATTATTTTTTTTATTTGCCGCCCATCTTCTTTTATGATTTCCCTTATTTCCGGTATGGCCGAGGAACCGCCCAAAGCAAAAAGCAATACACCGTAAGGCAAAAAGGCGTAACTTCTGTCAAATGTAATGAAATTATTTATGTTAAAGAATTTAAAAGCCAGCAAAGGAATTAAAACTATCATTAAACAAATTAAAACACTCATTACCGTTTCAACTCCGGCCACGAATTTTAGGCCGATTAAAACTATAATTGACATTGCCGAAAAAAAGATAACTTGATAAACAAATTCCCCTCCGCCAAAAAACGGATTAAAAATAATATGAACAAATTTTCCGCCAACAATTATATAAGCTAAAATTGCGCCGTAAAAACTTAAAACCGTAACCGCCGTGCCGGCCGCCTTGCCGTATTTCCCCAAATATTTTTCCGAAAAGCCGGCAAAGCGGTGGCTGCCCGACGTTCTTAAAACCACTTCTCCGTAAAAAAGATGGGTTAGCATTAAAATCGCGCTCACCAAAACAAAATAAAAAATGCCGGCAACCCAACCCGCTTTGGCAATTGCGTATGGAACTCCAAAAACGCCCACGCCGATAATCATACCGACAAGCATTGAGATGCCGTATAAAAATTGCTTTGATTTAGCTATCACATATTAAGATAATACCACAAATAGTCGCGACTGTGTATAAGCTGTGTGTTGGGCGGGTATTGATTTATGTGCGGTTAGAATGGTAAGATGGTAATAATAGAAGCAACCCAACGCGACTTATCTCCCTTCGGGAGATCTCCCGCAGGGAGACAATGCGACTTAACGCACAAATGAATAGCGTAAAGTTGCGTAGCAGAGTTGCGTAAAGTAGCGATTTATGCCAGACTTAAAACTTCCACCACAAAATCTTGAAGCCGAACAATCCCTTTTGGGGTGTCTTTTGATTGATAAAGACGCTATGCTAAAAGCGGCCGATTTAGTGAGGCCTGAAGATTTTTATAAAGATGCCCACAGATTAATTTTTGAAACAATGTTTGAACTCTACGAAAAAAGAGAGCCGGTTGATATTGTTTCTTTGGCAAATCGGCTTGAGGAGAAGGGACAATTGGAAAAAATGGGCGGAAAAAGCTATTTGATTTCTTTGGCAAACTCCGTGGCTACAGCGTCTAACGTGATTGGCTACGCCAATATTATACAAAAAAAGGCCACCTTGCGGCGTTTAATTACCGCCTCGGCCGATATTTCCGATTTGGCTTATGAGGAAACTGAAGAAGTGGAAGAAGTTTTGGACAAAGTTGAGCAAAAATTATTCAGTGTTTCCAAAAAATATCTAAAACAAACTTTTATCCCTATTGGCGACATTTTGGAGCCTGTTTTTAAAAGAATTGACGAAATCCATTCAAACAAAGGCGTTTTGCGCGGCATACCAACCGGCTTTACGGATATGGACAAAATTTTGGCCGGTTTGCAAAAGTCCGATTTGATAATTCTTGCCGCCAGGCCATCGGTTGGCAAAACCACTCTCGCTCTTGATATTGGGCGGCAAGTCGCCACAAGCCAAAAAATACCTGTCGGGTTTTTCAGCTTGGAAATGTCCAAAGAACAGCTTGTTGAACGTTTAATTTGCGCCGAGGCCGGAATTGATTCTTTTAAAATGCGCACGGGAAATCTTTCGGATAAAGGCGAAGACAATGATTTTACAAAAATCAGCGAAGCGCTCGGACGCCTTTCCGAAGCGCCTATTTTTATTGATGATTCCGCCAACATCTCGGTAATTGACATCAGAGCAAAAGCCAGAAGATTGCAAATGGACCAGGGGCTTGGTTTGGTTATAATTGACTATTTACAATTGATGGAATCAAGAACCCGCGTTGAAAACCGCGTTCAAGAAATATCAGCCATAACTCGTTCGCTAAAATCAATTGCCAGAGAGCTCTCTGTGCCCGTGGTTGTTCTTTCACAGCTTTCCCGCGACGTGGAAAAGAGAGGCGGTCCGTCAAAACCAATACTTTCCGACTTGCGAGATTCCGGCTCAATTGAACAAGACGCCGATGTGGTTATGTTTATTTACAGAAAAGCGATGGACCGAAACGCCGAAATGCTGCCGCACGAAAAAAATATCGCGGAAATTCACATCGCTAAGCATCGCAACGGCCCAACCGGTATGATTCAACTGTACTTTGACGACAAAAGAGTCAGTTTTAAAAATTTTGAAAAACACATGGAGAATATAGAGTTCTAATCTTTAATCCTTAATCCTTGACTTTTAATTTTCGTAAACCGTCAAGGATCAATAATTAAGGATCAACGGTTATTTTATGAACCTTCCGACTCATCTTCAGCAACTGACCGATGAACTTTGCAAACTCCCCGGCGTGGGACCAAAAACCGCTCTGCGGTATGTTTTTTTTCTTTTAAATTTGCCGAAAAATGAACTGGAAATTTTAAGCGAAAAAATTAAAAATCTGCAAAAATTTTCACACACCTGTTCGGTGTGTTTTAATTTTTCAAGCGAAAACCCGTGCTTTATTTGTCGCGACAAAAACCGCGACAAAACTTCGCTTTGCGTAGTCGCCAACGGCCAAGATTTAAACATCATTGAATCAACCAGAGAGCACAAAGGGCTTTATCATGTTTTAGGCGGAGTTTTAAATCCTTTGGAAGGCATTACGGCTGATAAGCTCAAAATCAAAGAATTGCAAGAAAGAATTGAAAAAAACGGCATTAAAGAAATTATTCTCGCCCTAAACCCCGATATGCAAGGCGAGACCACGATGTTATACTTGGCAAGAATGATAAAATCATTAAACGAAACGGCGACTAACGGCGTTGGCGCCGAGAGCGCACGGCGTTCTTCGGCTTCTAAAATCAAAATCACCCGCCTCGCCCGCGGCCTGCCCGTAGGCGCCACCGTAGAATACGCTGATGAGGTAACGTTGACTGATGCGTTGAAAGATAGAAAAGAAATTTGAAATATGCAAAAAGAATTAAAAAACTTTGCGTTTATTGATAGCCAAAACTTAAACCTTGCGATTCGTTCACTGGGCTGGATTCTTGATTTTCAAAAATTCAGAAAATATTTACGGGATAAATATAAAATAAATAAAGCATTTATTTTTATTGGATATGTGCCCGAAAATCAAAGTATGTATACATCTCTTCAGAGCAATGGTTACATTCTGATTTTCAAGCCAACTCTTTTGTTGCCAAACGGTAAACCAAAGGGCAATGTAGATGCCGAGCTAGTTCTTCATACCATGATTGAACTTCCTAATTACGATAAAGCGTTAATAATCACGAGTGACGGCGACTTTTACTGTCTGGCTGAATATCTAAACAAACAAAATAAATTGCTTAAGCTAATGATTCCGAACCGGCATAATTATTCCTCACTTTTAAGAAAATTTATGCCTAATATTGTTTTTATGAATAATTTAAAGGAAAAATTAGAATATAACAAAAAAAGAGGCATTGCCGCGGGACGAAACCCTTTGGAAAGCCTCTCATCGTGATTCTGATTATATTATACCATATACAAAAATTTAGTCAAGTAGTTTATCCACATCCGAGCCAAAACTCGGTTTATTTTTTACAAAAAGAAAAGGCTCGGAAAAAAAATTTCCGAGCCGTAAAACATTGTCATTCCGTGTCAAACACGGAATCTAAAAATTCTTTACGCGTGAATCCGCACCCGCTCCGTAGCGAACTTAGTTCTGCTACTGTGGTTTCCGAGCGGACGAAACGCCCAAGTCGCAGTAGCCACCCCGGTCGTCGCAGACAACCAGACCCCCCGAATCAAAGTCGCCGATGCGAACGCGGTAGCAAACCGAATCCACAGAGGATGTGCGGACGTAGATGTGTTCAAACAGACGTTCGCCTGTGGCGAGGTAATGGCCGATGGTGGTGTAGACCATTGAGCGGACGGTGGGCGTTTTGTCATCCTTACCGAGAAGCGCTTGCTGGTCGTCCCAATTCTTGGAAAATGAATTGGGAGCAGGGGTCTTGCGAACCAACTGCCAGCCCGTTTCTCCACGTTCCTTGGCGAAAGATTCTTCGTTATACCAAGCGTCTTCGTGTTTGTAGAAAAGATCGCACGCGACCTTGCTGCGGATTTCAAGAATGGAGAGCGGGAAAACTGCCACGAGGATGTGGGTATCTTTCAGTTCGTTGAGAGTCGCTTCGGAAAACGGAATCTTCGCAAGAGCAGCCATTTGACAGAGGGAATATTTGATTCCAAAATGTTTGACCGCGTCCCAATCACTGAAATAATTCTTGCCCATTATTTTACAAGCACGTTTATGCGACGTCATCAGCTCGGAACTATTATCCTGAATAATATGACCTGCCGTCTTGCCAGCTTCGCATATTACCCTCTTATCTTCGATAAGATATTGTAACGCATCACTGGTCGCTTCGGGATCAACCACGCCTTTTGCAAACCGATTTTCAAGCTCAAGTCGTTTTCGATTAAACTTTTTTCTCTGTTCGTCTGTGACCTCGTACTTTCTGGTCATTGCGACAAACCTCCCTGCCCGTTCCGATTTTAATCGGAATTAGGGCTTGCCCGCCGATTTATCCGCCGAAGTTTTTAACGAAGGCGGAATTGGACACCAATTTGGCGTCGCTAAATCAGCGGATTGTTAAGGAACCTTGCCCGGTAGTGAAACCCTGTTTCTACTATCCGGGGTGTCAGAGCCGAATTGCCCTAACGATTCAATTTTACCCCGTTAGACAATTTTGTCAATGCCTATATGGCCGATTGTTGAATGGTTTGGGTTATTTGCCGAATCTTGGCAATATTAAAGAACTGTTGTCTAATAGGGTTAATCATAAAACGGAAAGTTTGTCAAATCCCCCACCCAACCTCCCCCTTTTAAAAAAAGGGGGAGGAGGGGGATTTAAACGGCTAAGACAGTGTCTTAGCCGTTTAATCTTTAACCCGCCCCGACGTTACATCGGGGCGGGTTAAATTTTAAAACGACTCAACGTACGTTGAGTCGTTTAGCGCGCTGCAAGCAACGCTACTCCTTTGGCGGTGGCAAGCCCCCGCGCTACGATTTATTTATTGTAGAGCGGCAACTTGTCACCGCTGGAAGCGGGGTCTCGCCAAAGGCGATGATATGCCGCTATCTTTGCGGGGGACAAGCCCCCGCGCTCCCGAAGGGAGACAACTTAAATCTTAATTATAGCCTCCCACGGAAAGCCCGCTCTGCCAAAATGCCCGTAAGAAGCGGTTTGAAGATATAAGGGGCGGCGAAGATTGAGCCGTTCAATAATCGCCTTGGGGCAAAAATCAAAATTTTTCCTAACAATTTCAGTCAAGTCTTTGCCGTCGGAAGAACGGGCGCTAAGCATTAACGGTTCCGCCCTGCCAATGGCATATGCCACGGAAACAAGACAATTTTTAGCATAACCGTTTACCACAATATTTTTCGCGGCAAAACGCGCCATATAAGCCGCGGAGCGGTCAACTTTTGTCGGATCCTTGCCCGAAAAAGCCCCGCCGCCGTGCGGCAAAAGCCCGCAATAAGTGTCAACCATTATTTTTCTGCCCGTAAGCCCCGTGTCAGCCGCAAATCCGCCAACAACAAATTTGCCCGTGGGATTAACCAAAACCTCCACTCCGCTCAAATCGCCGACAACCGGCCCGATTAAATGTTTCGTCAGCGCGTCTTTTATTTCGTCGTGAGAAATTGTTTCGCTATGCTGGGCGGAAACCAAAACTGTTTTGATTTTCTGGCCGTCCAAAGTTATTTGCGACTTGCCATCAGGCCCAAGCCAAGAAAAATCAGGATTGTGGCGGCGCAAATCTGCCAAACCGGCGGTTAATTTATGCACCAAAACCACCGCCTTTGGCAATAATTCCGGCGTTTCGTTGGAAGCGTAACCATACATTATTCCCTGGTCCCCCGCTCCGCCCGTATCAACGCCCTGGGCGATGTCGGGCGACTGCTTGGCAATATTCACAAAAATCTCCAGATTGTCGTTATAGCCGATTTTTTTATAAAGGCTGCGCGCCAAGCGTTCAACATCAAATTCTCCAAAACTTGTTACCTCTCCCCCAATAACAAGCATGCCGTGGGAGCCAAAGCTCTCAACAGCCACGCGCGAAGAAGCGTCGCGCCGCAAATACTCGTCTAAAACCGCGTCGGAAACCTGGTCGCAAACCTTGTCGGGATGCCCTTCGGTTACCGACTCCACTGTCCTAATGGACATATATTTTGTGGCAATCCCGCTAAGCGGGATTAAAGTCACGCTTAGCGTGACAAGAAGAAAACCATCACTAATTTTTCCCGCTAAATTGAGGTGAGCGGAACAAATTAGCTCGCCCTCCCACCAATTGGAAAATAAACCGCCAAAAATTTTTGTTTCTAATCTATATTACAAAATATAATTATTTAAATCGACATTGCCCAATTGGTGGGAGGGTAAATATCTACCCTTGCCGGTTAATGAATATCCTAATGATGGCAAGACTGCGGTGTATCAGTTATTTTAAAAATTCATCACCCGTAGCCTTTTATCACCTTCCCCTTCGTCCCGTTCGCGGGACTTCGGGGCATCACCCTTCGATAAATCGGAGCCGCGGGGTATTCGTCCGACGCCATAGTCCATGGCTATGGACGACGGCTTCTGGCGAAGGGTGATAATATCTTCAATTATCTTATCATACATTGAGAATTGGGGCAAATCTTTTTGTCTCTGAACAAAAATATTTAACCCCGATTTATCGGGGTTAAATTTAACAAGCGATAGCGTGTTATATATTAAAGTGCAGAAGACTGCAGAAAAATTTTTTCCTAAAGAAAAAGGGTCTCGACTGATGCGAGACCCGGTGGGATTGATAAAGAACGAGAATTGGGAAGGGGGCGGGATTTTTGGCGGGATTAGCTGCGGCGCTTGGCTCTTCTAACAATTCTTTCACCGCAGACCCACGCGCAGGCATCGACCTTTGCGTAGGCGCAGACCCGTGCGTTGCCGCAGACATTTGCGTAGTCGCCGACCTTTGCGTAGGCGCAGACCCGTGCGTTGCCGCAGACATTTGCGTAGTCGCCGACCTTTGCGTAGGCGCAGACCCGCGCGAACAGACCCACATAAGCGGTTGGCGCGACCTCGGCCGTTTCCGCCACCAACCCGCCGCCGTTTGGGTGATGGTGGTATTTGACTCCATCAATCTCAAGCACCGCCTCGGAATAAAGCACCTTGATTGTGTCCGTCATGGTTTTTTCCTTTCCTGTTTTTTGGTTTTAAAGTAACCTGCCCCAGAAAATCCTGGGTATCAGGCCTTCCTTTCCTTTGTTTCTCTAATTGTCAAAGAACAGTTTATTATAGCACAAGACAAAAGGTTTGTCAAGGGCAAGGGGGTTTTGGCGGTTTTTCGGCCTATTTTGGCGGATTTATGCTTTATAAAATAGACAAAAATGTCAGGAATTGGCGGAACACAACAAAAAGTCCCGCCAACATTTTTAGATAAGGTAAGTACCTGTGTAAGTACCAAGGTAAGTACCTAATCTTGAATTACGAAATGTGCCCGTTTTATTCCCTGAGCGGAGTCCTTCGATAGAACTCAGGATAAACTTCGCGGAGTCTCCGCCAGAGGCGGATCAGCCTTGGACTGGGAAGGGTTGAGATGAGCCAAAAAGTTACCCTTCGACAGGCTCAGGGAATAACTTTTTGGCTCTTTTGTAATTTAAGATACCTAGGTAAGTACCAAAATTAATTATGCCCAGTAATACAACCTTGATAGTGGTGGGTTTTAAATAGATATGTGCAATTTTTATCAAGTTGAGATTTGCGGAGTATTGTCGGGGCATTGAATTTAAAAAATAAAGAAGTTACAATAGGTAAAATCAATTTAGAAGTGCAACTTTGAGTGATATACTCAAGGTTGTATGCCACACAAACATTACACTCAACTTGTTCAGAAAGAGCGCGACCGGATCTTTCTGCTCAAGAGAAAGGGTATG
>Ga0265296_1001661_pt1 | contig 24750 bp, 22 predicted proteins | sample MunlanPumphouse1_FD_189073 | JGI IMG/M metagenome (GOLD analysis project Ga0265296, IMG submission 189073) | Groundwater microbial communities from a municipal landfill in Southern Ontario, Canada - Pumphouse #1 | ecosystem: Environmental > Aquatic > Deep subsurface > Groundwater | place... | reverse complement strand
ATGAGCTCGGCAGATTCAAGCGTCGTCATCACACGCGGCGCCACAATGTCTCGATGCAAGCGATCCACGGTCTGCGCGGCAACCTCGTCGTCACTTCCAATGACCACACGATCAGGCTGAAGAAAATCTTCAAACGCAGAACCCTCGCGCAAAAATTCTGGCACGGACACGATATTGATGAGACTGGTGAGCTCTGCGCGTCCAGCCTTCTCCATTGCGGCACAAATCCGCGCAATCACTTTCCTGTTTGTCCCTACCGGCACGGTGCTCTTCACCGCGATCACCGCCTCATGATCAAGGAGTGAGCCAATCTGATCAGCCACGGCAAACAGAGCTGTGAGATCTGCCTCGCCTGTACTTTTTGGCGGCGTGCCCACGGCGATCATCACAACCTCCGCGCCACCGATGACACTCTTCAAGTCAGACGTAAACAAGATCCGCCCATTCTCTTGAACGTGTTTAAGCGCCTCCTGCAACCCTGGCTCATAAAACGGCACCTCCCCACGATCCAACCGCGCGATCTTCGAAGTATCAATGTCCACGCACGCCACTTGTGCACCAAGCGTTGCAAACCCAACACCTGTGGTAAGCCCAACATAGCCAGTTCCAATCATGACGAGATTCATAGTGGGGAGAGCTTAGCAAAGTCGAATAGAAAACTCCAGAAACACCAAACCGTCCGTGTAAGACGGATTTGGTGTGGACCCGGATCATTGGCTTGCCACCCGAATCCGGCCTTAAGGCCGGAGAAGGGTGGTGGACCCGACCGGATTCCCCGCCCGAACGACCGAACGTATATTCAAGTCGTTCGGTCGGGCGGGGAACCGGCATTTTCTGTTGTCAAAGCAGATGAGGTTAACCATTACCTCCACAGGCCCGTGTTGATCCGGGACAAAATAAAATCCCCCAACTTCAAAGACCAAGTGGCCTATAAATTGGGGGAGATTATTAACATCAGAAATGGAGGTATAAACCCTCATCTGCCTAGATCTATTTCATCACAAAATAAAACGCGCGTCAAACTGCACCTGTGAATAATTTTTGTCTCAACGCTTCCCGACTCGGGGTGTGATACTTGGCGCGGACGAGTTCGGTGCGGAACTCTTCGAGAAAGTAGACGAGCTTCCCCAAGTCAGCAAGATCGAGAAATGCATCAAACGTCACCCATCGTACTTCGATCTTCTCTCCTGCATCCAAATGGGAATCTTGTTCCTGACGCGCATCTCGAGCAATAAAAAGATAGATGGTCCAATCGATCTTTTGAAACGGCATGACTTCCTGACTCAAACTCCACTCATCTGAAACGCATCCTGTCTCTTCTAACAGCTCACGCTTGGCAGCATCAAGAGGATCTTCTCCCTTCTCAATCCTTCCACCTGGAATCGTTAGCGAGAGCGGACGATCAGGTTGCTGTTCCTCTTGAATCAGAATCAGGTCTCCTTTGGTGACAATGATCTCTACTGTATCAGGTCGCTTGATTCGCTCAAACGTCTGCTCCGTGCCATCAAACATTTTCTGCTGCCATTGGTAGACGTCAAAGATCACGCCCGTGAAAACTTTTTTTGCTTCGTCTGGAATCTTCGCCATAGGTACTATGTGTCATCCCGAGCCACGCCGAGGCCCGCCCGGCCGTGGAACGTCCATTCGGACGGGGATCCCTCCGCTTCGGACTCGCAGAGCTCGTCCTCCGGTCGGGATGACAAAGGGATTATTTGACCACCACATTCACAATCTTGCCGGGAACGTACACAACCTTTACGATTTCTTTTCCAGCGAGATGCTTCGCGACGTTCTCATCCGCCATAGCCGCCGCGCGTGCTGTTGCCTCATCTGCATCTGGCGCAATCGTGATCGTCGAGCGTGCTTTGCCGTTCACCTGCACGGCGATCTCGACGATGTCGCGCTTGAGCAACTCCGCATCAAACTCTGGCCACGCTTGTTCTTCCACCAATCCCTTTTCACCGATCATCTCAAAGCACTCGTTAGCCACGTGTGGAGCAAACGGACAGAGCACCGTCAAGATGCGCTTGAGTTGATCGCGGGTGAGTGACTGATCGCCGACGTCATTAAAGAGTGTCATGAACGCCGACACAGCTGTGTTGAATTTGAATGCTTCGATGTCGTCGGAGATTTTTTTGAGGTGGCGTTCTACGACTCCAGGCAAGACCCCCTCCGACTCCCCCTTCGTAAGGGGGAGAGATCTCGATTCGTTCCACTCACTCACATACCGCACAACCTTATCCAAAAATCTTCGCACACCGATCAAGCCGTTCAGGTTCCACGGCACTGGTTCCTCAAACGGTCCCATGAACAAGATATACATGCGCAAGGCATCGGCGCCGTACTCGCTCACGATCTCATCCGGGTTCACGCCATTTCCTTTTGACTTGCTCATCTTGGTACCATCGCTTGCGAGGACTAAGCCGTGGCTGTGACGGCGGACGTACGGCTCACTCACAGGAACATAACCTTGGTCGAACAAAAACTTGTTCCAGAACCGAGAGTAGAGAAGGTGCAGTGTAGTGTGTTCATTGCCGCCGTCGTAGAGATCGACTGGCATCCAGTATTTGAGTTTATCGGGAGCGGCAAATGCAGAATCGTTGTGTGCGTCAATGTAGCGCAAGAAATACCAGCTCGATCCTGCCCAGTTTGGCATCGTGTCTGTTTCACGCCTGGCTGGAGCGCCACACGTCGGACACGTCGTATTCACGAAACTCTCGATCGATGCCAGTGGAGATTCGCCCGTGTCGGTTGGTTCGTACTTCTCGACGTCGGGCAACACAAGAGGAAGTTGCTCGTCTGGGATCGCGACCCACCCATGCTCCTGACATTGAACGAGCGGGATCGGCTCGCCCCAGTACCGCTGACGAGAAAAAACCCAGTCGCGAAGTTTGTAGTTAACGACGCGCTTCCCCCATCCCTTCGACTCGATGTAATCCTTAACCTTCTCTGTTGCCTCATGAATATCTAATCCATTCAAAAATCCACTGTTGATCATCATTCCTGATTCTTCCTGAACCTGCTCCTCACGAGTGATCTCCGAAGTATCTCCATCGGAACCAACGACAACACGGACGATGTCCAATCCAAACGTCGTCGCAAATTCAAAGTCTCGCCTATCGTGTCCTGGGACACCAACCAACACACCTGTGCCGACGTTACCAAGAGCAAAATCAGCAACCCAAATCTGCATTCGTCGGTTCGTTAGTTGATTGATGGCGTAGAGGCCGGTAAACACGCCTGTCTTTTTTCTTCCCTCCGCGACGCGGTCAATCTCCGACTTTTGTGCCACTTCCTTTATGTAGACCTCCACGGCCGAGCGCTCAGGACAATCATGGATATGTCGTTTGATAAAATCCCCATCAGGAGCAAGAGCAATAAAAGTGGCGCCGAAATTCGTATCTGGACGAGTTGTAAAAATCTCAACATGGTCATCAAGACCGTCGATGTCGTAACGGATGTTGATCCCCTCTGACCGCCCTATCCAATTGCGCTGTTGCACTTTAATCTTCTCGAGATAATCAACGCCATCCAGATCCTGAAGCAACCGCTCCGCGTACTTGGTGATCGCGATCATCCACTGTTCCTTATCGCGCTTCTCCGTATCTCCTCCACAACGCTCGCACTTCCCGTTCACGACTTCCTCATTCGCCAAACCGATCTTGCAAGACAAGCACCAATTGATCGCCTGCTTCGCTTTGTACGCAAGACCCGCTTTGAAAAATTGGAGGAACATCCACTGCGTCCATTTGTAATACGACGGGTCGGTCGTGTTCACCTCGCGCGACCAGTCAAAAGAAAACCCGAGCGACTGGAGCTGGCGCCGGAACGTCGCGACGTTCTCGAGTGTCACATCCTGCGGCTTGCGTTTGTTCTTGATCGCGTAGTTCTCGGTCGGGAGTCCAAACGCGTCCCAGCCGATCGGATACAAGACGTTGTGCCCCTGATGGCGCCGCTTACGCGCAACGACGTCGAGCGCTGTATACGATCTTGGATGGCCGACGTGAATGCCATCACCCGACGGATACGGAAACTCGATGAGACAATAAAATTTCTTCGCACCAGAATCTTTGGCATGAAAAATACCGGCCTTCTCCCACCGCTCCTGCCATTTCTTTTCGATTGATTGATGATTGTAGGACATAACGAGTTTATTAAACCATGGCCGCTTGGATTCTTTCAAGCGCGATCACGAACGCGGCGCGGCGCAAATCCGTATTCAGACTCTTGGCGCGATCAAAAATCCCGTTGGCCTCGCGCACCATGATCGTTTTCAATTTTTCAAATACCTCCACCTCGCTCCAGCGTTCCTCTTTCAAATTCTGTTCCCACTCAAACGTGGAGACGGTCACGCCGCCGGCGTTGGCGAGAATATCTGGGACGACGGGAATGCCACGAGCGAAAAGCTGATCATCAGCTTGCGGTGTCGTTGGACCGTTGGCGAGCTCGAGGATCACCTTGGCTTGGATGCGCGCAACATTGTCCTCGCGGATTTGATTTTCAAGAGCGGCTGGAATCAATAGGTCGCATGGGACATATAAGACCTCTTCTGAAGGAAGGGTCGTCGCGCCTACAAATCCACCAACAGAGCCTGTTGCTTTTTTGTGTTCAGCGAGCGCCGCCACGTCCAAACCCTCTTCATTGCGCACAGCCGCCTTGGAATCCGATGTCGCAATGATCTTGTACCCAGCCTTGGTCCAAATCTCCGCCGCGTGTTCGCCTACGTTTCCAAATCCTTGAATCACAACGCGGCACGAGGCGGGGAGTCCAAGTTTTTCTCGCAATGCCTCGAACACATAAAACCCACCTTGCGCTGTTGCCGTTCCACGACCCTGCGATCCTCCAGCCTCAAGCGGCTTTCCTGTGATGACCGCGCCGCTTCTGTCACCTGTGAGCTTGCCGTACTCATCGGCCATCCACGCCATGATCTCGGGCGTCGTGTTCACGTCGGGAGCTGGGACATCTTTTTGCGGTCCCACGACGTCTATGAGCGCACGCATCCATCCACGAGAGAGTTCCTCAAGTTCACGCTTGGACAAAAGTTTGGGGTTCACGGTCACGCCGCCCTTGCCACCTCCCATCGCAATCCCAACGACCGCGCACTTGAGCGCCATCCAAAACGCGAGCGCCTTCACTTCCTCGATATCGGTATCTTCGTGATAACGAATACCACCTTTGTATGGACCGCGTGCGTTGTTGAACTGCACACGGTAACCCTCGAAGACTTTCAAACTCCCATCGTCCATCGTGACAGGAATCGAGACTCGGATCTGACGGTTTGGGTGAGCGATACGTTCAAGAAAGGTTGGTGAGAATGTCGTGAGCTTAGCTGCACGAGCGAGTTGGTTCATCGCATGGTCAAAAGGCGTAGACATAGTGGAAACAGGATAACACAGTCGCTCCTTGTCGTAACCCGGTAACGACATTCGACAGCCTCTCAAACAATGGTTAAACTTTCCTCATCGAAAATAAACTCTATGACTGAACGCATCATTACGATACGTGAGCTTCATACAAAGCTCAAAAGTATTACCAACAAGGTCAAACAAGGTCAACGGTTTATCGTCTTCCGTCATAAGGAGGCGCTCTTTCGCATTGAGCCTCTTGCAAAAACATGGGGCAAAAAATATACCCTGGCTGATTTAGATAGAATCAGATTTTCCGATCATGACACGAACTTGAGTAAAAAAATCGATTCCGTTCTGGCTGGCGTATGACGATCCTGGACTCAAACATCTGGATCGCGCTTTTTCACAAGGAAGACAGTCAACACCCCAAGGCTCAAGCACTCATGAAAAAGCTCCCCATGCCAATCGAAACCTTTGACCGCCAGCTCCAAACAGCAATCAAAAAAGAAAAATAAAATCCTGCTCGATCTAGAGCAGGAAGGCGCGCATGAGCGGGTGGCCTGGGATGTAGACGTGACCGATCATTGTTCGCACCGTGTACAGACCGGAGAGAGCGAACAGGAGCGGACGACACCAGAGCCATTTGGACACATGTCCGTGCGTGCTCCAATGGATGCTCTGACTGAACAAGCATTGCCAGACGATCAGGATGTAACTCGCCAAGACGAGTGGGTACACGATCGACCCAATGACGATCATCACGGCTCCCAGAACCATGAACAGGAACGAGATCGGCGTCATCGGATGCGTCGGATGATCGTCACGCACATGGATCGTGAACTGGATGGTCTCGACTCCTGCGAGCAAAAGCGCCAGGCGCGGCGTCCAAGCGAGAGTCGAAACGATTGTAATGTAGGGACCCATCCAAAACACCACGTGCCCCCAACGATCGATCCACCTGTCAGCAGGTGAGTCTTTCAAAAACATGGCTCACCTCCAGACAAAAAGCGTAATAGAAAACAAGTCATCCGTCAATGGCTCGTTCTATCAAAATTACCGACTTATTGTAACCGCTCTAAATTAGAACAACTGTTTTTTTGATGACGAAATAGCATCGAGAACGGAAAGACCAACAGAGCCGCAAATACGATTCCAATAATGAGGAAGCCACGGGCGGCGGGAGCAGGTGTCGTGATGAAGCCAAACAAAACAATCGTGAAAACCGACACCAGACTACGAACGAAGTTACTCATGGAAAGTAGCGTAGCGCGTGAAGATGTCTGTGTGGAACGGTTGATGTAGTCGTTGACCGCGATCTCCAGACCCACCCATGCAAGTGGGCCGACCAGAAGCGGCGCCAGGAGAAGCCAAGGATCTTTGATGAGTCCAATCCCGGCGTAATGGGCAACCATGATGATCGCGCAAGTGAGAAGAAATATCGGAGGGCGCACGAGTCGCATCAGTCTGTGCGTCGAGCCTTGCACAAAAATGGAAAGACCGCGCTTGAGGGCGTACACCACGCCGATCAAGGACGCAGAGATCCCGACGTCACTCATCACCGCCTGTTGAAAATCTCCTACAGCGAACAGCGGTCCAACGATGAGCGCGCTTGTGACGATCATCCAAAACAGCTCTGGTCGTTTCCATACTTCACGGAAGGCTGATGAGAAATGCGTGATGATCGTCATTTGAGTCGCTTCCTTTTTTTGAACCGAAACCTCATCGCGTGAATCCCCCATGGAGGCGATCACAAATGCCGCGACGATAAACTGCAACGCGCCAATCAGAAATGGGAGATACCAGGCGAGCTCGTAAAATACTCCAGCCAAGAGCATGGAGATGATACTCACGCCTGTGGCAAACCCTTTGCCTGCGCCGTAGAGTTTCGCATGTTGATCCACGAGGCCAAGCTGTTTCAGCCGCTCAAAGAAAAATGCTTCCGCTGTCCCTGTCATGAGAGACCCAAAACCTAAATAGGCAGCCGTGCCCAGCATGATCCACCAGAACGACCCGCCCAAGTACAGGAGCATCGAGAGCGCCTGACCCAACATAGAAACAACGAGCGTCCGTCTGTGACCAAACCGATCTGCGATCGCTCCGCTGGGAATCTCAAGCACAAACGAAAGAACGGACCCAGCCACGGCGATGAGTGAGAGTTCACTCAAGGTGAGTCCGCGATCGAGTCCGTACAAAACGAGAATGGGGAGAATGAAGCGCTTCAAGAGCGCACGAAAGACGTAATACTTTTTGACATCAGGATGCAGAGCCATATCACTCTCGCGCCGCCAGCCACTTCTCTGCGTCGAGTGCGGCCATGCAACCTGTTCCTGCGGCCGTCACCGCTTGGCGGTAGCGGTAGTCGGCGACGTCGCCACCGACAAAGACACCTTCGACAGATGTGGCACTCGTACCTGGCTTCACCACGATGTAGCCCTTGGCGTCCAACTCAATCTGGCTCTTGAAAATATCAGAGTTTGGTTTGTGACCGACGGCGACAAACAGGCCTTCCGCGCTGATCTCGCTCTCCTCGTTTGTTTTATTGTTGAGGACGCGTGCGCCTGTCATCTTGGTTCCGTCGCCCAAGACCTCTTTCACTTCTGTGTTCCAGACGAACTCAATCTTGGAATCTTTCTGCGCGCGCTCTTGCATAATCTTTGAAGCACGCAGTGCGTCCTTGCGAACCAACACCGTCACCTTGCTCGCGAACCGCGTCAGAAACGTAGCCTCCTCCATGGCCGCATCTCCCCCGCCAACGACCAGCACGTGCTTCTCTTTGAAAAAAAATCCGTCACACGTCGCGCACGCTGAAACGCCGTGACCTTGATACTGTTGTTCACCTGGGACACCAAGCCAAAGGGCGCCAGCGCCTGTCGAAATGATCACGGCATCGGACGTATAGGTCTCATTCGTCGTATTGACAACAAAAGGTCGTTTTGAAAAATCAACGCTGACCACATCTTCAGACACAACGCGCGTGCCAAATCGTTCTGCTTGCTTCTTAAACTTTTCCATCATCGCTGGCCCCAGCAGTCCATCGGGAAACCCAGGATAATTTTCAACGTCCGTGGTGAGCATGAGCTGACCACCTGGCTGACCGCCCATGCGCTGACCTTCAAACAAGAGCGGCTTCAACTCTGCGCGCGCCGCATAGATCGCGGCCGTGTATCCAGCTGGTCCTGAACCGATGATGATCAATTTTTCTGAAGACATAGGTGGGGAGGTGGATGAGGTGGAAATGGTGGATGAGGTTTTGAAATCCGGAATTCGGAACCACCTTTTCCACCTTATCTACCTTGTCCACCTATTACAGATGCTTCTCAATTTTCGCGCGCAACTGCTCTTTGCTCATTGACCCTGAAAACTGTTCCACCACCTGACCGCCCTTAAAAACGATGAACGTCGGGATCGAAAGGATGTTGTACTTCTGCGCGATCTCGCTGTTCTCGTCGACATTTACTTTTCCAACGACAATTTCTTCGATCTCACCAGCAAGTTCTTCCACGATCGGTCCCATTATTTTGCATGGTCCACACCACGGCGCCCAAAAATCTACGAACACTGGCATGTGTGCTTGCAACACAGATGCCTGAAAGTTTTCATTGGTGAGAGTGAGTTCGCTCATAGACTAGCGCAGGTTAATTCCTTCAATCTTGAACGGCTTCATTTTACGCTCTTCGCTGTACGCTTCCAAGACGTCGCCTTCCTCTGGTTTGATCTTGCCATCAAAGAGCATGCCGCATTCTTGTCCGGGTTGGCCTTCTTTTAATTGCCCAGCTCCCAACTGCAAGGACTTGATCACGCCCTCGCCAATATATTCTCCTTTGCGCGACAGACGAAGTTTCGCTCCAGGCAAAATCTTTTCGCCCTTCACACGCCCGCCGATAATCCAACCGTGATCGGACTTCCGAAAATTTTTCATGACCTCGAATTGTCCTTGCTCATGAATGATCGTCTCGCTGGGCACGCGCTTCTTCAACTCTTCAATCACGTCCTCAAACAATTTGTAAATAATTTTGTACTCACGAATCTCGACGCCTTTGTCGCGCGCTAATTCCGCAGAAGCTCCACCAGGCTTTACGTTAAACCCAATCAAGATCGCCTTGCTTCCTTCAGCCGTGTTGACGTCCGCGTCTGTGATATTCCCAAGTCCCTTTTGCACGACCCTCACTCCCACAGCCTCATGTTGAATCTTATCGAGCATTCCCAAAATCGCCTCAAGCGACCCAAGCACGTCCGCACGAATAATCAAATTGACCATTTCCTTTCCTGCCTCTACGGCTTCTACGCCATCTACGGCCTTTACGACCTGCCTAATCGACGCCACTTCCTCCGTCGCCTTGAGCGACGAATCTGTCGATTTGATTTTCTTCAAATCCTTTACGGACTCTGGCACCTCCATAATATCTCCAACCGACGGCGCCAGCTTCCATCCGATAATTTTAGCTGGCGTGGACGGCGTGGCTTCCGCCAGAGTCTCGCCTTTCCAATTTTGCATCGCACGCACGCGACCAAAATGCAACCCACGGACACCCAAGTCGTCACCGATCTTGAGCGTTCCACTTTGTACAAGCACAGTGGCAACTGGTCCGGCGCCTGGATTCAAACGTGACTCGATCACCGTTCCGATCGCATGCTCGTTTGGATTGGCAACGATATGCTCGGCGGCCATCTCTTCTACGAGGAGCAACATGTCGAGCAGTGCCTCAATATTTTTTCCTTCCTTGGCCGAGAGTGGAACCATGATGGTCTTGCCACCCCAGTCCTCTGAAACAAGCCCGAGCTCGGAGAGCTGTGTCTTCACGCGGTCAATGTTGGCTTCTGCACGATCAATTTTGTTGAGCGCGACCACAAACGGAAGCTCGGCTGATTTGATGATGTCGATGGCTTCTTTGGTTTGAGGTTGAACGCCGTCGTCCACCGCAACCACAAGAATCGCAATGTCCGCGACCTTGGCGCCGCGAGAGCGCATGACCGTGAAGGCCTCGTGTCCTGGCGTGTCGATGAAGGTGAGCGACTTGCCTTTGCGCTCCACTTGATAGGCGCCGATGTGCTGGGTGATACCGCCAGCCTCTGTATCCATGACGTTAGTTTTGCGGATCGCGTCGAGCAGTCGCGTCTTTCCGTGATCGACGTGCCCCATCACCACAATAACCGGTGGACGACGCGAAAGATTTTCTTGCGCTTGTTTCTCAACGCGGTCACGAATCTTTTCAATGCCGACGGTATCCTCACTTCCGATTCCTCCCTCAATGCGTGTTGCCTTAAATCCAAGGTCCTCAACAATGATAGAGGCGGTGTCAAAATCGATGCGTTCGTTGATCGAGGCCAGGATCCCGTTGCGCATCAGCTCCTGCATAAGACGCGGAACTGGCAATTCCATCAAAGACGCAAGATCTCGTACCGTTATCACCCCAGGAATCGAGATCGGTTTCTTTTCTTCATCCGGAATATCTTTTCCACGGCCGATCTGCGTTTTCTGCAATTCTACTTTTTGCGCAAGACGTTCCTTACGCTTCATCTCGCCCCAGGCTTCTGTGATTTTCTGCGCCTGACGGTTGTCGACTTTAAGCGCTTTTCCACCAACGGCAAAACCAAGCTCTGGCAATCTACGCTTGAGTTCCTCTGGATGTGCCCGCAGGCGTCGTGCGAGTTCGGTAATGTTCATGAAAAGGTGGTGAGCCCGCCCGAATGACCGTTCTACGGTCGGGCGAGGTGGATAAGGTAGATAAGGTGGGTAGGTGAAGCGGACTCAAATTTTCAGGACGCTCGAAAGTTTAGCGAAGAATTGGTCAGAGGTCAATCGAAATGGACTATGATAGGATAAACCGCGCTATGGAAGGCTTCTTTCTCATTGACAAACCAGACGGGCTCACAAGTCACGACGTGGTGAATCGCGTGCGGCGGCTCACAGGAGAACGCCGTGTTGGCCATGCGGGAACGCTGGATCCGTTTGCCACAGGCCTGCTGATCGTCGGTGTAGGGCGCGCGGCCACGCGGGAGATGCAAAAGCTCGTGGGACTCGACAAGACGTATGAAGCGGTGTTTGTGTTGGGTGCCAGCTCGGACACGGATGATCGGACGGGGAAAATAACCGTTTCGCCTATCGTGGTAGACCCAGGCTTCAGCATGGGTTCCGGAAGCGCACCCAGGCTGCCCGCCCGGATGACCCGGTCGGACGGGAAGCCTGGGTCTACCATCGAGAGAGCCCTTCAAGCGTTCATCGGCGAGATCTCGCAAATTCCTCCAACCTACTCCGCCATCAAAATCGGTGGAAAAAAAATGTACGAGGAAGCGCGCAAGGGGAAGCCGATCACGGCAAAACCCAGATGGGTCAAAATTCACGCGCTCGAAATAAGACCCATTGGACCAATGGGACCTATTGTAAAACTTGAAGCTAAAATTTCCTGCTCCTCTGGCACCTACATTCGCGCGATCGCTCGAGACTTGGGTAAGGCGCTGGGCGGTGGTGGTTATGTTGAACAACTCCGTCGCACCTCCATCGGATCATTTTCGATTCACGAGGCTCACACGCTCGAGACTCTCCAAAAAGAAGATCTCATTCCAGTTTCTAAGCTTCTTTCGCGACTTTTGACAAACGTTCATACCGATGATACGCTCGTGAGCGCGTAATTCATCAACTGATTATCTGGACGGAGCTCAAATCGAAAGTCGTGTGAAAAAGATCCTTATGCAACATTTAGCTTTCCATCTGCTTGCATATCAACCCATTGGCCGCCTCACGGCAGGCTTTTTGTTGTAATTCTTTTTTCACATTTCGATCGTCTCTTGAGCTTCTCCATTAGCGAGAAGTTTTATGTTCACACAATATACAATCATCGTTGCCGCTGTTGCTCTCATTGCGGGAGGAGCGATTGGCTACGTGGTGCGTCGTGTCATGGCCAAGCACATGGCCGACGACGCAGAGTCGAAGGTTGAAAAAATGCTCGCGGATGCAAAGACAAAGCAACAGGAATTAGTTCAGCAAGCGAAGAATCAAGAACAGGAACTCATGATCCACGCCAAAGAAAAGGCGCTCAAGATCATCGAGGAAGCGAAACAAGAGGAGCAGTCACGTCATCGAGATCTTCAGGATCAACAGCGACGACTCGAAAAGCGTGAGACCATGTTTGATCAAAAGCTCCTTGAGATCGAGGAGAAGAAAACAACACTCGAAAACCGCACAAAAGAAATCGAGGTCGTGAAGGCGCAGATCATAGAGCTCAAAGATGCTCAAGTCGTGAAGCTCCAAGAAGTCGCTGGGCTCACGCGTGAGCAGGCAGAGGAAAAGCTTCTCAAAGAAATCCAGAGTGATTCTCAAGAAGCGCTCATGAGTCGCTTGCGTAAACTCGAACAGATCTCCGAGGAAGAGCTGGAGATCAAAGGTCGAAAAATTTTGTCGCTCGCGATGACACGCTTTGCCTCCACGGTCTGTACAGATACGACGACCTCACAGGTTGAACTCCCCAACGACGAAATGAAAGGCCGCATCATTGGCAAGGAAGGCCGTAATATCAAAGCCATCGAACTGCAAACAGGCACAGAAATTATCGTGGATGACACGCCCAACATGATTACGATCTCGGGCTTCTCCCCTATCCGTAGACAAGTGGCCAAGCGTGCTTTGGAGGAACTCATCAAGGACGGACGCATCCAGCCAGCGCGCATCGAAGAAGCAATCGGCAACGCCAAAAAGACGATTGCGGCAGACCTCCGCAAGGCAGGCGAGGACGCGCTGTATCAACTTGGCATTCCTGTCTCCTCCATCGATCCAAAACTCACATCCATTTTGGGACGCATGAAGTACCGCACAAGCTACGGTCAAAACGCGCTTCAACACTCTATTGAAGTGGGAACGATCGCTGGCATGATCGCGGCAGAAGTGGGCGCCGACGTGTTCGTCTGTAAAAAAGGCGGTCTGTTCCACGACATCGGTAAGGCCGTTGATCACGACATGCAAGGCGCACATCCAGAGATCGGCTACAACATCATGAAAAAATTCGGGTTCAGCGAGGAGCTGTGCTATCAGTCGGTTGCCCACCATGAGGACAGACCACGCACCATTGAAGGCGCGGTGGTAAAAGCGGCAGACGCCATTAGTGGAGCCAGACCAGGCGCGCGCAAGGCAAGCCTCGAGCAGTTCATCCAGCGCATGGAAGATCTCGAACGCACAGCAGGAAGTTTTGAAGGCGTAGAAAAAGTCTACGCGATCCAGGCAGGGCGTGAGGTGCGCGTATTCGTCCAACCTGAAAAGATTGACGACCTCACAGCCTATCGACTCGCTCGCGACGTCGCCAACAAAATCGAAGCCGAGCTCTCCTATCCTGGTGAAGTAAAAGTGACTGTGATTCGAGAGACGCGCGTAATCGAGTACGCGAAATGACGCGTAGCGTCATCCTGAACGAGGCATCAGAGTGAAGGATCTCTGTTGACTCCAAAGGTTTTAGGTTGTAGGTTGTAGGTGGTAGGAATGTAAAATTCGAATTTACAACCTACTCCCTACAACCTACTTCCAAATTCCTACTCCCTACAACCCACCTCCTCCCATATGAACAAAGCAGATCTCGCTCAACGCATCGCAGAAAAAACCGACGTTTCCAAAAAACTCGGCGAAGATTTTATCGCCGCGTTTGAAGAGATTGTGACAAGAGCGCTCGTTCAGGGCGAGGAGGTCACCATCGCTGGCTTTGGCACTTTCTCATCTCGCATGCGCAAAGGCCGCATTGGCGTGAACCCGCAGAGGCCAAGTGAAAAAATTGAAATCCCGTCCGTGCTAGTTCCCAAGTTCAAGGCTGGCAAGGCACTCAAGGATACGCTCAAAGGAAAACGCAGTATCTAGATCAAAAACCTGCTTCGGCAGGTTTTTTGATTCTGACGACGTTTTCGACGTCAGAATGGTTGACGTGAGCCGATGTCCATGCCATTGTTCATCTGCAACCAAGGTGTTCCATGGCTGATTCCAAAGAGTCTGAACCGACCGAAGAGGAATTCATCGCCTCGCACATGCGCTTCGCACGAGTCCATGCGAAAGTCAACTACGACATGCGCTACGGGAACCCGCGCAAGGCGAGGGAGACGGCAGGAGCCTGGATGGGCGTCATCCAGCTCTCGACCATGGGCGGCATGGACAGTTACACGAACGGCTACTTCGGCCACCCCTACGAGCCACCCAAGACCGCTGTCGCCGCCGCGGCGCCCGGACTCCAGATGGAGGCTCTCCACTTCCGTGTCTCTCTGGTGAAGGCCGGGGAGGAGTTACACGTCTTGGACGAGCACATGGGCTTTGTCCAAGGACTGGTGGGCGAGGCCACGTTCAAGGTTGACCCGCGCGAGCGCCGCACGCAGATCGCGACCTTCGCCGAGGACTTCGTGTGCGTCACCTGGCACGCGATGGGCCCGATCTTTCTGGACCCTGCCACGCCGGTTCCTAAGAGCTTCCGTCTGTGGAAGCCTACCGACCGACGTGAGCACGAGATCGTGTGCCTCACGGGCTCTCTGCTTCGCCTCCACGAAACGGAGGACGCGGCCAAGGCGTGGATCCTGCAGCGCGCAGGCGAACTTCAAGCCAAGCACGACCGCAACCACGCGCGGCAGTGCAAGGACAAGGCCTGCGCCCGCCGCGGCCACACCTGGCAACCTCGCCACGACGAGGACTAGCCCACGCCCCACCGATCACGTCGGTGGATTTTTAATTGCACGAGAACTTATTGTGACGACGTCACCAGTTGAGGCCTGTTTTACGGATCGAGTTGGGAGCCTGGCTCCCAACCAAGAAAAACAACCCCGCGTGAGGGGTTGTTTCGTTTAGTCTTCGCGGGGGCGAGTGAACCACAGGGCAACAGACCCTAAAATCAGGACAGTCGCGCAGATGATCCATACCTGCGAGATGGTTGTAGGCGTGTTGGGTTCATCGACAATGAAGAACCACACGACCAGAGGCACCACTGCAAATCCCATCTTCCCTAAGAAAGACTGGAGTGAGCCGAACGTTGCGCGATAGCTTGTGTGGATGCGGTGCTGGACGAAGGAATCAGTCAGCGGTTGAAAGAATCCGCGTCCCAGCTCGTGAACAACGATGGCAGGCATGGCAAACCACAGACTCGGAGCCAATGCGACACCCAAAAGGCCAACGCCTGAAAGGGCGACCGCAGTCACGATCATCTTCCCCTCGCTTCCCAACGGAATCGTGAGCCGGCGGATAAGCTGGGAGGCTCCAATGAGTCCCATGTACATCACCGGCCAAATAAATGCGAGTCCTATCTGGCCAACGACTGGCTTGAAATAAAGCGCCCAGTAGAGATTGAGCGAGACGACCGCACCAGACACGATGAGGCAGGCAACCACCCAGATGAGCGCGCGACTGCGGCGAAGATGCGCGAGTGCGCGTTTGAACGCCTGGACTTCACTCACGTACTCAAGCGGCTCGCCCTGACCGTTCATGAAACGGTGCGCGACGAAACCCGCCAAGAGTCCAGACACCACAAACGGGATCCAGATGAGATGATAATCGATCAGAGCGATTGCGGAGCCGACGAATCCGCCCAAGAGCATCAACACAGACTTGATGAGATTTTCCGTCGCGTAGACGTGTCGCAGTTCGCCATAACGGCCTTCGCGCGTTAACGCGTCTGCGATCCATGCCGTGCCAGCGCCTGAAATGAATGCGCTACCGATACCGATGAGTGATTCGCTCAACACCACCGACCAGAAGCCAGAGGCGAACATATAGCTCAAGGCACCGACGGAGTAAAAAAGACTGCCGAGCTTGAGCGAGAACGCGCGAGAGTGGCCGTCTGCGAACATACCTGTTGGCAATTCCGAGACGATGATGACCGTCCAAAAGATCGCGTTCACCAGAGCGATCTGTCCAAGTGAGAGCCCGACCGACTCAAGGTATGGCGTGTAGGCCGTAACCGTCGAACCCATCCCAATGTGAATGAGCGCAAAAAACAGGTAGTAGATGCGCGTGGCGGACATAGATCCTCCTCGTTAGAACTTAAACGACCCGAGGCGTTCCCGGGTCGGTTCAAGTCTCATGTGTGAAAAATATCACGCCATCAAAACTGTGCTACCCGGGAAATAAAAATCGGCTGGAGAAACGTAATCTCCGAGCTTCACAATCATTTCCATGTGGTAGCAAGCATTGTTCATAACATATTTACAATATCCGACATGAGGCATCCGGTCAATGGCTTGCTAAAAATCCTCTTTTCAGGTTAAGTATATGCGTCCCTTCTGGAGGATGCTGTGGGTCTTACGCTGAATCAGTACTCAAGCTGTTGCGGTTATCGGTTTGAAGGAAATGCCTATCCTAGAGTGTGCCAATGCTGTGACAACGAATTCTGGGACAACCCGACTCCAGTCATCGCGGTGCTCCAGCCGATTGTGGATGACGAGCTTCTCCGCGGACTCGTCGTGATCCGCCGCTCGATCAAGCCGTGCATAGGAGAACTGGCGCTCCCTGGTGGGTTTCTCGAGATCGAGCCTTGGCAGGTGGGCGGTGCGCGCGAGCTCAACGAGGAAGGTGTCGCGGAAATCCATCCAGAAAGCCTACTCCCCTTCGCTCCCTATCCGTTCGACAGCCCACGCAACCGCAGACGCCTGATGATCTTCTGCGTGGCCAAGCCGATTCACGAGACAAAGCTTCCGCCATTCAGACCCAACCCTGAAACGAGCGAGCGACTCATCATTTGGGAACCGACAGAGCTGTGCTTCGCCACGCACACGGAAGCTGTCCGCAGGTTCTTCGAGACTCTGTAAACGCGAACCCCGCCCACGCTGTGCGGGCCTTGCCCCCCGAAGCTCTCACCTGTCCGCCGACCTGTCCCCCGACCTGTCCCCCGAAGTTTTAACGAAGGGGGAAGTTTTAACGAAGGGGGAAGCCTTGGCGAAGGTGGATGAGCGCAGGGGGGTTTTCAAATTGAAAAGCGGCGCCAGTTGTGGCACCGCAGTGGTTTTCCTGTTACTCATCAGGCACTCCGCCGATCACCTGAACCGTCTTTGCCGCCAGGTGACAGCCAAGGCGTGCGCAAGCTTCTAGTGGTCTACCTTGCATGAGGGCGAAGAGGAATCCCGCGGCAAAGGCATCTCCCGCGCCTGTGGTATCGCGCACAATCACGCGCCGAGCAGGGACGTTTACCACCTCGTCACGTCTGCAAGCCAGCACACCCTGTGATCCTCTTGTCACAACGACGATCGCGTCGCGCTTGTGAACCGTCGCCCATCGAAGAAGTTCTGCCGCCGCCATCTCCGGAGATCCGAGTCCCAACTGACGAGCTTCATCCTCGTTGAGAAACATGACCGTCGCGTAGTTCTCGACGATTTCCCTCACCACCTTGTCGCCTAGATAAGCCGCTGAACCGATGTCGATGGAAATAGCCACATGCTCTCCCGTAGCCACATCCATGACAGCTCTTACAGCGTGATGAATTGGATGGACAGGATTCAACAGATATCCTGTCAGATGAAGGATCCGCGGCCGAGGCACCATCGTGAGCACAATCGAGTCCGCATCATCGAAGTCAAGGACAACCCCGACATCAGAACGCATGACACGTTTTCCATCAGGTCGTACGAAGACGAGGCACCTTCCTGTTGCACCGCTGACCGTACGCAGTTGAACAGAACAGCGATCGGAGCGAAGTTGGGCAATCACACAGCGGCCTGCCTCATCATCACCCACTTGACCGTGAACCACTGCACGACCGCCCAGCCGCGCAAATCCTCGAGCCGTGTTCGCGCCCGCGCCTCCCACTCGTACGATTGGAGTGAGACACAGAGCCGTCGTTGCCTGCGCAAGGACATCCCACTCCTGCGCAGACAAGCCGAGATACTCACACGCTGGATCTACATGAAGTGTGAGGAGCTGTTCATCTGTAAGTTCGATAAGATGATCCATCATGTGCCCATCGAACACAATCAGGGTCGGCATCATTTTTACCTCCTCTGAAAAGAGGGTGAGGGATAAAGCAGAAAAAATCAAGTTGAAATTCAAAAACGGACTTGTGTGTCCGTTTTCTTAGTTCTGTTATCCATGTGAAGTTAATCTCTCTGGCGCTGACAGCCATTCTTTTGCTTCCTCGACAACATCCTCGAGCTTCACCAACCGAGCGTCAGTCTCATGTCGTTCTTTCCACTCGGCTGATCCTTCGGCGAGAGATTTTTGCGAGACGACCAACCGCAGCGGAATCCCAATCAAATCCGCATCTGCAAATTTTTCTCCTGCGCGGACGTCTTCTCGCTCGTCCCAGAGGACTTCAATGCCAACAGCCTCCATCTCATCGTGCAGATCCTGCGCGGCCTCATCGATCTGGCTCTTCACACTCTCATCTTTGTGTGAGAGCGAAACCATGTGTACATGATACGGCGCAACGCTCTTTGGCCACATCATGCCAGCGTCGTCATGATGCACTTCCACAATTGATCCCATCACGCGCGACGGACCGAAACCGTAACAGCCCATCCACACTTGACCAGCAGAGCCGTCTTCAAGTGTCACATGGAAACCGAAGTCATCCGCAAAGCGCGTGGAGAGCTTGAAGATGTTGCCAACCTCGATCGCTTTGATTTCTTTGATCGTTCCCTTCCCACACTTGGAACAGACGTCGCCATCTTTCACTTCTGCAATCTCCCGGTTCACCGCCCAGCGACATTGATCACACTGATAGATCAAATCTTCACCTGAAGGAGTTGCGACTTGATACTCGTGGCTGTACTTTGAAAACACACCGCCTGATGCTTCCGTCACGATGGCATTCAAACCACAACGTGTAAACACTGTGAGGTACTGTTGCAGGACGCGATCATAATAGACTTCCAGTTCCTGAAGTGACGTGTGAAAGCTGTACATGTCCTTCATCGCAAACTCACGACCACGAAGCAGGCCAGACTTGGCGCGCGCCTCGTTGCGAAATTTATCTTGAATCTGGTAGACACTCACGGGCAAATCTTTGTACGACTTCACATACTGTTGCACGAGCGGCGTAACGACTTCTTCGTGCGTGGGACCCAGAGCAAACTCTTTGTCGCCTGCGCCTTTCAATTTGAACAACACGTCGATCGCGTCCCAACGCTTGGTGATTTCCCATGGCGCTTTAGGAATAAGTGCTGGCATGAGAATCTCTTGGCCGTCCACCGCGTTCATCTCTTCGCGGACGATCGTTTTGATCTTGGTAAGCACACGCAGACCCAACGGCAGATATGTATAGATGCCGGCGGCGAGCTGATTGATAAAGCCAGCTTGCACAAGCAAGCGGGCATTCACTGAATCAGCATCGTGAGGAACTTCTTTTGATGTGCGTCCGAAAAGTTTTGAATAGCGCATAGTTCGACCATTCAATGCTTCATGGTCGCCCTGAGTTATATCGAAGGGCGACAGGCTCACTATTAAGTAGTGAGAAAATCCTATCAGATTCTTGTTTGTTTCGCCAATAGAAAAAAGACACGGGAGAGAATTTGGTGCCACAATGCTTGACCTGCCAGTGAACCATGCTAAGGTCTCCTCGCTTCTTGGAGATCCAAATGGACAGGCCCAAAATGGCCATCATGGACATGATTCCTGTGTGGGATTCACTCACCCTGCGCGCGCGAGCAGGGCGATTAAACGAGGCACACTTACAGCGGGCGCTCACCGATGATCATCTGCACCATCGCCTCGCGCGAACCGAGACCCTGCGTCTGCCGCCGACGCTCGAGTGGGTGTTCCGCTTCCCCGAGGAGTTCGCTGTCATCAACATGGCGCACGGCGCGTACCTGAAACGGCAATGCACCATGGGTCGCTACCAAGCCGTCGTCCGTGAGCGCCTTGTGCGGTCGTCAATGCTGGTCAGCCTATTTGCTCAAGACGATCGCCTGCCACTGCTTGCATGGCTTCTGTCGCAAGGCACAGCAACGAGGAACTGGCCGTCGGTCATGGATCAAGCAGGATTCTCTTGTGAGGTGATCGCCGCGCTCGTGAAGCAACGCGTCCTTGACCATGCAAGCGCGAAAGCCTTCCTGCAGGAGGACGGCGCGTGGCGCTGGTTCTCTGGAATCGCGTTCACGCAGATCATCACGCTTACCGCCACCTTTGCTCCGGAGATCGCCCTGCAACAGCGTGGTCTGATTGAACGACACATGATCGAGTTTGATCCAGAGACGTGCACATACCGCACACCACTTCCAGAAGCGCGATCCATTCTGCGCGCGATCCTTCTGCGAGAGCTCGACCAGCTCTTCGACAAAATCGAATCCAACCTGAACCAACGCGCATCATGATTCGGAATCGCTGACGCGAGCTCACGCAAAGCTCGCTTTTTTCTTTAAGAATTTGGTGACGACGTCACCAGTTGATCCGATGCAGACGAAGATTTTGGTGACGACGTCACCAGTCTAGGACGGCGGACGAGCGCAACGCCTACGTCTACACCTACGACGCCGACGGCAACGCGCTGACGACGGAGATAGACTCCGATGCCGACGGGACAGTGGACTGGCGCGAGACCTACACCTACGACGGCTCTGGATGATCCATTCACGCATCGCCGCGCACGCTACGGCCTGAACCCTCTCGCCCAGCCTCTCCAACGAGCGCAGGGCGTTTTTTTATCCCATAAGGCGGACTTGATTTAAATGCTTAAATTGTGTAGCTTTCGGTTGGACAATCCACACGCTTCCTTCGAGGTGAACCATGACCCGTTACCCCTTCGTTCTCCTTCTCCTCCTTCTCACCGCCTGCGCGGATCCGGTCGATATCGGCCCCAGGCGCACCCCCCATGCTGACACCGACAGCGACTCCGACACCGACACAGACACGAACTGCCTGCTCATGACGTACGAGCGCGACGACAACGGCGATGGGACGGTGGATGTGCGTATCACCTTTACCTACGACGCTGACGGTAATCTGCTGATGTGGGAGTACGACAATGACGCCGACGGGGCGGTGGATCAGCGTACCACCTACACCTATGACGCCGATGGGAACATCCTGACGGAAGAGAGCGACTACGACGCCGACGGGACGGTGGATCAGCGTACCACCTACACCTACGACTCCGATGGCAACATGCTGACGGTGGAGTATGACCGCATGGCCGACGGGACGGTGGACTACCACTTGACCTACACCTACGACTCCGACGGCAACAGGCTGACGGAAGAGCGCGACGAAGACGCCGACGGGACGGTGGACTCTCGTACCATCTACACCTACGACTCCGACGGCAACCTCCTGATGATGGAGAATGACAGTGGCGCCGATGGGACGGTGGACTCTCGCTACACCTACACCTACGACTCCGACGGCAACAGGCTGACGGAAGAGAGCGACTACGACGCCGACGGGACGGTGGACTATCGCAACACCTACACCTACGACGCCGACGGGAACATCCTGATGATGGAGAATGACAGTGGCGCCGATGGGACGGTGGACTCTCGCTACACCTACACCTACGATTCCGACGGCAACAAGCTGACGTACGAGTACGACGACGACGGCGACGGGACGGTGGACCGTCGCGGGACCAACACCCACGACGCCGACGGGAACATCCTGACGGAAGAGAGCGACTACGATGCCGACGGGACGGTGGACGAGCGTACCACCTACACCTACGACGAGGACGACAACCTGCTGACGGAAGAGTACGACAACGACGCCAACGGGACGGTGGACTCTCGCTACACCTACACCTACGACTGCTCGGGATAGCTCGCCAACGCCTTCTCGAGCGCGGCCGCCAAGGATTCTCCTGACGGTCGTTTTTTATTTTAGAAGTTAACGCGGGCAAGAGAGCGAACTCTTGCACGCGTGTCAAGATCGTGATACGGTTTTTCCGCACTCGAACGCAATCTTTCAAGAGGTGAATCGTGACGCACTCCTCTCTCGCGCTCCTTCTTCTCGCCGCGTGCGCGGATATATTAGATGAGAACAACGGCAAAATCCACGCGGACGTGGATGCGGACTGTCTGCTCATGATGTACGAGTACGACGGCAACGCCGACGGGACGGTGGACTTCCGTGCAACCTACACCTACGACGCGGACGGCAACCTGTTGATGCAGGAAAATGACCGTAACGGCGACGGGATGGTGGATCAGCGCGGTATCTACACCTACGACGAGGACGGCAACCTGCTGTTGTACGAGGAAGACGGCGGTACCGATGGGACGACGAACTGGCGTGAGACAAACACCTACGACTCCGACGGCAATCGTGTAACGCACGATGTCGACGACGGTGCCGACGGGGTGGATCGGCGCTACATCTACACCTACGATTCCGACGGCAACATGTTGATGTGGGAGATCGACATCGGCGCCGACGGGACGGTGGACGATCGAATCACCTACACCTACGACGCGGACGGCAACATGCTGACGGACGAGTACGACGAAGACGCGGACGGAACGGCGGACGAGCGCACCACCTACACCTACGACGCCTACGGCAACATGCTGACGTACGAGCTCGACTACGGTGCAGACGGGACGGTGGAATACCGCAGGACCTACACCTACGACTCCGACGGCAACAGGCTGACGGAAGAGAGCGACTACGACGCCGACGGGACGGTGGACGAGCGCGAGACCTACACCTACGACGCCGACGGCAATAAGCTGACGTACGAGACCGACGTCGGCACCGACGGGACGGTGGACTTCCGTGCAACCTACACCTACGACGAGGACGGCAACATGCTGACGAACGATCTTGACACCGATGGTGACGGGACGGTGGACAGTCGTACCACCTACACCTACGACGCCGACGGCAACAGGCTGACGGAAGAGAGCGACTACGACGCCGACGGGACGGTGGACTCTCGCACCACCTACACCTACGACTGCTCGGGTTAGAGCCCGCACCCTCACCAAAACCTCTACCGACTTCGGCCACCACGGAATCTCCTTGGCGGCCGAATTTTTTTAAATCTGCAATCCATCACCGACAGGCCTTGATTTTCCTGCTTAAATGTTGTAGCTTTGCCTCGAGGTGAAACATGACGCGTTACCCCTTCGCCCTTTTCGTTCTTCTGCTGACCGCCTGCGCGGATCCTGTCGGCGCCGACAAGGACACCGGCGGTGATCCCAACACGGACACCGACAGCGATTCCGACTCGGACACCGACTCCGACAGTGACTCCGATACCGACTCCGATTCGGACTCCGACTCCGACTCCGACACCGATACGGACACCGATTCCGACTCGGACACGGACTCCGACTCCGACTCGGACACCGACACGGACGCGGGGTGCCTGCTCATGACGTATGAGTACGACTACGGCGCCGACGGAACGTTGAGCTGGCGCTACACCTACACCTACGACGCCGACGGTAACCTGCTGACGTGGGAGTACGACGACGACGCTGACGGGACAGTGGACGCTCGCAGAACCTACACCTACGATGCTGACGGTAACCTACTGACGGAGGAACACGACGGCGATGAATGGGGCAATGACGCTGATGGGACAGTGGACGCTCGCTACACCTACACCTACGATGCCGACGGCAACATGCTGACGTACGAGTACGACGCAGATGGAGACGGGACAGTGAACGACCGCTTCACCTACACCTACGATGCCGACGGCAACATGCTGACGAGAGAGCTCGACGGCGATGCCGACGGGACGGTGGACGCTCGCTACACCTACACCTACGATGCCGACGGTAACCTGCTGATGGAGGAGTACGACGGCGATGAATTGGGCATTGACGCTGATGGGATAGTGGACGCTCGACACACCTACACCTACGACGCTGACGGCAACCTGCTGACGGAGGAGTACGACTGGAACGCCGATGAGACGGCGGACTATCGCTACACCTACACCTACGACGCTGACGGCAACCTGTTGATGCTCGAGTACGACGGCAAATATGGTGACGCCGACGGGACGGTGGACAGTCGCTACACCTACACCTACGACGCTGACGGCAACGTGCTGACGTACGAGTACGACGACGACGCCGACGGGACAGCGGATAAACGCTACACCTACACCTACGACGCCGACGGTCACCTGTTGACGGAGGAGTACGACAGCGATGCCAATGGGAGGGTGGACTACAGCTACGCCTACACCTACGATGCCTATGGCAACATGCTGACGTACGAGAAGGACAACGACGGCGACGGGACGGTGGATTCTCGCAGTACCTACACCTACGATGAGGACGGGAACATGCTGACGTACGAGTACGACGGTGGTGCCGACGGGACGGTGGAATGGCGCTATGCCTACACCTACGACTGCTCTGGATGATCCATTCACGCATCGCCGCGCGCGCTACGGCCTGAACTCTCTCTCGCCCAGCCTCTCCAACGAGCGCCGGGCGTTTTTTTATCCCATAAGGCGGGCTTGATTTAAATGCTTAAATTGTGTAGCTTTCGGTTGGGCAATCCACACGCTTC
>Ga0265296_1001660_pt1 | contig 24752 bp, 25 predicted proteins | sample MunlanPumphouse1_FD_189073 | JGI IMG/M metagenome (GOLD analysis project Ga0265296, IMG submission 189073) | Groundwater microbial communities from a municipal landfill in Southern Ontario, Canada - Pumphouse #1 | ecosystem: Environmental > Aquatic > Deep subsurface > Groundwater | place... | reverse complement strand
TCAAGGTCGAATACTGCATCACCAAAATAGCGACCATGAAGCCGACCAGAGTGAGCCAGATTATTTTCCCAAAGTTTTTCATTTTCAATGGACCGTTATTTGCGCCATTGTTTTTCAAAGGCTTTTTGAGCATAGCATACGGTTATTAAATATTTCTTAAGTTTTTCTAACATTTTTCTTACATTTTTCTTAATTTTTTCTTAAATTTTGCTGTTTGTAAATCAAATATGTTAAGATTGGTGGTGCAATAGATTGCGCGCGCTGTTGCGCAATCCAGAAAAATAACCTGTTTTTATGAAAATATTTCGAAATTTTATTATCGGTTTGATTCTGATAACCGGGGGCGGCGCGCTTGGTTGGCAAGCAACCCTTCAGGGGTGGCTCGATGAATCCGGGTTTGCCGGGTTCTCCCCTACCGCAGCGCCTGAAGAATCTGAAGTTAAGAACGATGTTGACTTGAGTCTTTTATGGGCTGTTTGGGATATTTTGGGCGAAAACTATTTGCATGAAACTTCTTTGGATACGCAGGTGATGGTCTATGGAGTGGTCCGAGGCATGGTTGAGTCGTTGGATGATCCTTATACCGTTTTTATGGATCCCGAAGAAACCGAGCAGTTTTCTCAAAGTTTGGAAGGTCAGCTCCAGGGAATTGGCGCTGAACTTACTGTTGAAGAGAATATTCTCAAAATTGTTACTCCTTTGAAAAATAGTCCCGCTGAAAAAGCAGGTTTGCTTCCCGGCGATATTATTTATCAAATCGACGGGGAATTCGCGATGGATTTGTCTTTTTTTGAGGCGGTAATGAAGATTCGCGGAGAAGTCGGCACGCCCGTGACTTTGAGTATTATAAGGGGAGAGGGCGATGAACCTTTTGATGTCACGATGATACGAGCTGAGATTGATATTGAAAGTGTGACTAAGGAAGTTTTGGACGACGGGATTGTTTATTTGAGCGTGAATCAGTTTTCCGACACCACATCGGATGAATTTGGAAATGCTATCGCCGGTTTGATTTTAAATGAGCCGAAAGGCTTAATAATTGATTTAAGATATAATGGCGGCGGATATTTGGATATTGCGGTTGAGATGCTTTCTTACCTTCTTGATACGGATTTATCGGCGGTGGAAATACACGAAAGAGACGCTGTTAATAACGAGGTTTTAGTTACGAATGGCGGGCAGAAGCTTCTTGACGTCCCGTTGGTTGTTTTGGTTAACGAAGGAAGCGCGTCAGCGTCGGAGATTGTCGCCGGAGCGATCCAAGATCATGAAAGGGGGATTGTAATGGGGGTTCAGACGTTCGGGAAAGGGACTGTGCAAGAGGTTGAATTTTTGGAGGACGGTTCGAGTATTCGATTGACGATAGCCGAGTGGTTTACTCCCGATGGCAGAGCTATTCAAGATGTCGGGCTTACGCCTGATATTATCGTTGAATTGTATGAAGACGATTTGAAAAACGAATATGACCGTCAGCTTGAGGAGGCGAAGAGGTATCTAAGGAACCTCTGAAAAACGTGTAATGCTGTGTCGATTTCGGAGCTTCCTTGTCGCCGTACATGTCCGTACGGCTCCTGCGTAACCTCCTCATCTCCTTGCATTCCATCGTTTTTCAGAGGTTCCTTGGAGGAACTTTAGGGCGGGCGACAAAAAAACCGACCTACCTTTTAGAGGCGGGCCGGTTTAAAGTTGTTTTTAAAAAGTCTTACATGAAATATGTTGACGCCAAGTATATTATTCCGCTGACCACAAGTATCGAATTCAATACAAGAGCAACGAGAGTTAGCATTTTGTCCTTTGGCTTGCCCGTCAATACAACAATGCTGAATGCCAAGGCTATTAAATACATCACAAATGGAAAAAATATTCTTAGAGCTGTCTCCGCGTCAACCGATACGAGGTCACGAACTGATGGAAGGTAAACAACTGTCAGTACAAGATTGAGCAAAAAGCTTGCTCCGCCCAATGGGATGACTAGTGCCAGGAGGAGAAGAACGGTCTCTGCTGCCTGTGATTTTTTTGCCATTTGAATGAGGGTTAATAATTATCTGAGGAGCATTCTAAGTTAATTGGCCGCGCATTACAAGAGAAGGTATAATGCCGCCGTATGGATTTAAACAAATTACAAAATATTCTGAAGAGTTATCCGGCTTATCGCCTGAAACAGGTTAAGCAGGCGCTGTTTCGTGAGACTATAGGGAACTGGGATGAGGCGAAAAGTTTGCCAAAAGATCTGCAGGAGATTTTGAATCGTGAGTGCCACCTTGGGATTGAAGCTGAGATTTTCAAGTCTAAGGATGGAGATACGGTGAAGGCCGGTTTGAAGATGGATGATGGGGCTATAGTTGAGGCGGTTTTGATGAAGCACAATGATGGACGAAATACTGTTTGCGTTTCGTGTCAGGTCGGGTGCGCCATGAATTGCGCGTTCTGCGCGACCGGTCGTCTTGGTCTTAAGCGGAATTTGAGCGCGTTTGAGATTGTTGAGCAGGTTTTGGTTTTTGAGCGAATGCTTCGGAAGGAATGGTCCGGCGAGAAAGTTACGAACGTTGTTTTTATGGGGATGGGCGAGCCTTTTAATAATTATGATGCGGTTATGGAGGCGATTCGGATGCTCAATGACGAGATGGGAATTGGCGCAAGGTCGCTTTCTGTTTCTACGTGTGGAATTATTGAAGGGATTCGTAAATTTGCGCGCGAAGGACTTCAGGTGAAGCTCGCTTTGAGTTTGCATGCGCCGAACGACGAATTACGCAGCAAGATCATGCCGGTGAACAAGTCATATCCGCTCAAGGAGGTTTTGAAAGAGATTTCTGTGTACATTCAAAATACAAATAAGAAAGTGATGATTGAATATTTGCTTTTGGATGGCGTGAATGATTCGGACGAGAATGCGCGGGAATTGGCGGCTGTGTTGCTTGGGTCGCTTGGCCGGCTTTTTATGGTCAATTTAATTCCTTTTAATCCGACGGAGGGCTTCAGGGCTTCGCCTAAGGCTCGAATTTTGCGTTTCCGCGAAATTCTTGAGATGGCTGGATTGGAGGTGACGCAGAGGATGAGGTTTGGGAGGGAGGTTAAGGGAGCATGCGGACAGTTGGGCAAATGTTTTTTAAATAACAAAAACTTATGAAATCTTCCACTAAAAAGTTTTTCAAAATCACAACAGTTGTTGCTATTGTTTTAGGTGTGTTTCTTTTATCAGATAGTATTTTTTTACAAGGACGTATTCTTACTAAAAGACTATTGCCTGCTTATGACGAAACCAAAATTGTAAAAACTAGAAAGAAGCTTCTTCCAGCTTATGATGAAACCAAGAAAATTTATGGAAAAGAATTAATTCAATATCAGTTATCTCAGATTAATGATCCGGGTGAAGAATGGGATATTGGTTTAAATGTTGGAGATGTATATAAACTCTCAGATAATGATTTTTTACGCTTGGATGGAATTGAACAAGGGGTAGCGCAATTAACAGCATGGAACAGGAATGATAATGGTTGTAGGTTGGCCGGTGGTGAAAGCTATTTAAAAGATTCGGATAATCATGAACAATATACATTTTACGTGAATTGGTTGATAAAATTAGAAACTATCAATTCCAACTCTATTTCTCTTAAAATTTACACCGGTAATTCAGCATATAATGAATGTATTTCTAGTCCTGTGCAATACCACCGTTGTTTATCATTTCATTCTCTTGGGAAATTTAAAATCCAATCAAGTAATTTTGCTCGATATTTCGATGATGAATCGTATTATGAATTTAATAATTTAATGCTTAACTATACTGAAACCGCATTTTCCAAACTAAAATTATCTTTCCCATCTCTTGTTTCATCTGATCCATATGGAGAACGATGGAATTTTATATCTCTAGTTATATCTGAAGTAAAAGCTGATACTGCTTGGGAAGATACCGCTGTTGTACAAGTCACTACAGATGGAAACATTGCTCACCAATTGCTGACCGATAATGAATTAAGAGAAGAATATGCTAATAAAATAAAGGTTGGTGATTTAGATTTTTATAGCACTGAAATCCACGAATGGACTCATTTATTTTTATTTTCAACTGAACTTTTGCGTACTGGAAATCCCGATACTTCAAAACTTAGTGAAGGAATTGCGGATTATATCCAAGCTTTTGTAAAATATTATCCTTTTGGCGCTGATCCCAAGAAAAACATTTGCGGAGAGAATCATTTCAATAATTTAAATCAGGGTAGCATTTTAGATGATATGTCCTATGTGGATGCATTTAATCAAGGTTTTTCTTATGACGCAGGATATTGTTTTTTTAAACAGGTTGAAAATATTTGCGGTTTAAAAGCTATAGATAAAATGTTTGGAGAGCTGCTTACATACCAGTATGAGCCATTTACAAATCACGTGAATTTATTCGGAATTTTAAGAGATAACTGTTCTGATCAAAACAGTTATGATCAAATCATGAGTAATTTTGGTTTTTCTTTGGATCTTTTACAGGAAGAATTCCAACAAGGATCCTCAATACCTATTAAAGAAATGGCTTGTATAGACTGATGCTAGAGCCCTATCTATGTGCGGCTTGCGTAATAATTCTATGACAAGCATATATGAGTCTCGTGAAGCTCGCTTTTGCTCGCGTTGCTCTCAACTAACTAGGGAAATGCTTGAGGAGCTTATGCTCAAATGTTCCGTCCATGGATATTCCGTCCCATCATCTTTGACTCTAACAAGGAGTAAAAATACTGCAATGATTGTATTGTTTGCGACTTCCTTTACAAGGCGGAGACAATGATATTTACCCAAATTATCTATGAGCTTGGTACATTTTTGAGTTGGAATATTCTTCAATACTCGTTACCAGCGTCATCAATTTTTTCATACCGTACTTTTTTGCCCATTTTTTCATGATTTTGAAATCCAGCGTTGGAAGTTCATCCAAGCGTTCAGCCTGCCATAAAGCAAAATTTGGCTTAAACTTAGCGGAATTGAGATAAAGATAATCCAGCAAAGCCTTTTCGGGTGTGGCCATAAATGCTCCGTCTTCTCTTTTTCCCACTCCAAAAAAAAGTGATGGAGGCAGATGGCGGTAGCTAAATGTTCCAAATTCGTTGCTGTATTTTTGAGTTTTTTTTGAGGTAATGAGTGTATAGGCAACCGTGCCCTCGGGGATAATCCCATATAAAGACAAGACCGATTCCATGCTGTGATAGGAGGGAGATACCATTTCTTGCGCAATTACATACACATTCGGATGAGAATCCGGAAAAGTGTAACGGTTTTGCTTTAAGCGAATTAGCTTCTTGCTTTTACACAGACGCGAAAGCTGTATTCTGATTGTGGTCACAGGTTCTTTGAAATAATTTTCCAGCTCCTCAATGCCAAATGTTCTGCCTTTGAATGGGGTTAGCTCATCAATTTTCATAAGAATTTTGGTAATCTTGTAAGAGTATTAGCGTCTCCGGAATATAGTTCTTGAGCCAATTCTCAAATGTTGCGAAGTCCATCACAACAAACCGTTCCAAATCTTTGCGCATTAATGCAAGATCTAGTTTTTTCACTTTTTTCGTAACTGCGATAAGAACTTCACTCACATTTTCGAAGCTTTTTTCATGTTGCTGAAGGCTATTGGCGTTTAGGTAGTCTAGATTGGGATAAATCGTCGGTTTATGTTGCAGATACCATTGGAGATCATAATAATCGCGTCCTTTTTGATATTCGCGAAATAAAACGGCGGCGAGCTTTCCTGCAAAGCCGGTACTCAAATCGTAAGTGCTAATCAAATAATCCCCTGCCGAACTGCGATAAGTCTTCTTTTCATATTTTGCATTGTCCGGAGGATTAATATCCAATTCAATTTTGATTTTAATGGCTTGGGACTGTAAGGGGGAAATACCGAGATCAAAAAGAATTTGTCCAAAAGAAAGCATTATTTTAATAACATTGCGATTGGTGCTTAATTTGCTGTGAAGTTGAAATCCGGTGATTTTTTCTGAAAATTCCTTGGTGATATCGGAAAAAAACTTTTCAGAAGGAAAATTTAGATCCGCCTTGTCGAGCGCGAGATCGATGTCCTCTGAAAAGCGGTTGATTTTATAGGAAAGGCGTAATTTCGTTCCTCCCATAAAATAGACCGGATAACGCATTTTGGCATATAAGGTGTATAGAATAAGGTATTGCAATTCTTCCCGCAAGTACTGGAAGAGGAGTTGATTGTCCTTAATATCCTTATATTTGTCCTGAAACGCCTCGAGGAATAGAATGTAGTTCATTTCTGTAAATTAACAAAATTGTATATTTATGGAAACAGTATAGCCGAATGTTTTGGCAATGTCAACTCTTGGAATTCTAAAAATGCCCCAGTTTTTTAGTGTGCAAATCCGTGGTCTGCCGTGCCGCGACGGGCGCAAAAGAAGGATTGCGCAAATATGTTTCGCCAGAGGCGAAATCTCTTGCGCCATGGAGCGGGTAACGGGAGTCGAACCCGTGTCTTAGCCTTGGGAAGGCTACGTAATAGCCGTTATACAATACCCGCGCGGAAGCAGAGGTAATTATAGTACCTGAAATTGCTGTTGCAAGGAAATGTTTGGATAGATTTAGATTTAAGGTTTTTGTTGGAAAATTTTAAGGAAATATTTAAGGTCGATATGAGAAAATGGTCATGTGTTAATTTTTTCTATTGAAACTATTAACGTGATGCGTTATTATATAGACGAACCCTTATGATTAGAAGCTTCAAGTGCAGAGAGACAGAAAGAATATTTAACTTAAGAATATCCCTGAAATTACCTCAATTAATTCAAAAAACAGCACTTCGTAAGTTATGTATGCTCGATGCGGCAACAAATATATCAGATCTGACAGCGCCGCCATCAAATCATCTCAAAAAACTTACAGGCGACGGGAAAGGAAAATACAGCATAAGAGTTAACGATCAATGGAGAATATGTTTTGGTTGGAAGGATGGTAGTTCGTATGATGTAGAAATAATTGATTACCATTAAAATATGCATGAAAATTTGTCTCCAATTCATCCAGGTGAGATATTAAAAGAAGAATTTTTGAAGCCTCTCAAGGTTACACAATATAGGCTTGCAAAGGACATAAGCGTGTCTCCAAGGAGAATAAATGAGATAGTCCACAGGACAAGAGCTGTCAGTGCGGATACGGCTCTTCGTCTTGCCAGATATTTCGGTACCTCGCCAGAGTTTTGGCTCAATATCCAGTCGCGGTATGACCTAATGAAAGAAACAAATAAATTAAAAAATAGGCTGGAGATCGAGGTGAAAGTTTTGCAATATGCTGTTTGAAGAGGGAATATAGAGGAGGACTGACGCCTACGGCGTCTACCCCTTCCTGCCTCCCCGAAGGGGAGGATATAGGATGAGAAATATCGCTTTGCGATATTTCTCTAATGGCGGAGAGGGAGGGCTTTGAACCCTCGCGCCGGCTAATGCCGACCTACAGGATTAGCAATCCCGCCCCTTCAACCACTTGGGTACCTCTCCGCGGTTTGCCAAAAGCGGACTTAATATAAGGAAAAAGGCAGGGAAAGTCCAGGGAACCTCCGGAGGTTCCCTAATCAACGTTTTCCAAATAGCATTTCTCGCAGTAGACTGGAATTTCGTTTCTTGGATTATAGGTTGTTTGGATGGCTGCACCGCATTTGGCACATTTGCTTTCGTAGAGCATTCGCGGGTTTCTTGAGGCCATTCTTCTCTTGTGGCGACAATTAAAACATTCTCTTTGAATTGGAAGGCCAACCTGTTTGTAGAAGGCAAGTTCTTGTTTGACGACTTTGTAGTTCTTTTTGCAGGTTTCGCAGGAGAGGACTTCGTCCAAAATTGATTCTGGTACGTCGCCGATGGCGTCCGGGATCTTGTAAGTTTGAGGTTTGAAATCCTTCTTGTCTTCGTCATGCCATTTCAGACCTTTCTTTAGCGCTTCTTCTTTGGTGAGCGGGAGATATTCACATGCTACGCTTTCGTTATATGCGAATGGAGAGGAAGAGGCTGGAAAAAATTCGCCCCATTCACCGGTTTTCTTCATGTGTTCGATGATTTTTGGCATTAGTTTGTCGTACTCGCTTCGCTCGTACCGTTTGTTTAGGATGCAATATTTTCCTTTTCTTAAACCAACGCATCCGAAACATTTTGAAGTGCCGAGACATAGATCGCAGTATGTTAAATCCGCATTGCCGTCCCAACAGTTCATGCAGAATCGGCAATTGAAAAGCTGGTGGGCTGAGCTCACCATTTCGTAGCAACATTCGCTTTTGTTCGCAACAAAGTCCCAATCGTAACAGTCTTTTGCGTTGTATAAGTGAGTACCGTATGCAACGTCTTCGAGATTGTAGCTATCGAAACATATTTTTGCGTTTTTGCAGGATTTGATGTAATCGCCGATCGAATTTTCGCATTGAACAATTTCAAGGTATTTTCTAGGTTGAGTTTTTATAAAATTTTCGTATTGGGCTAGCGCTTTTTTTACTCCTTCGTAGGTATTGAGCTTGAGGTCGGCTTTGAATTTTGCAAATTCTTCTTTTGAAACTTGTTTGTTGAAAATACAATAATTTTTTGTTCGTATGTTTGCGCAGAAAATACAACTGTTGCAGTTGCGTATGTTGTAACAAAAATGAGTGTCTGAGGAGTTATATATTTTTTGTGAAAATTTGACATCGTTGCCGCCGTAACAATCTGCGACGTTGTAGCAATACGTAGAATCAAATGTGAAATCGAAGTCGCATGAGTGGAAATTTTTATCTGAAAAGCGGCCGTAATAACAGTCTTCGTTAAAGTCGGCTGTGAAAACTAAATATGAGTTTTTGTTTCGAAGCGCGTAGTTTGTGAAGTAGCTATTTTCGTTACCGATGCAGTTTAAGGACATGCGTGGAACGTACTTTTGCAGATCTGCAAATTGCTCGAAAAATGGCTTATTGAAGTCAAAATCGCGACCGAACATGTGTGGATCCCATTTGTCGGACCACCAAACTTCCTGGTCGTATACTTTGTATTGTTTGTCCGGCGAATACATTGAGATTACGTCTTTGCCCGTGAAGTCACATTTTCTTGTATAGAGGTTTATCTCGTTGCGGAATGATAGACGACGTTGTTGACGGCACTGCGGACAAAGTGTCGGGGGTGGCACGTCGACTTTTTTGTAAAATTTGAGATCATCGTCGGTGATCGAAAAATTTTTGCTGCAATTTTTACAAGCTTCTTTTGACATGCTAGAATCCTAGCATGAAAATCAAAAAAGTCGGAAATAAATTATTATTAAGGCTTGATAAAGACGAGGAAATCGTCGGAGCTATTAAAGACGCGTGTTTGGCGAATGATGTAAAATTTGGATTTGTTACAGGGATTGGCGGAGTCAAACATGCTGTTTTTGCTTTTTACGATACGGCGCAACGCAAGTACGTGAATACCGAAGTGAGCGGACCTCATGAACTAACTTCACTTCTTGGGAATGTTTCTAGAAAGGACGGGGAAGCAGTAATGCATCTGCATGTCACGCTTGGTGGTGCTGACTACGGTGTTGTTGGCGGGCATCTGGTTTCGGCTGTTAAGGAACCTCTGAAAAACGCGTAATGCTGTGTCGATTTCGGAGCTTCCTTGTCGCCGTACAGGTTTGTACGGCTCCTGTGTAACCTCCTCATCTCCTTGCATTCCATCGTTTTTCAGAGGTTCCTTATCAGCGTGACCGGAGAAATTTGGATTGAAGTTTTAGAAGATGGATTTTCGCGAGAGTTCAACGAGGAGTTCGGAGCGAATTTGTGGGGAGATTAGGGAGGGTCTCCTTAGTACGTCGGTTTTTTCTTGAGCTTTCCCCAGTCCTCTAGAAGAAGTTTGCATTCTTTTTTCATGAAAGCGGGCTGGAGTTTTACTTTTGATTTGCCAAGTCGTTTTAAAGTTGAATCCGGAATAGTCAGTTCGTTGAAGAATTTTTTGACGTCGCTTGTTGTTGTGCCGAAGTAGATTTTGTCGATATTTGCCCAGTGGATCGCGCTGAAGCACATCGGGCATGGTTCGGTTGTCGAGTAGAGTTCGCAACCCTTTAAGTCGTGAGTTTTGAGGGTTCTTGATGCTTTGCGGATTGCTGAGATTTCTGCGTGGCATGTCGCGTCTTTGGAATGAAGAACTGTGTTTCTTGCTACTGCCAAAATTTTGCCTTTTTTTGTTATACATGCGCCGAATGGGCCTCCGTACGGACCTGTTCGGCTGAGTATATTTTTTCGGGCTTCTTTGATCGCGAGAAGCATTGGATTTTGTCTTTTTGTTGGCATGGCTTTAATTTACATTGAGTGTTAGACTTAAGGCAAGCTAACAACAATAAAATGGGAACAGGTAAACGATATTCGTTGCACGAGACTGACGATACGAGGGCTGCTTCGAGAGCATATCAATTTGAGGAAATTTTGGAGAAAGTTGAGGCTGCCGGCGGGGAGATTATCCTGGACGAAGACACGCCGTTGTATACAGATATCGGGCTTGATGAGCATGAAATTGGGACCATTCGTCGGGTTGAATTCAATTTAAACGGGTTTGATTTTCAGCTTGTTAGAAAGGTGGAGACCGGCCGAATTGTCGGCGAAGGTCGCAACAAAAGTGTAGAACCGATGAGTCCCCCCAGGGTGAACTTGATTATGAAAAAGAAAAAAGACAGTGAAGATATTTGGCAGGTTGTGGATGTCGAGGATATGTTTTGAGGAGGGAGAGAATTTGAGAAATATTCATTACATTGCAGAAGGGCTGAACATGTTCACCCCTTCTGTTTTTTAGCATCATGATGCTAAAAAATGTAATGAGAAATATTTCTAAATTCTTCTCCTCCTCAAAATGAGAATGTGGGGGAGATTGGGTTTTGCGGGGTTCTTGGGCATCCCGGGATGCTGTTTTTGAATCTGGAGATTTTCGATCCCGGGATAGTGGCAGCGGAATTGTGGCTGAGCGTGCTTGACCGATGGGGGGGGTATGTTATAATGATAGTGTTGGTCAAAATAAAAATTAACCAAAACAAAAATGACAAACAAAGGAAAAGTGCTCGCTGCGGTTGTTGCCGTAGCAGTGGTGCTTGTCGCAGGTGTGGGCCTGTACCTCAAAGGAGGGGATTTGATGGGGCGGCTAGGGCTTAAGAAGGTTTTGCCTGCGTACAATGAGCAGGTGGTGTGTCCATCTGGCTCTGCTGAAGCGCTTTTTTCCAGTTTACCCAGTTCGTCCGGTTCATATTTATACGATAGTTTTGATGAATTGTATGGTGCTATTAAAACCGAATTAAGTCAAAATAACGGAAAGCTTGTTTGTCCATTAAGGATTCAGGTTTCTAGTTCTGAAAATCAGGCTTCTTATGGTCAAGATCTTAGCCACATTATTTGTAGAGGGAACGATCTGGTAACCACTACAATAAATGGTCAAAAAGCAATTATATGTAATAGGGATGACAAGTATTTTGGAGCTTATTTAAGGATATCTAAAAACACCAACGATAAATTGCTCGCAACTATAAATTATATGTTTTCAGAAACAAAAGATATTGACCTCTCTATGCGAAGAGATATGATTCTTGTAGAGAGACTTCCAAGCACTTGGTAATTCCTTTTTAAACTTTTCAAAGGCCCTCCTTCTAAAGGGGGGCTTTTTTTTGTGTGAGTGCGGCGTGCTTGGGCATCCCGAGGCACAAAAAAACAGAACTGCACACATTCTGTTTTTTTATTCTAAAAGCTTTTAAGCCTAGAAGCGGTCTCTCCTTGGAGGTCTCTCCGATGGAGGATTAGCTACTTTCACAGCTAATGCTCGGCCTTTGAGCTCGAATCCGTTTAGTTCGGCCATAGCCTTGTCAGCCTCATCATCATTTGTGAATGTGACAAAGCCAAATCCTTTTGACCTACCTGAGAATTTGTCCTTCACGATAACAGCTTCTTCAACTGCACCGTGTTGAGCAAACAATTCAGACAGATCTGCGTCGGTTGCATTCCAATCGATATTCCCGACGAACAATTTCTTAGACATACGTTTTTGTTCAGAAAATAATACTCGCAAACCCTCTATTTTTTTATGCGGAGTACAGATCAAACTGTGCACATATCTCCGTATCGGCATAAGTAAACTTCGGACTTGCGGAGGTACTATACACATATATAGTGTATTTGGGAAGGGGAAATTGCATTTTTACGATAAAAATGCAATCTTGCAAGGTTTGCCCGGAGGAGCCGATGATTAGCAGTTCTAATTAACTTTGCTATCGTACTCCCCTGTTTCAGTGTTCACTTTAATCATGTCGCCTTCTTTGATGAAAAGTGGGACTTTTACCTTTAGGCCCGTTTCAACCTCGCAATCTTTGTTTGCGCCTGAAGCTGAGTCACCCTTCACGCCCGGATCAGCGGATACAACCTTGAAATCCATCTTAGGAGGAAGCTGAATGCTGATTGGATTATTGTCGATATAAAGAGCGTAACAGACTGTGCCATCTTTTAAGTATTGACCTGTTTCAGCGATGTCTTCCATGCTCAGTGTGAATTGTTCATATGTTTCATTGTCCATGAAATTGTATCCTTGCCCGTCTTTGTATAGATATTGGCATTTTTTATATTGGACGTCGGCTACTTCAATGGCTTCGCCGGATTTGAAAGTTGATTCTACAACTTGGCCAGTTCGTAAGTTTTTGAGCTTTGCTCTGGTGAAGGCCGCGCCTTTGCCCGGATTTACAAATTGCGTTGAAACAATAAGGCACGTGTTGCCATTAAGAACTATTGCCGATCCTTTTTTTATTTCTGTTGTTACTGACATTGTAGTTTAGTTAAGATTGGGAAGAAAATAACGTCGTCGATTTTCGCTTTGTCCAGGAGAACCATCATAAGTCTGTCTACTCCCAGGGCGTTTCCGGCGCACGGTTGCGTGATGGATTCTAGACTTGTTAAAAATTCCTCGTCAATAGGAAAGAGAGTTTTGCCCATTTTTTTGCGTGTTTGCAAGTCCTCTTCGAATCTGAGGCGCTGTTCGTCGGCGTCGGTGAGTTCCGAAAACGCATTGCAAAGTTCGTGTCCGGCGATGTAGAGCTCGAAGCGTTCGACCCAGAATTCGTTTGGTCTGTGTTTTTTTGCGAGGGCGCGCTGGGTCGCTGGGTAGTCGTAGACAATAACTGGCTTGCTGTAGCCAAGATTTGGCTCAATGTCGTTCAAGAAGATTTTGTAGAAAATATCGTCCCAGGTTTTGCAGCCGGTTAAATTATATTTTTCTGCGGTTTTCTTGAATGTTTCTATGTCGCGGTTTTTAAGGAGGTCAATGCCGCAGTTTTGGATAAAAAGTTCGTTGATTGAAATTCTCGGCCAAGGAGGAGAGAGGTCGATAGTTTTGTTTTGATAGGAGAGGCTCGTTTTGCCGTCAATTAAGTAGAGGACGAGATCTTCGCAATCCTGCATTATGTTCGTGTAGTCGGCATTGTGGCGGTACCATTCCAGCATTGTGAATTCAGGATTGTGGCGGCCGCCGCCGAATTCTCCGTTTCTAAAAACTTTCGTGAGCGTGTAGATGTCGCCTAGTTCGCCCGAGTTTTGGGCGAGGAGGCGTTTCATGTGGAGTTCCGGAGATGGGTTTAGGTACATGGGGAGTTTCTCGCCGGGTTTCAGGTTGGTTCCGCTTTTATCGATGAGGAAAGTCTCGAAAGGGTCGAGATTTGGCTCTGTATCAACGCATGGCGACATGATCGGAGTTTCGACTTCAAGAAATGAGTGGGAGTCGAAGAATTCTCTGATCTTTTTTGTGAGGAGCGAGCGGGATTTGGCGGTTTGTTTATCCATTTTGAATGTCATGTAGTAAGCGTTCGAATTTCGTATAACCCGCTTTTTCGTTGAAGTGGTCTGCGTTTTTTACGACGATTGTGGTTGTGTCGAGAGTTTTTGCCAGGTCTTCGGCCAGAGAAAGAGGAAAATATGGGTCGTTATCGCTGTGATATATGTGGAAGGCAGGGCAGTTTTGTTTGATTTTCTGCCAATCGAATGGTTTTTCGAGGAAAGTTTTGACTTGCGGATACCACTCTGAAGTTTTTGGCAGGCTTTTGGGGTGATAACCTGCGACGAAATAGGCGGCGCGGATCGGTTTTTCGATCTGTTCCAGGATCGTTAAGAGAAAAGCTGGGCCAAGGCTGTGGCCAATAACTATCGTGTCTTTGTCTAAGTGGTTTTTGTATTCTTCAAATACTTTGAGCCAGTTTTCGAGAGTTTGCGTTTCGGGCGAAGTTGGGAAGGCCGGAACGTAAACGGTAAAACCGAGGCGTTCCAGCTCTGACTTCAGCCAAGGGAACCAATTTTCATTGGGATTACCTAAAGCGCCGTGAATGATAAAAGCGGTCTGCATTTTATTGGCTTTCGCCTCTTATTTAAGCCATTTCGCGTAGATCAAGCCAGCAATGATTCCATCCAAAAGGCCTGATAATGTCCAGCCTCCTATCATAAGAGCGGATACTTGAAAACTGCTGTATGACACCAACATCCCAGGGATTGTCGCAATAGCGAAGTATGTAAGTCCGAATATTAAGCCCTTCTTTAGAGTAGAGCCTTGAAATGCGTTTTTGTGTTTTGTCCAAGCAAACGCGAGGAGCAGAGCTACCAAGAAAGGATAAATGAAGAAAAGAGACATTTTCGGATCGTCCCAAGGCCTGAAGATTGCTACATTCTCATATTCAGCCATCAGTTGGGGAAAGAGGGCGCCGAGCAGGTAATTTAGGCCCATTCCTACTGCGAGTAGGAGTATGCCTGTGAGTAGACCGAAAAGGAGAGCTTTTTTCATTGTGGTTGGGTTAGATTTCGCTCTGGATTATAGCATGGCGGGTCGGCATTATTTAGCCAAATAAATAAACCCGCTGTCTTTTTCTATCATGACGCGGAAATCAAGTTCGCCGGTCTCGCACTCGTTTGTGCAATATTCATGAGTGCCGGTAAAATGAGCGGCATACAAAGTATCCAGCTTGTCGGTCATCTCATCCGCCAGACAAACCTTCGAACCGAGGTGCCAGTAGGTTTGCAAAATCTGATTTTTTACCAAATAAACTGCCGCATCCCGGTAATCAACATCTGATAAATCTACTAATTTCCCAACTTTTTCGCCACCTTTGTCCGCATAATCCTCTGGCCTTGTGGCGTCCAATTTGGTGAGTTCGCTGAAGCGTTGGTCATCAACTTTTACTATGTCACCAAAGCTTTTGTCTCTGAAGGGATTATCATCTCTGGAGATGTCCAACTGGACCAAGCACTCCTGTTGTTTAGTTGTTTCCGTGACAATATCATCACTGGTCGGTTTCACTGGATTGATAGAACAGCCTGGGGCGATTAGAACGACTACTAGGAGGATAGCGGTTGGGAGGATGTGATTGCGCATGTATGTGTGGTTAAGAATGAGGTTTTTAAAGTGCGCTCTCGTGCGCGCTTGCGCGAGGGAATCCTTGCGCGCCATTTTTTAGCAAATAATCTGTTATTTGCGGCATAAATCCAGGTAAATCCCAGTCACAATATTTTATAGCGCTGCCGTTGAACAAGTCTTTAATGTTGATATCTGCGCCTTTTTTTACGAGCAGTTTAACAATAATTAGATTCGCTTTGTCATGGCAATGTTTTGCGTCTGCGGCCCGATGTACAATCTTGATTAATGGAGTTTTGCCGCCAAATCCTCTGACGTTTACATTGGCTCCAGCCGCGATTGCTTTTTGCACTTTTTGTACGTTTCCATCCGCCACGGCTTGAAATAATAAATCGTTCAACTTCTTTTTCTTCCCGGTAGAATTGTCGCAATTTTTGCGATGCTTAATCCCCATCCGAATCCAATCAAATAGCAAATAAATAACTACCAATACCGGTAGAGCGATGATTATCCAGCCTAAAAATTCAGATAACATATAGGTTAACGGTAGCTTAGTTCGCTGAATTTTTCAATTAGAACCTGTTATTTCTTCTTTTTCGCTGAGACCTTCTTTGCCGGGGTCTTTTTTGCGATTTCTTTTTTGGCTGGGTTTTCCGGCTCCTGGGCTTTTTGGGCTTTTGGAGTTTTTGAGGCCAGGGTAGGAGTTGACGCCTTTGGCGTCTGGTGTGTGACAGGTGTCAGCGCCTTTATAAGCCTGTCAAGTTTGATGTTTAATATTTCAAACTGTTCCTTAAATTGACCAAAATTATTTCCTTTGTCACCACCTTTGTTGCCTCTGTCTCCTTTATCAAAACATTTGCTGCAATAAATCGGTTTCCCGCCTGTTGGTTGGAAAGGAACTTCGCATTCGTCGCCGCATTTATCACATGTCACTTGGTACATTCGTTTTTCCTCGAAGCTTTGATTGCCGCGGAAGTTACCGCCCGGTCTGCCGCTTGATCTGCTGTAATCCCTCCCACCAGATCTGTTTGAACCTGAATCTCCTCCTTTGTTTTTGAAACAATCGCGACAGAAAACCGGCTTATCGCCTGTTGGTTTGAACGGAACTTCGCATTCTTGGCCGCATTCGCTACAGGTTGCTTCGTGCATCTGGGGTCGTCCTTCATCTCTACCGCCGAAACCTCTACCGCCGCCTCTGTTGCCACCACCGCTGAAGCTACGTCCTCCGCCGCCTCCGCCACCGAAGCTACGTCCTCCAGATCTGTTATCTTTATTGTAATTACCCATGTTTTTTGTTGATTATTGTTAAAATGGACTGAAGTCTATCCTTTAAACCTGTATAAAGCAATGGGAAAGGTGATATACATGCCGATTTGGAAGTATTAGAAAATTATCGGGATTTCTTTGTATGTTTTAGTGCTCCATTCCTGAAAGCCAAGGCCGTCGAACTCGTGAATGACCTTGCCGTTTTTCTCTATAACACCCTTGTATTCGACAATTTGCTCGGAAACCACTGATTTGGGTAGCAGGCCAGAAATTTTCAAACCCATAAGATCACTATTGATCAATTTCGAAGTAAACCGAACGGTGAATTGTTTATCACGTGCGATAAATTTGCTTTCCAAAGGGACCCTTATGCCATTATTGCCGCTCGTGCCCCATTTTTTATGTTTAATAGAAAATTTAGGACTTTCCAACCGCACGACCTCATTGTTAATAATAAGATAAAAATATGTATTCTGTGTTTTTAGCAATTTATATAATATGCCAAAGATAAATGAGATTTTCCCATCATTGTATTGACCCCATTCGTATCTTGAAAGAAACGGCAAAAATTCACCCCAGTTGGTGTCAGAATATCCTACTGTGTCTATTTTGATAGTCTTGTTGTCCGTTTTTATGATTCCTTTAACCCTGGCCCTTGGCATTTTTACAAGCCAATTAGCTTTTTCCCAGCGCATAAGGCCGCAATTAACATCTTTGAATCCATCAATGGCTGGAACCCGCTGTTCGTAGTGAAGATCCCAAGAAAGATTGTTCGCTTTGCCGCTGATTTCGTAGTTATGTTGATCTTTTTCCAGAATTTTCGCACCATCCATGTCGATACTTGCGGATAATGCATCGATCTGGACTTTATCAATGGGGATTTCGCGGATTGATCCTGAAAATTTTTGCCGATGAAAAACTCTTGCCAGCACGCGCGCTCCGCCAACCTTTGTCTTTCGTTCCGGGTCTAAAATAAAATAGACAATATATCCAGCTATATCTTTTTGTTTGAAATTGAAATATTTCCATTCGATATAACTTGCGTCATGCTTACCGTCACGAAAGTCGAGATAATGCCATCCGCTTGTTAACGACTCCGTATCCTTTGGGAATTTTTCCATGTGCTTATTATCTCAATTAAGTTGACTATTTAATGGCTTAGAGCTACAATCGCTTCGTAGTCACGATTGAGAAACGTACCTTTCAGTTCCGTCTGGAAGGGGCGTTTTTCTTTTTACGCTTGTATTCTATCTTCCTTCTAAGTTCGCTAACCAAATTCACTTTCCCATTCACCACTTTGGTAATTAGTGACGAGCAATTCTTTGCAGTTGGAGCCAGAACGGTTGAAAGTTTGCCTTTTTCTTGCAAGTATTTTATCAGACAGTGAAAGTCTCCGTCACCAGTTACGATAACCGCTTTTTTGTAGTTTTTGTATTCAATCATTGCTTGCAATACCAATTCGGCATCACAATTTCCTTTCACTTTCCCGTCTTTTAGCTCAAGGATCGGCTTAAAAACCAGGATAAATCCAGATGACTGTAAAAAATTATACATTTGCTGTTCGCTCGGTTTGTATCCCATGAACATATAAGCTTTTTTGATTCCGTGGTGTTCCTTCAAATAAACGCGAAATTTCGCATAATCAACTTTCCACCCCAATTCATTTATTGCGATGTGAAGATTTTGAGCGTCAATAAAGGCATAGTTTGCTAGTTCTTTTTTCATGTTTTTGTTTTAGGGGGTAGGATTGACACCTTCGCTTCGGATCGCAAAACTCGCTACTATCATGGCGGAGAGATAGGGATTCGAACCCTAGAGACTCTTACGAGCCTAACGGTTTTCAAGACCGCCGCTTTCGACCGCTCAGCCATCTCTCCATCTAAAGAATTGCGAATGTATTGTATATGATTTTGCTTATTTGGGAAGGGAAGTTTACATTTCTTCAAGGACTTCAACTTGCAGGAGCGAGAGACCGTTTTTGAGGACCTGTGAGGCCGCTTTTACAAGAGCCAGACGATGATCGAATTTCTCTTCTTTGTCAGCCTTGATTACGGGGACGGAGTTGTAAAAAGAATTGAACTTTTGGGCAAGTTCATAGAGGTAAGTTGCGAGAAGATTTGGCTTGTTTTCTTCGGCGGTAATGGCAATATATTCTGAGAATTTTACGAGAGAGCGGAGAAGTGATTCTTCTTTTTTTTCGGCGTTTTCCGGGTCCGGCAAGATGTCGCGTGAAAGATCGCCGCCATTATCAAGATGTTCTATCGCTTCGAAGAGAGAGAATTGTTCTTTCTTTATTTGTGGCGCTTTGCGTTTTCTTTTTGGCGAGACTTTTGTATCAGCCTTGCCTTCCGCTTCGGCTTCAGCCGCCGCAACGAGACCGGCTTTTTTCAAAGTTTCCGCTTTTCTTACAATTGATCGCGCGCGGGCATAGGTGTATTGAAGGTACGGAGAACTGTTGCCTTCCAGGGAGAGCATTTTGTCCCATTCAAATGTTATGTCACTATTTCGATTTTGGCTTAAAACATTATATTTGACGGCGCCGATACCGATTTTTCTCGCAGCTTCGTCTTTGTCCGCCAGGTCGGGGGCTTTCTCTTCCAAAACTTCTTTTGCGCGTTTGACCGCTTCGTCGAGGACTTCGTTGAGGAGAATAACGTTGCCTTTGCGTGTTGACATGCCACCTTCCGGGAGCTGCATTCGGCCGAAAACTATATGTTCGCCTTTTCCGTAATCCCAGCCAAGGCGTTTTGCGGTTTCAAAAAGCTGTTTGAAATACAGGCTTTGCGCAACGTCGACGACGTAGATAATTTTTATCGGATCCCATTTTTCAATTCTGTATTTGAAGGTCGCAAGGTCGCGAGTTGAATAAAGAGTTGCTCCGTCTGATTTTTGGATAACTAGTGGCGCCATATTTTCATCGTGAAAGTCCACAATCAACGCGCCTTTCTCCCCTTCTGTTATTACGCCTTTTTCGATTCCTTCTTCTACTACGGGTTTCATTTTGTCCTCGTAGAAACTTTCGCCGAGCGTGAAGTCAAATGTGATATTTCCGAGCTTGTCGTATGTTTTTTGGACGTCTTTCATTGAGACATCAACAACCCATTTCCAGAGAGCGCGGTTTTCTTCGTCGCCATCCTCGAGCTTCTTGAATTCGTCTCTACCTTTTTGATCGAGATTTTCGTCACGTTCCGCTTCATCGTGAAAGCGCACATAGAGCTTCAGGAGTTCGGGGATTGGGTCCTTTTCGACGGCTTCTTTGTCGCCCCAAGTTTTGTATGCGTGAATGAGTTTGCCGAACTGTGTGCCCCAGTCGCCGATGTGGTTGATCGAGATCGTCGTAAAGCCGCGGTTTTTGTAAATTTCGTATAAACTTTGACCAATGATTGTTGAAAGGAGGTGGTGGACGCCCAATGGTTTCGCGATATTTGGCTGTGAGTATTCAACTATCACCGTTTTTTTTCTGCCGACGTTTGACTCGCCATAGTCATCGCCTTCTTTTAGGACGCGGCCTATATTTTGCTCAAGGGCATCTTCGGACAAGTAGAAATTGATAAATCCCGGACCTGCAACCTCCATTTTCTCGATGTAATCCGGCTTTTCGATTGCTTTTACGAGTTCGTTTGCGACGTCTCTTGGATTCGCTTGGACGCGGCTCCCGATTCTCATCGCAATATTTGTTGCGTAGTCGCCGTGCGTTTCGTCGGACGGATATTCGACTTTGATTTTTTCGGCTTCGTCCGGGAATTTGCGGCTGACTATTTCCTTGAGAAGAAGAGCAAGTTTTTCCTTATATGAATCGGGGCTGTCGAAGGAAGGAACCGCTCCAGCCTGGGCTTGGGCTTTGGTTTGGGCTTTGCCAAGTGGTTTTGCCTTGGCAAGAGTTTCGTTTTTCTGCGCCGGCGTGCGCGCTGACGCGCGCTGTTTGCCAAGTTCTTGTTGGGCGATGAAATGGATTTTTTCTTTTTCCGAGAGGCGCGAATCGTCCGCTTTTTTAAGACCTTCTATCTCGAGATCTATCTCATTATTGTCTTCGGTAAGAATATAAACTGCGACGTCGCCGCCCAAATACCGCTCAATGAGATCCTGAAATTCGTAGAGAATTTTTTCAAATTCTTCTATTTGGATATCGTTCAAATCTTCGAGAACAATCAGAGCGTTATGGGTATCTTTTGTGATTTTTGTACGCTCGGCTTCCCTGTAGTTCCAGCGTCGAACGATGACGCCACCTCTATCTTTATATATAATCTCGCCGGTTCTAACTTGTTTTATTTCAACCGTGTTGATCGGGCGGAAGCATTCGCCGCCAAAGGCGTAGGTCAATTTTACGTCGCCATAGAATTTGTCCATGTCTTCTCCGCCAACTGGAATTACCGATTTTAGCGACATGTAATTATAGATGTCGACCAATGAGTTGATGTGTGGAATTTCTTTGTCTTCGATGATTCGTGCGAGAAGAGCTTCTATTGATGAAGGGTATTTTGAAGGCTTGGCGCCGAATCGCGCGTATGCCTCTCTCCATCTTAAAATTCGCGGGTCTTCGTCGAGAGTTTTCTTTTCAAATTCTCTTTTGCGCTGCATGCTCACTCCGCGAAGAAGGCTTTCGACCGCAGAGATCCTTCTATTATTGTCGATGTTTTTCGCCGTGATGACGCCTACTTTCAGGTTCTGGAACTCTTCAAAAATTTTTGGGTCGATGGTGAATTTCATGTTTTATTTTCTTGAAAGATGGCTTAAAATCCGTCTCTTGACATATTTGAGCATAATTATACACGTTGTACCATGTCTAAGGAAATAGAAAAATCAGGAGAAGCTGAACAGCCGGCTAAAACCGGCCGTTTCTTGAGAAATTATTCAAAGGACGTGTGTAGGGGTTGTTTTTGGCGGCGATTTTTGGTATAATGTTTTAATAGCAAAATAAAAATTAACACAAAAAGAAATGAAAAAGTTATTTTCTCTATTTGCAGGGTTGGTCTTGGCGCTTAATCTTGCAAGCACAGTATTTGCGGTAGCGCCTGATGTGACTAAGCCTTCAGACGTTGAGAACGTCAAAGCGGTTGCGGGAGATGAAATGGTTACTTTGAGCTGGGACGTTGCGACAGACGATGTCGGCGTGGAAGGATATTATGTTTATAACGGATTGGAGACTGTGAATGAAGAGGACGAAGAATACACCTTTGCTCCTCAAGATGTCGGAGACGTTGTTTCGGCCGAGGCTTCCGGGCTTGAAAATGACACAACTTATTATTTTGCCGTAACTGCATATGATGCAGCCGGTAATGAGAGTGAAAAATTTAGTTTAGAAGTGAGCGCGACTCCGGAAGCCGGATTGGGCGAAGAGGAAGATACTTTAGCTCCAACCGTTGTTGCTGCGGAAGCGGTAAGCAAGATTGAAGTTGACGTTGAATTCTCAGAAAAAGTTGAGCTTCCGGAAGACAATCCTGAGCAAGCTTTTTCTATTGAAGCTGAAGAAACTTTGGAATTTTTAGATGTTTTGGATGCGGTTGTGCTTGAGGATTCAAAAGTTGATGAGGGCAAAGAAGGCAAGGTTGTCCGATTGACTACAGATAAGCAAACCAAAGCTGTCAGCTATATTTTGACAGCTACAATTGACGTTACCGATTTGGCTGGAAATCCGATCGTCAGCGGGACTTCAGACACGGCTTCTTTTGTTGGAAGCGACAAGGCTTCCGAGGCGGCTGATGAAGAGGGTCCAAAAGTTGATAGCGTTGAATTCACGGATTACACTCATTTGCTTGTAAATTTTAATGAAACAGTCGTTTTGGGGCTTATTACAACTGATCACTTTGAAGTTAAATTGAAAGGATCAGCTACTGCCGAACCTTTGGAGGTTTCTGGCGTTGTTTTGGGGACAAATACCAAGAATAAACAGCTAAAGGCTTCTGTGATTTTGACGCTTGAAGATGAGATGGAGGCCGGGAAGACCTACGTTGTTAAGGTGACTAACATTACCGACGAGGCATTGAACAAAATTCAGGCCGCTCATAATTCGGATGAGGTAGTCGCGTCAGGCGAGGGTGTCGAGGGCGAAGGTGAGGGTGAAGGCGAGGTTGAAGAAGTCTTGAAAGATCCCGCAAAACTTTTGGCTGAGGCTTTGAGCGAAGTTGTCGATGAGGAGGAAGTTTGGAAAGTTCTTTTGAAATGGACACTTCCCGGAGAGAATATTTCTGTAGCACAAAAAATTTATGTGAGTGCGAACGGAACTGCTTATGGGACAGGAGCTCCGTTGGGAGTTTCAGACAATAAATATACATATGCCGATGACTTGAAGGCAGGCAAAAATTACTGGTTCAAGCTTACACAGGTTGACGCTGCCGGCAAAGAATCGAAAGGTGTTGTAGCGAAGGTTAAGCTTTCTGCAACAGGGCCTGGAGTGATTGGGTTAGTGCTTGTTTCTCTGGGACTCGGAAGATTGGCGAGCAGGAGAAAGAAATAAATCTACACATTGGGCCTATGTTGGGCCCTTGGGCCCGGCCTCGGGGGAGGCCGGGCCTTTTTTGTGGGGGGGCTGGGGGGGACGTGAATTGCGAAACCCCGATCTGTTCCGTAATCGACACGTGGTTGCCAGATACGTTTATTGTTTCATATTTTCCCGGAATCAATTTTTTTACAGATTAGGAATTCCCGATTCCGGGAAAACAAAACACGGACGCGCTATATGTCCAGCATCCTCTTATGTTTTTAATCTGTTTAATTTCGCAATTCACGTGGGGGATTGACTAAATGTATTTTTGGGTGATTGTTTCCCGCACGTTGTTTTTTTACAGGTTAGAGTTTTTGTCGTGCGGGAAATTCGGCTGGATTTCAGGATTCTGTAAAGTTTTTGTAAGGAAAAATTTAGGTTTATTTAAGATTTTTGTAAGGTTGGCGGCGTATTATTTCAACATGATCTTGCCAAAAAAATATTGGAAGTATGCCTCTGGCGGGCTTGTCCTTGCGCTTGTTCTGCTTGTTGCCGCGTGGACGGAATTGCCCGATCGGAAGATGCATTTGCAGTTTCTGGATGTTGGACAGGGGGACGCTATTCTGATTCAGACGCCGGAGGGGCATAATATTCTGATTGATGGCGGGCCGAAATCGAACGTGATGGAGGAATTGAGCGATACTTTGCCGTTTTTTAACCGAGACATTGATTTTATGGTGCTGACGCATCCGCATGCGGACCATTTGGAGGGACTGGTTGAAGTTCTGGAGCGATACCGCGTGAAAGCGGTTTTGATAACAGGAGTCGCGTACAATAACGTTTATTACGATGAGTTTTTGAAGGAGCTTTCTCGGCTGGTGTCGGAGGGAGGTGAGAGCGGTGATGGCGGCAACGGCGAGTCGGGCGTGGCTGGTGAGAGCGGCTTTAAGCTTTTTATCGCTCAGGCAAACATGGATTTCAGGGTTGGAAGTGTTCTATTCGACGTAATTTATCCCATTTCTTCCTTGGCTGGACGGGAAGTCACCAATTTGAACAATTCGTCGATCGTGATGAGAGTTTCGTATAAGGACTTGGGCGGCAGCGATGGCGAGCAGCGGATTTTGCTGAGTGGTGATTGCGAAATTGAATGCGAAGAAGAGATTTTGGCGGAAGGAATTGATTTGCGGGCTGACATTTATAAAGCAGGACATCACGGATCGAAGACCGCTTCGAGCCCTTCGTATGTGCAGGCGATTGCGCCAAAAATCGCTGTTATTCAGTGTGGGGAAGGAAATAAATTTGGGCATCCACACGCGGAAACTTTGAGAACGTTTTATAGCCTCGGTATTACGGATGTGTGGCGAAATGATTTGGATGGAAGGATAGAGTTTACTTATTAGGGGGCCCAAAAAGGCCCCGCCTACTGAACTCTCTTAATGTTCGCGCCCAGGCGTCTTAATTTCTTTTCGATGTTGTCGTAGCCGCGGTCGAGATAATTTATATTGGAGATTTCTGTTTCGCCTTTTGCGATGAGAGCGGCTATGACCATTGCCGCGCCGGCACGAATGTCATAACTGGAGATCGGAATGCCTTTGAGTTTTGAGGGGCCAATTACTATCGCTTGATGCGGATTAAGGAGCTCAATTTTTGCGCCCATGCGTTCGAGTTCGGCGAGATAATTCAAACGGCCTTCGAAAAGCGTTTCAAAAATTTTGGAGACTCCGTTCGCTTGC
>Ga0265296_1001659_pt1 | contig 24753 bp, 26 predicted proteins | sample MunlanPumphouse1_FD_189073 | JGI IMG/M metagenome (GOLD analysis project Ga0265296, IMG submission 189073) | Groundwater microbial communities from a municipal landfill in Southern Ontario, Canada - Pumphouse #1 | ecosystem: Environmental > Aquatic > Deep subsurface > Groundwater | place... | reverse complement strand
TAGTAAAGATAGATAATATTATAGCTATCAAGCCAAAAAGCCGCTCTAAGACAATATTTTTTGATCTCGCAAATAAACTAAAAAAACATGAAGCGCCAACTTGGCTTATAGTTGATAAAAAAAATTTTGAAATAAAAATTAAATCTGACCCGAAAATCGATGATTTGCCGAAAAATTTCAATATGAACGTGATCATCGCTTATTATTCAAAATAAAATTATTTATTAACTAATCTATATTAAAATTATGGAAACAAATATTTCTTTGCCAAAGGCGCCGAAATTGATTGAACAAATCTCATCGCACCGAGCAATTTTAGAAATTGAAGAACTTTATCCCGGCTATGGCTTAACCATTGGCAATGCCCTGCGCCGCGTGATGTTATCGTCTCTTGCCGGCGCTGCTATCACTTCAATAAAAATTAAAAATGTAAATCATGAATTTTCAACTCTGCCCGGTGTTCTCGAAGATGTGATTGAAATAATTTTAAATTTGAAACAAGTTAGATTTAAAATTTATAGCGACGAACCACAGATTATAACTCTAAAAACCAAAGGCGAGAGGAAAGTTCTAGCTAAAGATATAAAAACCGTCTCTCAAGTGGAGATTGTAAACCCCAATGCTCATATCGCCGTTCTGACTTCAAAAAATGCGTCTCTAGAAATGGAAATTAGAGTTGAAAAAGGTCTTGGTTATTCGGCAATTGAATCGCGCAAAAGGGAAAAACAAGAAATAGGCACTACTTCAGTTGATGCTATTTTCACTCCGATTAAAATGGTTAATTTTGAAGTTGAAGACATGAGGGTGGGCGACAAAACAAATTATAATCGATTAAGATTTGATATAGAAACCGATGGTACCATAACTCCGGCCGAGGCCTTAACAAATGCGGCTAATTTACTTATTGAGCATTTTAAAATCGTAACTGCTCCAATAAAAACAGTTAAAGCTGAGAAAAAAGAGGAAGAAAAAGAGGAAAAACCCCTAAGAAAAGAGGCCTTAAAAGAAGAACCCGATATTGCGAAAACAAAAATTGAGGATTTAAGACTGTCAAATCGCACCCAAAATATTCTTTTAAACAATCATATAAAAACTGTGGCCGGCCTTTTGCGCTTAGATGAAAAAGAATTATTAAATATTGAAGAAATAGGAGAAAAGGCGCTTAAAGAAATTAGAAAAGCGCTCGGCAAATTAGGCCTCACTCTTAAACAAAAAGAATAATTAAAACAAATGAGACATCTTAGAAAAAACCGAAAATTTGGCAGGCCGGCTGATTTTAGAAAAGCTTTTTTATGGAATCTGGGAAGCAGCTTGATTTTGAAAGAACGGATAAAAACCACTGAAGCGCGCGCTAAAGAAATCAGACCGCTTATTGAAAAAGTTGTCAGTACGGCAAAAAATGAAACTTTGGCCAATCGACGCCTTTTGCTAAAGAATTTAACCGTAAAGACGGTGAATAAATTATTTAAAGAGCTGGTGCCTCGCTTTAAAGAAAGAAAGGGCGGCTATTTAAGAATTTTAAAGTTTGGCACAAGAAAAAATGACGGTGCCAGAATGGCAATAATAGAATTCCTAAAAGATTAGAATTTTATGACAAATAAAACTTACAATATAGACGCGGCGGGAAAATCATTGGGACGATTGGCTTCTGAAATTGCCACTCTTTTAAGAGGCAAAAACGAAGTGAATTACTTACCCCGTTTAGATCCGATGATAACAGTCCGGGTGTTTAACTTTAATAAAATTGTTTTGACCGGAAAAAAAGCTTCTCAAAAAATATATTACCGCTACTCGGGTTATCCCGGAGGATTAAAAAAGATAAAGTACCCTGATTTAATCAAGAAAGATCCTAGCCGGGCTTTAAGATTAGCGGTTTTAAGGATGCTTCATAAAAATCGCCTGCGAGCCAAACTGGTCAAGAGATTAATTATTGAAAAATAATATGGCAATAAAAAAGCAAAAAAAAGAAAAGAGGGAAGAAAAGGAAAAAGAATCTGAAAAATACTGCGAAGCTGTCGGCAGAAGAAAAACGGCCGTAGCCAGAGCGAGAATTAAACTTAACACCAAAAAAAGAGAGATTATCGTAAATGGCAAAAATTTTACGGATTATTTCAGAGAAACGGAACAACAAGATATCTTAACAAGTCCGTTTGTTAGAACCGGTGTCTTGGGATTTTTGGTTTCAATAAAAGTTTCCGGCGGAGGCCTGCGGGCCCAGGCTTATGCCTCGCGCCATGGTTTGAGTCGCGCTTTAATTTTGGCCCATCCGGAATTCAAGCCTGTTTTAAAAACGCTCGGGTTTTTAACTCGCGACTCAAGAATGAAAGAAAGAAAAAAGCCGGGCCTTAAAGGCGCCCGCCGCGCCCCGCAATGGAGCAAGCGTTAAAATCCTCCTGGGATTAGTCCTTGAAATTTATTTTATACAAAATATTTTTTTCAAAAAAATAAAAATCGGAATTATCGCGGTCCCAAAAAACCGGCGAATCAATATTAAGGTAAAATTTAATACTGTTGCGTTTGCCGCCCCGATTGTCTAATTCGGCAACGGTTAATTCACCGTTGGCAAGCCAGATTAAGTGTTCGGAATTATTAAACCAATCAAAAAAATTAATCGGTAATTCGTAGGCGGCAATTAATTCTTTTTCTCCGATGTTTTTAACCGGCTCTTTTTTTGTGCCATTCAAATAATCAATCCAGAGTTGATCATTTAAAATATAAAGTTTTTTGTTTTTATCAGGCGAAATAATTTCTGTAGAAGTTGAAGTTTTCCAGCCAGAGGCTGGTGATAATAACTTGCCGTCAGTCAGGTTATAAGCATTAATTATTTTGGTTTTGTTATTTTTAATTTCTATCGCGCTATTATTTATGGCAAACTCAGAAATCACTTGGCTGGGCAGTTCAACAATCTTAATTTTTTTGAGTTCCAATGGAAATAAAATTATGTTGTTTAATTCGGCAACCATTCCGTTTTTAACTTCAACTGTTTTATTCCAAGGATAATAATTTTCTTTGTAAACAAAAATATTATAGTTTTTGGGCATGAGGCCGCTTATCAAAGCGCTGTGGCTTAAAATTCCGCTGGTTGATTCAATATACTTATCATTAATATAAATTTTGGCGCCGTCAGTAGAGGTTTTAATAAAAATCCCGCCGGTTTTCACAATTTTTAGGGAATCAAAATTAAATCTATAGCCCTGAGCAAAAAGAGTTACAATAATACTGCTGGCAACAAAAAAAATGGTAAATATTAAAAAGATAAAACGCCTGAATTTCCTAGTCATAATAATGAATATTTTGAATGATTATTCTGTATAGAATAGCATTATTTTAGAATATTTACTATATATTCGCCTTGATATGGACATACGAACGCAATTGTCACCTATAGGCAACAATTGCGTTGCAATAAAACTGGAATTAAGAAAGCGACAGATTAAAACAGATTAAAAATGTTTCGCAGTTCTCCTTCTCTTTTGTCCAAACAATCAAGAACACAATAATTGACATAGCGAGAAATTGATAAAAACTCGCAAATAAAATCTATTTCATCTCGACAATCATAAGGATAAATAAAAACGCTTTCTTGCAGAGGGTAGAAACCCGAATCTTTTAATTTTTGGGAAAGGGCGCGGCGTTCTTTCTTTTTCTTTTCTGGAATGTCAAAAATAACCAGGCGCCATTTTTTATCCCATTTTTTCAGCCGAGGTAGCACAAGATCGTCATAATCAAAGTTCTTTATTAATTTTTTGCCATTTTCGGTAATTTCTATATAGAGATTATCGCCCTTTTGGATTAGTTCAATTAATCTTTTCCGATCGAGACGCCTGATAGCTTCCTTGATACGCTGGCGTTTAATTTTACCCCAATTCTTATGCCATTTAATAAGTGGCTTTAACATTTGGGGAGCATTGGGCAAAAATAACGACGCTAAAATAATTGGGCCGGCAGCGACTATAAATAAAATTTCTCTATTTAAGGACTTTCTATAAAGCATATGTTTTACCTGTTTTATCCATTCTAACGCAATTACCGCCTATAGGCAACAATTGCATTCATTCATCTGATGCAAATATATCCTATAGGAAGGTTTTGCGTCAAAATTTTAGATATGAAAAATTTACTGCTTGGTGGCAAATTCTTTCAAAAATTTTTAAAAAGATGAAGACTTCAAAATTCTCCCAGAATAAATTCCCTGGAATAAAATAAAGCCTCGAGTGTAGATAGACCACTTGAGGCTTTTAAACGATGTCGCGTTAACCATACTTTTCTTTTAGTTCTTTGTAGACCTTTCTTTCGTGAAGTTCCCGCGCTCTTTTTCGAATTAACGCGTGCTTCCTGTTTATCTGTTCATCGGTCGCGGCGAAACCGATTCTCTTTCTCTTCAAACCGTTTCTCATCTTCACTTAGGGGCGGGATATACTCTCTGATCTGATCCATCATGTTTCCATTACTGTTCATCTTTCTTTACCTCCCTTCTTATTTCTGTAATTGATTAAAGTTAGTTAAAGTTTTCAAAGAGCTATTGAAAGCTTTTTGTTTGTCCTTCAATAAACCCAGAGCAACTCTGAACTTGTCGAAAGGTTGCTCAATGAACCTTTCTATAATACAACTCGGCGTACTATTTTTAATTATACTCCAAAATATTAAAAATGTCTATGGTTAAAACATTGATCCCTAAATTCAACCTTGAAGCGCAACACTAAAGATTTCTAATGGGATTTGCCAAATAAAAGAATTTATCGTAGAATAATCATATTATGGATGAGCATTTTATTATAAACGGCGGGAAAAAATTAGAAGGCAAAATTACCGTTTGCAACGCTAAAAACGCGACCTTAAAAATTTTAGCCGCTTCAATTCTTACTTCAAAACCCATAAAAGTTGCAAATTTACCGCAAATTGAGGATGTCAGTCGGATGAAAGAGCTTCTTATTGATTTGGGAGCTAAATTTTATTCTGACACTTTTGATTGTTCGCGCCTTAAAAAAACCGATTTAAATTACAAAATTGCCGATCGTTTTAGAGCTTCTATTGTTTTAACGGGCCCCCTGCTGGCACGCTTCGGCAAAGTTTCTTTCACTCACCCCGGCGGCTGTACTGTGGGCAAGCGGCCGATTGATTTGTTTATTGAGGGCTTTAAAGCGCTTGGCGCCTCTATTAAAAAGAGCGGTCCAATTTTTACTGCAACTTCAAAAAATAAAAAACTTGCCGGCAACAAATTTATTTTTCCAACAGTAAGCGTCACGGGTACCGAAACTCTTATAATGGCGGCCGCTTTAGCTGAAGGAAAAACTATTTTAAAAAATGCAGCCTGTGAACCCGAAGTGGAAAATCTTGCAAAATTTCTAAATTCACTCGGTGCCAGAATTTCCGGCGCCGGTACGCCAATGATTGTAATCAAAGGCGTAAAATCCCTCAAAGGAGGGAAATGGGACGGCATGCCTGATAGAATAGAAGCTGGCACTTTCATAATTTTAGGAGTGGCAACCAATAGCCATATCAAAGTAGAAAATTGCGAACCCGATCATTTAGATGTTTTGTTGGCGATGCTTCAAAAAGCCGGTTCCAATCTTGAAATCGGGAAAAATTATGTTGTAGTAAAGCCCGCCAAGAGACTGAGGTCTGTTGATATAATAACGCGTGAATATCCCGGATTTGCCACTGATCTTCAAGCTCCTTTTACGGTTTTAATGACTCAGGCAAACGGCATTTCGCTGATTCACGAGACAATTTATGACGGCCGGCTGTTTTATACTGATATTTTAAGCCAGATGGGAGCCGACATTATTATGGCCGATCCGCACCGAGTCATTGTTAAGGGCCCGAGATCTCTCCACGGTAAAAAAATTTATAGCCCGGACATCCGCGCTGGCATGGCGCTGGTAATTGCCGCTCTCTTAGCCAAAAGCCAAAGCACAATTGATAATATTTATCAAATAGACAGGGGATATGACAAAATAGATGAGCGTCTCAGAGCTTTAGGCGCCGACATTAAACGCGTATCATATAACACATAATTATGAATTTATTTACCAGAAAAATTGGGATTGATTTGGGCACAGTCAATACTTTGGTTTTTGTTCCGGGTCAAGGAATTATTTTAAACGAGCCGACGGTAGTAGCGATTTCTCTTGACGTTAATACGGTTTTAGCCGTTGGGATTGAAGCTCAAACAATGCTTGGCCGGACTCCGGAAAATATTATTGCCAAAAAACCCATGCGCGATGGCGTTATTGCCGATTATAAAATCACCGAAGCCATGCTTAGGTATTTTATCCAAAAGAGTTTAGGGAGATTTCAATTAATAAAACCCGATGTCTTGGTAACCGTGCCGTCCGGTGCAAGTTCCACCGAGAGAAGGGCAGTTATTGACGCCACCATCAATGCCGGCGCAAGAGCGGCTTACATTGTTAAAGAGCCGGTTTTGGCCGCTATTGGCGCCGACGTACCCATTAATTCGCCTTCCGGCAACTTAATTATGAGTGTTGGCGGCGGCACCACAGAAGTGGCGGTAATTTCTTTGGGCGGGATTGTAACCTCCCATTCAAGGAGGGTGGGAGGCAATAAATTAGACCAAGCAATTATTGATCATCTTAAGAGAAGGCACAATCTGGCCATTGGCGAAAGAACGGCCGAAAGAATAAAAATTGAAATCGGTTCGGCATTGCCGGTCAAAGATGAATTGTATATAGGCGTCCGGGGCCGCGACATTCTAACCGGTCTTCCCCGCAACGTAACTATTGGCACTAACGAAATTGTTGAGGCGATTTCCGAGCGTCTCAAAGAAATTATTCAGGCCGTAAGGCTGGTTTTGTCACAAACGCCGCCAGAATTATCAGCCGACATTATGGATAAAGGAATAATTTTATCCGGCGGCACGGCGCTATTGAGAAATTTTGATGAATTAATAGTTAAAGCTACAGGCGTTCCGGTTTATGTCGCTGAGGAACCTCTCTTTTGCGTTGCCAAGGGCGCGGGCTTGGTTTTAGAAAACCTGGAGCTTTACAAGCGAAGCATCATGGCAAGAAGATAAAATATGCCCACATCCTATCCAAAAATTATTAACTATTTAAACAGGTGTTTAGAAAACAACCTGCTGTCTCATGCTTATATTTTCTATGGGCCGGATGAGGACTCCAAACATGAAATAGCTCTTTGGTTTGCTAATACGATTTTATCCGCCAAAGGCGGAAAATTCCATCCCGATTTATTTTTTATTAAACCAGGGTTTAATGAAGAAATATCTATAGATTGGATTCGCCAGTTAAAAAAATTTTTAACATTAAGACCATATTCAAGTGAATATAAGATAGTAGTAATAGAAACAGCCGAAAAACTAAATTCTTATGCCCAAAATGCCCTTCTTAAAATTTTTGAAGAAGCGCCAAATCATGCCATCATCATACTTTGCGCTAAAACCTTAGATTCAATTTCGGATACTATTGTTTCGCGGGCGGTAAAGCTGCCTTTCTGGCGGATTCAAACCGAAACCTTGCCACCGGATAAAACCATTTCCGATATTTTTGAACTCCTCCTTAAAACCGACTTTTCAAATAAATATGGTTACATTGAAAAACTCGATTCCCACAAAGCGTTAGAAATTTTTAAGGCCTGGCTTAATTTTTTAAGAATAAAATTTAAAGCAAATCCGACAAAAAAAATAACTGATCTTTTAACAACAAATCAGAATATTTATTTTAAGTTAAATGAAACTAACATTAACCCAAAATTCGCTTACGACGAATTGGTTTTATCATTATGGAAAATTTAGAAAAACTCAAAACTAAACTTAAGAATATAGAGGAATCCCTAAAAATAGAATTCTCGGCCTTAAGAGTCGGCCGAGCCACGCCGGCATTGGTAGAAAATATTTTAATTGATTACTACGGCGCCAAAGCTCCTTTAAAACAATTGGCTTCTATTTCCGCGCCTGAGCCCCGATTACTAATTATTGAGCCGTGGGATAAAAACGCCATTACCGCCATCGAAAAAGCAATACTTTCGTCCGATCTCGGCTTAAATCCGATTGTTGACAAAAATCTGATTAGAATCAATATCCCGCCGTTAACCGAAGAACGGCGAAATTCTCTTATCAAAATTACAGGCGCCAAACTTGAAGATGTTAAGGTTAGGTGCAGGACGACGCGCGATGAAGCAATAAAAGAAATTACCGGTTTGTTCAGCGCCAAAAAAATTACCGAAGATGAAAAATTTAAAATAAAAGAAAAGATTCAGGAATTAATAAACGCAACCAATAAGAACTTAGAGAATATTACCGAATTAAAAGAAAAAGAAATCAAAGAAAGATGATAACTTTAATTATTTTCATTTTAGTTTTGGGGATTTTAATCTTAGCCCATGAATGGGGCCATTTTATTACTGCGAAAAGAAGCGGTTTAACTGTTGAAGAATTCGGTTTTGGCTTCCCGCCGCGAATTTTCAGTATAAAAAGAGGCGAAACCTTATATTCCATCAATCTTCTGCCCTTGGGAGGTTTTGTTAAAATCTTGGGCGAGGATGGAACTGGACCCAAAAATCCTAAAAGCTTCTCATCAAAGCCGGTTGGAATCCGCAGTTTAATCACTATAAGTGGCGTTTTTATGAATTTTTTATTGGCAGCTCTTTTATTAGTAATTGGCTTTTATATTGGCCTTCCTCAAATTATAGACAAAAACAATGAAGCGCTGGCCAAAAATATAGAAATTCAGATTGTGGCGATAAATAGTAACTCGCCAGCAGAAAAAGCCGGCATAAAAATGGGTGATGTTATAAAATATGTAAAAAGCGGAAGTAAAAACGTCGCCATTAACGAAATTTCAACTCTTCAAGAAAATATTAATGACAATAAAGGAAAAGAAATAACAATAGCCATTCAGAGAGGCAAAGAAATATTTGAAATTAATGCGGCGCCAAGAATTAATCCTCCCGAAGGGGAGGGGGCTTTGGGAATCGCTTTAGCTAAAACCGGCATCATTTCTTATCCGTGGTATAAAAGCTTTTGGCTCGGCATAAAATCGGCCTTTATTATAAGTTGGGAAATAATCAAGGGATTTGGGAACTTGTTAAAGAATCTTATAACCTCCGGAAAAGTTCCCCAGGATATATCCGGGCCAGTGGGAATCGCCGTTTTAACCAATCAAGCTGCTACTTTAGGTTTTATTTATCTTCTTCAGCTTGTAGCCATAATTTCTCTTAATTTGGCGGTCTTAAATCTTATACCATTTCCGGCTCTTGATGGCGGCCGGCTTTTATTTCTGGGCATAGAAAAAATTAAAGGCAGCAAGGTCAACCCCAAGGTTGAAAATGCCATTCACTCAATCGGCATTGTTTTACTTCTGGCTCTTGTCATGTTAATAACTTATAAGGATATAATAAAACTGAGATAAAATAAATTTTTATGAGACAATCACAACTTTTTGGGAAAACTTTAAGAGAGGCGCCGAAAGACGCTGAAGCCATAAGCCATATTTATTTAACTCGCGGGGGGTTTATCAGGCAATTATCATCTGGTCTTTTTAGCTTTTTGCCTCTGGGTTTTATGGTTTTAAAAAAATTAGAACAGGTAATCCGCGAAGAGCTTAATAAAATCGGCGTTCAAGAAATGATCATGCCGGTAATTCATCCAGCTGAAATCTGGAAAAAAACCGGCCGCTACCATGAAATCGGAAAAGAACTATGGCGATTAAAGTCGCAAGGCGGTCAAGATTTAGTTCTTTCAATGACTCATGAAGAATCAATGGCGGAAATTGCTTCAAAATATATCCAAAAATACGATGACCTGCCGCTGTTTTTAAACCAATTCCAGATAAAATTAAGAAATGAAGCCCGGCCGCGAGGCGGTCTTTTGCGGCTTAGGGAATTCGTCATGCAAGACGCTTACTCTTTTGACAGAAGCGAAGCCGAATTTAACAAAACTTATAATAAATTTTTCAAAGCATATCAAAATATTTTTAAGCGATTAAATCTTAAAGCGATTCCAATTAAAGCCGATCCGGGAATTATGGGAGGAAATGAATCCCACGAATTTATGATGCCGGCCGAAATTGGTGAAGATAAATTAAACGGCAAAAACGCCATTGAACTCGGCCACACTTTTAAACTCGGGGTAAAATACAGCAAACCATTTAATATTTATTTCGCAGCAAAAAACGGCAAAAAAGAACTTACGATTATGGGTTCGTATGGGATTGGTTTAGACCGGTTGATGGCGGCAATTGTTGAAGTCCACCACGACGAAAAAGGGATAATTTGGCCAAAAGAAGCGACGCCTTTTAAAATACATCTTATCGAAATTTCTACAAAAGGAGATTCTTCTATTAAAAAACAAGCGGAAAAAATTTACAAAAATCTTGTTGATAAAGGAATAGAAGTGTTATACGATGACCGCGATAAAACCGCCGGCGAGAAATTTATTGATGCCGATTTAATAGGAATTCCTTGGCGCGCGGTAGTCAGCCAAAAAACGCTTAATAATAATAGCATTGAAATTAAAAGAAGAAATCAAAAACAGGAAAAACTAGTAAAATTTTCTCAAATTAAAAAATTTGAATTTGATTAGAAATTAAAAATTAGAAATTAAAAGTTTGTTTAATCGCTTATTTAAAATTTTTTCACGGGATATCGGCATCGACCTTGGAACAACTAATACTCTGGTATATGTGAGAGGGCGCGGTATTATTATCAATGAACCGTCAATTGTTGCTATTAATAAAAAAACTGATCAGGTTTTAGGCGTGGGCGAAATGGCTAAAAAAATGATAGGACGTACGCCCGGCCACATTATTGCTATCCGACCGCTTATTGAGGGTGTTATTTCTGATTTTGAAGTTACCGAACAAATGCTAAGATACTTTTTCAACAAAGCCCACCAGGGCGCTTATAAATTCTTGGTGAGGCCGCGTGTTGTTATCGGCATTCCTTCCGGAGTAACCGAGGTAGAACGCCGGGCGGTAGAAGATGCCGTGCGCAATGCCGGCGCCAGAGAGGTTTATCTGGTTGAAGAACCAATGGCGGCCGCCATCGGAACCCGCTTGCCAATTTCTGAGGCTATTGGCAATATGATTGTTGATATCGGTGGCGGGACCACTGACATTGCGGTAATTTCTTTAGGAGGCATAGTAGTTTCCCGCAATTTAAGAATTGCCGGTGAAAAAATGAATGAGGACATTATTCAATACGCCCGCGATGAGTTTCAGTTGCTAATCGGCGAAAAAACCGCAGAAGAAATAAAAATCTCAATCGGTTCGGTTTCTCCTTTGAAAGAAAAATTGGTCGCAACAATAAAAGGCCGGGATCTTATAAGCGGTTTGCCAAAGGAAGTACTGATAAGCGACTTGGAAATCAGCGAAGCTATTGCTCCGTCGGTTAACGCTATAATTTCAGAAATTCGTTCCGTAGTTGAAGAAACGCCGCCGGAACTTATCAGCGACCTAATGAGTAGAGGCATATTCTTAGCCGGCGGCGGCAGTTTGCTTCGGGGCCTTCCCGAAATGGTTGAGAAAGCCACCGGCATTCCAACCAGATTAGCCGAGGATCCGCTAACAGCCGTAGTGCGCGGCTGCGGCATTATCCTCGAAGACGTTGAATCCTTAAAAGAAATCCTGGTTAGTAACAGTTAAAGGTTTTAAAGCTTTCTTCAGACATCTCTAATATAATAAATATAATATTAGTTATCATAAGATGCCTCCAGGTCACTTGTGATAACATAGATAAAATATAAATTCACATTTTATTATCCATTTTAATCTAACGCAATTACTGCCTATAGACAACAATTGCGTCCGTCTGATGTAAATATATCCTATAAGAAACTTTTGCGTCAAAATTTTAGATATGAAAAATTTTCTGTTAGGCAACAAATTCTTTTTTTGTCAATATTTTCGGATTGGGAAATTTAGCGTAAAATATATGGCATGGCAAAACGCAATTTAACCATATTTTTTATTCTGCTTTTATTGAGTTTGGTTATTATTTTTTTTGGTCAAAACCAAATAATTTTATTATTTAAACATTATCTGAGTGAAATTTTAAGACCCTTTGAAGTTGCATTCAGCAAGATAAGCAAATGGCTATCTTTTTGGCAAAGCGCCGTATTTAATATAAAAAATATAAAAGAATCAAATACCCGTTTAATTTCAGAAAATTTAGATCTTTATAATAAATTGGCAAAACTGTCCCAGCTTGAAGAAGAAAATTCCCTTCTTAGAGAGAAATTAAATTTGTCGCAAAAAGCTATTAACACTCGTCTAGCCGGCGTTATCGGGCGCGACTTCCAAAATAACCGCTCTTTTTTAATTGATAAGGGCACAAATGACGGTATTGCCATCGGCATGGTCGTGATTTCAGAAGGCGAAACAATTATCGGCCGCATTGCCGATGCTAGCTACAATACCTCTAAAGTCCAGACAATATTAGACATTCAAAGTCGAATAGCTGCCATTACGGCAACGAGCAAAATTTCCGGCTTAGTTCGCGGTTTGGGCTCTGATACTATTTTTGACTTAATTGTTAAAAATAAAAAACCTGAAATAGGAGAGTTGGTTATTTCTTCCGGAACCGATGGCATCTGGCCTCGAGGTTTTATTATCGGAAAAGTTAAAGAGGTTAAATCCCAAGATAACCAGGTTTTTAATACGGCAGACATTGAATTATTGGCCAAGCCCCAGGATTTTGACAGCGTATTTGTAATTCTTGATTCTCGATGAATAAAGACTATAGTTATTTTCTTTCAATCATCGGCGCCGCGCTTTTTTTAATCTTCTTGGCCAGTTTCCAAGTTTCATTTATAAATTCGTCTTTTTTAAATCTAAATCTTTTTTTAACATTAATTTTATACTTAGTACTCACCAGAAATGACTCCAAAGCCCTTATTTTTGCTTGGCTAGGCGGTATTTTACTCAGTTTGAGTTATTTTCCAAATTTCGGAATAAATAGTTTAGTTTTATTGATTCTTACTGCTATTTTAATTATCCTTTATAAAACCGTATTTTTAACTTTAAAAACGGAAAGTATATTGCTTATAAGCATAATTGGCGTAGCTCTTTACCACTTTTTGAATTGGCTGCTAACTAACGGGAAATTTGGATTTTATTTCGCCAGTCGCGAAATTTTAACAGAATTAATTTTAACCGCTTTAATATTGTTGATTATTTTCAAAATTAAAACTCAAAATGCTCAGAAATTTACTTAGAAAAAACCGCGTTGAAATTGAGCCGGAGGAAATCCTGCTAGATAAAGAAGCGGCAGCCAAATTAGAAATCCCCATCAAGAGAACGGGAATTTTCAATATTTTTATTATCGCAATAATGATTCTGGCTCTCTTTTTAGCCAGGGCTTTTTGGCTTCAAATCTGGCGGGGAGATTATTATGTCCTGAAAGCGAGTGAAAACAGTGTCCGATTTTATTACAACCAAGCGCCGCGCGGCATAATCTATGACCGTAATAATAAAGCTCTTACTTTGAATGCCCCGGGTTTTAATTTATTAACTATTCCAGCCGACCTCCCGAAGAAAAAAGAGAGTCTTAATAATTGGACTCAGCAAATTTCCAAAATTCTCGGGAAAGATGATGCCGAAGTTGCCGATTTTATAAAAAACTTAAACAAAAATTCCACTGAGCCGGTTTCGCTCGGTTTAAACTTAGATCAAACTACCCTTATTGAACTTGAAACCCATCTGTCAGACCTGCCCGGCCTTTTTATTAGCAAAGAAACCAAGCGCAATTACTCGGAAGGGCCTTATTTTTCACACTTAATCGGTTATACCGGGAAGGTGTCAGTCGATGATCTTAAAGGCGATTCTTATTATTCGCTCTTAGATTTTATTGGAAAAGACGGGCTTGAAGCTCAATTTGAAAAAAAATTAAGGGGCACACCGGCGAAAATCGCCGTTTCGGTTAACTCTAATAATACTGTTTTAAAAACTTTAGTGGCCAAAGAGGCGCAGCCGGGCAATAATTTAATTTTGAACATTGATGGCGACCTTCAAAAGCTTTTAACCGACGCCCTTTACGCCAAGATGGCTCAAACTAATGCGCCGGGAGCAGCCGCTGTTGTTTTGGATGTTAAATCGGGCAAAATTTTGTCACTGGTCAGCTTGCCAAATTTTGACAACAATATCTTTAACAATAACTTAGTAAATAAACTCTACCAAGAACTCGCCAACAATAAAAATCGCCCATTTTTCAACAGGGCAATCGGCGGTTTTTATCCAGCAGGGTCAACAATTAAACCATTTATAGCTTCGGCTGCTTTAGCTGAAAACACTATTGATCCTAATTATAAAATCGATGACACTTTGGGGTATATCACTGTCCCAAACCAGTACGACCCAAGCATAACTTATACCTACCGCGATTGGCGGCCCCAAGGATTTGTTGATATGCGCCGGGCTTTAGCTGTTTCGGCAAACGTTTATTTTTATGAAATAGGAGGCGGCTACAAAAATGTTAAAGGATTGGGCATTGACCGGATTGAAAAATATCTTAAACTTTTTGGTTTTGGACTACCCCTTGGTATTGATTTGCCGGGAGAAACCGGCGGTTTGGTGCCTAATCCGGCTTGGAAAAAAGCGGTTAAACATGAAAATTGGTATACTGGCGACACTTATAATGTTTCAATCGGCCAAGGAGATGTTATAATTACGCCGCTTCAACTTGCCACGGCCATAGCTGCCGTTGCTAATGGCGGAACACTGTGGCGGCCAAAGTTAGTTTCAAAAATTACCGATTCTAATAACAATACCTTAGAGGAATTTAAGTCAGAAACCATAAGAACAAATTTAGTTGATAATGATAAGCTTGAAATAGTCCGCGAAGGCCTGCGAGACGCGGTAACCGAAGGTACGGTTTATCTTTTAAAAGATTTGCCAATAAAAGTCGCCGGCAAGACCGGTACTGCTCAAGTTTATTCTAATTTAAATAAAAAAACCAATGCCTGGTTCACGGGTTTTGCGCCTTATGAAGACCCCCAAATTGCCCTAGCCATTGTCATTGAGAGCGCCGGAGAAGGTTCAACCGCCGCCGTTCCTGTGGCTAAAGAGGTTTTCCAGTGGTATTACAACCAAAACTATGATAAACTAAATAAACAATAATTTTATGACACAACAAACATATTTAAGTCAAGAGGGGATTGAGACCATCAAAAAAGAACTTCAGGAATTAAAAACAAAAAAACGCCAGGAAATCGCAAAGCGCCTTCAAGAAGCCAAGGATTTAGGAGATCTTTCCGAGAATGCAGAATATTTTGAGGCGAAAGAAGCGCAATCGTTCAATGAGAGCCGCATCATTGAACTCGAAAAACTTTTAAAAAATGCGGTGGTAATTGAAACTCCGAGCGAGGAGGACATTGTCAGAGTGGGCTCAACCATTGAGGTTAAATCAAATAATGGCGCGGAAATATTCAACATTGTCGGTTCAGCCGAAGCTAAACCGCAGGAAGGAAAAATTTCGAATGAATCTCCTTTAGGGCGGGCATTTTTGGGTCGGAAGATAGGAGATGAAATTGAGGTTAAAACCCCCAGTGGCATCACTAAATATAAAATTATTAAAATTGAGAAATAATAATAATTCAAATCTACGAGCGTATGCCGACACTTGAAGAACTTCGTAAAACCAGAATTCAAAAATTGGAAGCCCTAAAAGCCGACCATATAAATGCATACCCGAGTGATACAAAACGGGATTTTCAAGTCAGAACAGTTCTTAATAAGTTTTGGCTCTGGCAACTGACTAAAAAAGAATTTTATTTGGTCGGCAGGATTAAATCTATAAGAACTCATGGTCAAGCAACGTTTTTTGATTTGGAAGACAACAGCGGGAAAATTCAGTGTTTCTTAAGCCCCAAGGATTTATCCGCCAAAGGCGGAAAAAAATCTTACAACGGATTCACAACGAGTTTTGATATCGGCGATTTTATAGAAATTAAGGGTTCTATTTTTAAGACCAAACAAGGAGAAAAAACAATTCGCATCAGGGAAATAAAAATGATTGCCAAAACCCTCCGGCCGCTTCCGGAAAAATGGCATGGCCTTAAAGATGTAGAAGAAAGATATCGCAAGAGATATCTTGATCTCTTAATGAATCCGGAGATTAGAAAAAAATTTTTAATACGATCACGCACCTTAAACGAACTGCGAAATTTTTTTGAAAATAATGGATTTGTAGAGTTTGAAACACCCGTGCTTCAACCAATCCCAGGCGGCGCCACGGCTAAGCCGTTTAAAACCCACCTCAACGCCTTGAATTTAGATTTGTATTTGCGTGTCGCGCCGGAACTTTATCTTAAGCGGCTTCTTGTCGGCGGTTTTGAAAAAGTTTATGAAATCGGGCGCAATTTCAGAAATGAAGGCATGGATGCGCACCATAATCCAGAATTTACCATGCTTGAGGCCTATATTGCTTATAAAGACTCGTCCTATTTAAAAATATTCTTACGGGATTTTTTTAGGTATTTAGTTAAAAAATTAAACGACAATAATTTAACCATAATTTATGAGGATAATTCAATTGATTTTTCCAGACCTTTTGAAGAAAAAAATTATGATGATTTAATTAAAGAATTTGGAGATTTAGACCTTGCCAAAAAAACCTTAATCCAACCGACTTTTATAAGCGGTTTCCCCAAAGAACTTTTGCCACTTTCAAAAACTCTTGAAGAAGATCCCTCCAAGGCCGACGCTTTCCAAATTTTTATAGGCGGGCTGGAATTGGTTAAGGCATTTTCGGAATTAAATGATCCGATAGAACAGCGCAAAAGATTTGAGGAACAAGAAATGCTCAGAAAAAAGGGCGATGAAGAAGCCCAGCGATTCGACGAAGATTTTTTGGAGGCCTTAGAATACGGTATGCCGCCTTGCGTCGGATTTGGCATTGGGATAGATCGCTTGGCGGCACTTTTAACCAATTCTCATACCTTAAGAGAGATTATTTTATTTCCAACAATGAAACCCAAAGAATAAATATGTTAGATATAAAATTTATTAGGGAAAATAAAAAAGAAATTGAAAAAGGCGTAAAAGCTAAAGGTTTTAATGTTGATATTGATCTTCTGCTCAAACTAGACGAAGAAAGAAATATTTTCAGAAGAAAAATAGAAGAATTAAACGCCGAACGCAAGAAAATCGCCAAAGTAAAAAATATTGAAAAAGGAAAAGAAATAAAAATAAAACTCGCTGAATTGGAAAGTGAAGAAAAAATTATTTCTGAAAAAATAGATCTTATTGCAAAAAAACTGCCAAATCTCCCGTTACCAGAAGTTCCAATCGGAAAAAATGAAACCGGAAACGTGGTTTTGCGCGAAGTAGGAGAGAAGCCGAAATTTTCCGCCAAAGGCGGATCCGCCTCTGGCGGAGATTTTAATCCAAAAGATTATTTAATGTTAAATGAAAAACTCGGCTGGGTAGACACCGAACGGACCGGAAAAGCTGTTGGCAGCCGGTTCGGGTATCTTCTAAGAGACGCTGTTGATTTGGAATTTGCTCTTGTCCGCCTTGCTTTTGACACGTTAAAAAAAGAGAATTTTATTCCTATCATTCCGCCCGCTTTTTTGAAGCCAGAAGCTATGCGAGGCATGGGATATTTAGATTACAACAAAGATGAAGTTTATCACCTTGAAAAAGACGATTTGTACTTAATTGGAACTTCGGAGCAGGCGATAGGCGCGATGCATATGAATGAGATATTTAGTGAAAAACAATTGCCTCTCCGTTATGCCGGGTTCTCATCGTGTTTCCGCCGCGAAGCCGGTTCTTACGGCAAGGACGCCAAAGGTATTTTGCGAGTTCATCAGTTTGATAAAGTTGAGATGTTCAGTTTTGCGCGGCCAGAAGACTCTAAAAAAGAGCATGAATTTATTCTCTCAATGGAAGAAAAGCTGATAAGGGCACTAGAACTGCCATATCGCGTTCTCCAAATATGCACTGGAGATCTCGGCGTTCAGGCCGCAAATAAATACGATATTGAAGCTTGGCTTCCGGGTCAACCCAGTTCGACAGGCTCAGGGCAGGGAACATACCGGGAGACCCACTCAACATCAAATGACACTGATTTTCAGTCCCGCCGGCTTAATATAAAATATAAAAATGAAAAAACCGGAAAAAATTCATATGTTCACACTCTTAACGGAACGGCTTTCGCCATCGGCCGGATGATTATCGCCATAATGGAAAACTGCCAGCAAAAAAACGGCACCATAAAAACCCCGAAAGCTCTGGAAAAATACATATGCCTTCAAGCAAATACTGGCGATTTAAAACAATAAAAAAAGAAGAAAAAACTAAGCGCTGGAAAATTATATTTTTTTGGTTTTCTTTTACCGTCGCATTTTTAACTATAATGTGGTCGTTTTTTATGTCGCCTTTTTTCAAAATAACAGAAATTAAATTGCCGAAAAATGATTTTATCACTATTAATGACATTCATAAACTTATGGCAAGCAGTGCGCCCTTAAATCTTGGAGAAAATATATTTATCCTTTCAAAAAACAAAATAAAATCTGGTTTAGCCGCAGCTTTTCCTACTATAACCGACATTAATATTAAAAAAGAACCATTTCATGGTTTGATAGTTAATTTTGAAAAAAGAATTCAAATCGGTATTTGGTGTAATAATGCTAACTGCTATTATTTTGACAAAGAGGGGATTGTTTTTAAAAAAGCGCCGCAAACCGAAGGAGCTTTAATATTAAAAATAGAAGATTTTGAGAAAAAGGAAGTTTCTTTAGGTAATCAGGTCTTAAATTATAATCAGTTAAAATTTATAGCCGAATTCAATAATAAAATTGCGGAAAACAATCAATTTAAAATTATAGAATTTAAAATCGCGCCTTCGGCAAATTTTGATTTAGAAGCCATAACTGATCGCGGTTGGTCAATTTATCTGGATCAAAATCAGGATCCTGTATTAGAAGCTAATAATTTATTTACGGTTTTAAACGAAGTCATAAAAAACAAAGCCTCAAACCTGGAATATATTGACTTGCGCCTTCCCAGCCGCATTTTTTATAAATTGAAATAAACGAAAAAAGTGTCGTTATTCAACCGATCGGTCTTATAACAGCACTTTTTAAGTTTCAATGGTTAAGTTTTTATTCAATTTTGTAAACAAAGATTGAGTAACCGATTTTTGCGACCGGCTTATAGGAATCCAGCCAAATATAGGCGCGTTCGCTGTAAGAACAGGGAATTTTATCGCCCTTGCAGGCGCCCATTAAAATCGTTGCCGAAACCGCCAGCCAGCCCTTTTGCGGCGCCTCGCGGTTAAAAGATTCAATTTTAGCGGTCTTTATATAATACTCCGCCGGAGCGCCGGAAAAGTAATCCATTTTAATCTCTTTAATATTATTTTTTTCTATAAACTGGGCCAGCCGAAAAATATCCTGCCCCCAATCAAGATTGGAATCAACAACAAATTTATAGCCCCTATCAGGACCGCCGGCGATTCCATTAAAATAAGCCAGAAACGATGGCCACACTGAAACAACAGAAATAATCGCCCAAATAAACAAAATGGCAACAATAAACCCTCTTTTGATGCGGCGCCAGTACAAGCCAAAAAGCTGCCAAAATCCATGATAATTTGAAATTCGCTCCTGTATGCCGCCTTTTATCCAAAAGCTTATCTGGCGAGCCGTTAGAGCGTAAATAAACGGCAGGGTGGGTAAAATGTGGCGAACGCCGATATTTAAATTGGACGTAATGGAAAAAAGCCAATAAACGGCGCCGATAGTCAGCATCCCAAACTCGGCAAAATTATTTTTTAATAAATTAGAAAAATCCTGCCGAAATTTATTTTTCAAAGCCAAAAATAAAGCAAAAAATGTCAATAGGATATAAGCCAGCGGTTCTTTAATTAAATAGACCAATGGAAAATAAGACCGCGAGCCGTTAGCTGAAACCTCGCCAAGATAATAAGTGGTGTTGCCGCCGCCGGATCGCTGAAGTACCATTAAAAACCCCAAGAAATAATGCCCCCAAGCCCGCAATACAGGTTGTGAAGAAATCCAAACACTTAAACTAACCAGCGGTTTAAAACCGAAAGTGGACATAATAAAAGCGGTGTCAATCGCTTGCTTTTGAATCGGATAGTTCCAGATATGAAAAGCGTAAACCGCGCCAACCACCAGGTAAGCAATAATTAAAACCAAAATAAAACCGCCGAGATATTTTTTAAAAGCCCATAATTTTTTGCCTCGTTCTTGCGATAAAATCCAAACTAAGACAATAAGTCCAAAAATAGGAATTAAAAGGAATGTTGAAAATTTAGCCAGTAAACTAAAGCCAAAAACAATTCCAAAAACCCATAAATTGCGCCGGGTCGACACTTTAAGCCATTTATATAAATAATAAAAACTTATGAAGAAAGCGGCGGCAGCGGCCACGTCGGTGGTTACTAATCTAGTGTGCGCCAAAAAAGTGGGGGAAAAGGAATAAAAAGTTAAAGCAATTATTCCGGCTAAATCGCCCCATAATTCTCGACTGAACCTAAAAACATAAAATCCCAGAAGAATTCCGATTAAAATAATCGGGATTTTTCCGTATCTCATCATATTTTGGGCGTCATTACCGGAATGGTAGAGCAAATCATTGCCAAAACCCACATCAGTTTGCCAAGCCGGCGTCCGCGATGAATCGGCCGTCAAAGGCGTGTTCCAACCCCAGCTTTTGTAAGGAAAATTTATCTTCATAAATAAAAGCGGCAAAGCGGCTAAATCTTTAACCAGGGGCGGATGTTCGGGGTTAAGCCGCATGTCTTGCTGGGTTATATAAGAATAACCGGCCGGAAGGTGGATTCTTTCATCATAGTTGGCATTATCATCCCACATGCTTGTTGCGGCGAGCATACCAAAAAACGTTAAAAGCGCAATGGCTAAAATGTTTATTTTTTTCATATTTATGGAATTATTAAAACAGCGGCGTTTACATCAATAAAATTAATTCTGCTTTGCGGAAATTGTTTATTTAAATTATGCAATAAGTCCAAATCAAAATATAACGGGGCGATCACCGTACCGTTTTTTCCCAAAATAATTTTATCCAGTTCATTGGAACGCAAATAATTTATTTTCGTTTTTTCCGTTGTCAGAAAATAGACCGTTTGGGCCGATACCGGAAGGCTATTATCGGTTGTTTCGCCGCTCGCGTCCCAAATGACATATTTTTTCGTATTTTCCGGCAAACTGTTCAAATATTTGGCAATTTCAACTTGATCATGGGAAAAAGCCGAAAGCGTTTTGGGATTAAAAGCCCAAAGATTAAAATATTTATTAAAATCACGGGCTCCAACAAAAATTAAAAATATAATTAAAAACAAAAAAATTTCTTTTTTTAATCTCAAAAGCTGATTAGGGCGTTGAATTTTTTTATAAAGCCAAATCAAGCCAATTCCGGAAAATATCATTACCGCCGGCATGGTGCCTAAAGCTCTTAACGCATGAGGATTGCCTTCCGTTGATAAAATATTGGGCAAAAGGAAAATGCCAAGCCAAGCAAGGGTAAATTTTTCAGAAAATGAGAATTTCTTAAAACTTAAATAAATGCCTAAAAGAAATAAAATACCAACGGGCAAGAAAAGCTGCGGTGAGCCGGCATAATTATGCCGCCAGTTGAAATCTCCGATAATATTAAACATTCCAAGAGTTGAAGCAATGCTCAACGCGGCAGCCCTTAGCGGATTATCGGCCGAAAAAATTGAAACTTGGCCGCTTCTTCCGAAAAAATCCTGAGGATTATTCAAAAAATATAATCCAATTGGTAAGGCAATAATAAATGTTACCGCGGCAAACAACAAAACTCCGGCCCACAATTTTTTATTGCCGTGTTTTATCAAATAAGGAATAAAAAACGCGGCGATTAAAACTGGAGCGAATCTATAAGAAATATAAGTATAAAATCCCAAACCAAATAAAACCCCCGCGAAGAGAAAAGATAAAACTGAAGTCCGACTTCGGGGATTTTTGAAGTCGGACTTCAACGAGTTAAAGCCGCGCAGTAAAAAATAAAAAGACCAGATTAAAACCGGTATCATTAAGCCGGCCCGGAATCCTATCCGGCTGAAATTCATTGCCCAAAAACTTGTCGCCATGAAAAAACTTGAAGCCAGGGCAATTTCTACGCCAAACAATTCTTTTGCCAGAAAATAAAGGCCTAAAACCGCTAAAACTCCGGCTATGGCAGGAAACAGTCTTAAAACCCAAGGTTCTGTGCCAAAAAGCTTGATTGCTAAAGCATCAAGCCAGACAATCATTCCTTCCCGACCATTATTATTGGTATAAAAAACTTTGAAATCTCCGGTTTTTAACGAGGTTAAGGCATCGGCGCCATTCATTGCTTCGTCTTGGTAAAGTCCGGGCGGAATTGAAGTAAATTGCCAAAACCTAAAAAAAACCGCTAAGGCGATAATAACAATCAGCGCTATAGTATGCTTGCTGGGCATAACTTTATTCTACCAGAAAATGATTTATGTTAAAATACATTCATAATTTTTTAATGGAAATAAAATATACAAAAAAAGATTTCTGGCTGGCGGTATTGGCCGGTGAAATTGTCGCTTGGCTTTCTTTGCCGATTTTAAAAAACCTTAAAATTTTAGACATTCTATCGGCACGGGAAATCAGTTTAACTGGCTTTGTTATTTTCTGGGCGATATTTATCCCGCTTGGCGCTATAGCCGGACTCGGTGCGTTTTATTTTTTAGCAAAATATAAAAACCGGGTTGGATTTTTCCAGCTCGGTAAATATGGAGTTATCGGGGTCTTGAATACGTTTCTTAGCGCCGGAATCTATAATTTTTTAATTTTCATAACTAATATTGCCTCCGGTTTTACTGTCGATTCGTTTTTTATCGTTGCCTTTATCATAACCGTTACCAACAGCTTCTTTTGGAATCGCTATTGGACCTTTGAACAAATAGGGACGGAAACGGTTGGTAAAGATGCCTTTCAATTTTTCTTTGTTTCCGGCATTGTGGCTATTATAAATATTGGAATTTTACACATAATTGTTAATGTAATCGGCGCCCCGGTAAATATAGACCTAAAAATTTGGGCCAATATAGCGTTGGCCTTAACTATAATTACCGCTTTCTTCGGCAACTTCTTCGGCTATAAATTTATCGTGTTCAAAAAGTAGAAAAATAACTCCAGATGAATGCTTAAGTTTGACTTTAGTTGATAGGGCTGCTTAAATTGAAGCAGAACTTTAACAATCTTGGCTGATAATTCAAGGGTTATTGCCAAGGCCTTTTTCTTCGGAAAAAGGAAACAAAATTCGGCTACGGCCGGGGAGGGACTATGTCTGCGAATCCGTGGGACGTTTTGTTGGAGTGTTTAGACTCGAGGGTCGACGGCGGTTTTGAAAGCATTTTTGTCTATCGAGAGTTAGGTTGTCTTAAGACTCCGGAATTTGTGAAAAAAATAAAAGATATTTTTCTTGAAGCTGCAAGTATTAACAACGATAAAGCGGCTCTGAGTGCATTGAAGATTCTTCGCCGTGTTCTTGAACTCAGCAACGGGGAAGAGAGGGAAGACCTTTTAAAAACGATCCAAGATTTTTATTGGCAAATGTCTTACGGGAGAGAGTCTGTTCAAGAGTTTCTGCCGGTTATGGAGAACTCCAAGGAATTCATTATCCAGGCGGTTATATGGGAGTGGGAGATGGTAAATAGCCATAATCCTAAAGCGTTGAGCGAGCATGGCAAAAAACTTTTTCGATTTATTGCGGAATGTTATGTGTGTTTGCCGGAAAATAGTGGCAAAATTATTAAGCGGTTAGGAGAGAATAGTTTTAGACATAGAACTCGAAACATCTTTGAAAAAAACCAGGAGACGATAGAAAAAATCCTGCGCGATGCCATTAAAACGATATCTCCTGAAAACCTTGAATTATGGCTGAAAGAAAAATGGATGCCTAATGGTTTTGCTAAGCTATTGGGCATTGCATGGGCCAGAAACGGCGGCTATATTAAATTGATGAAGTAGCTTTTTGCAACAACAAGCGCCTTTACCACCCCTTCGAAACACGAAAGAAGCGAAGGGGTGCTTTTTATTACAAAATAAAAAAATAGCTCCAGATGAATGCTATAGTGTTTTAGCAATCAATCCTATTAACAAGATACCAATAAAGTTGAACGCAAAAGAAAGAGGGATAAATCGCCACGTTCTCATTTTTAAAAAGCCCAAGAGACTGATCCCTAACTCATCCGGGAAAGGAGAGGCAATAATTAAACCGCCCATAAGGAAGGTTAACCATCTAAAATATTTCAATTTGAGTAATACTTTAACTCTTTTTCCAGCCCCTTGATGCTTCATTAATTCCAGCAAGTGCTCCGAAAGTCTATCTCGGATAAACCTGAAAATAATTATATCTCCAACCACTGCTCCCATGGCTCCGAAAAGGGCCGTAAGCGCCACTGAGTTGGCTCGGGCGATCTCGCCAAGGGTGACTATTGCCGGCGCGGTGGTGAAAACCGAAGTAAAAAACATTCCGGCTATAAAACTCCCCAGCAACTTCAATTCTTTCGTAGAAGTCAGGATCTTTGTCAAAACCTCTGTTTTTATCAAGATAACAGCGACAAAAATACTTAAAACGATAATTGCAATATCCTGTAATAAAAAATTGTTTCTATGGTTGTTTGTATTCATCGTATAGTTTTATTTTCTTCATCCCTGAGTTTCATCCAAATTTTCCCTAATTCATTCCTGCCGTTTCTTTTTAGTCCCCAGCCCCAGCAATCATCCTTGGGGGAGTCCTCAACAAGATA
>Ga0265296_1001658_pt1 | contig 24770 bp, 25 predicted proteins | sample MunlanPumphouse1_FD_189073 | JGI IMG/M metagenome (GOLD analysis project Ga0265296, IMG submission 189073) | Groundwater microbial communities from a municipal landfill in Southern Ontario, Canada - Pumphouse #1 | ecosystem: Environmental > Aquatic > Deep subsurface > Groundwater | place... | reverse complement strand
CGCGCCCCAAGGGCCGGGGGCAGAAGCTGACGCCGTCGCCCGTTCACGCCTTCGCCGAGGCCATGGGCCTGCCGGTCTTCACGCCCGAGAGCATGAAGTCGCCGGAAGCCATCACTGACTTCCAGAGTCTCGACCTCGACGCCGCCTGCGTCGTCGCCTACGGCCAGATCCTCAAGCCGGAGGTGCTGGACGCGCCGCGTCTCGGCTGCTTCAACCTGCACGGCTCGCTCTTGCCGCGCTGGCGCGGGGCGGCCCCGATCCAGCGCGCCATCATGGCCGGCGACCGCCAGACCGGCGCCCAGATCATGCGGATGAGCGAGGGCCTGGACGAGGGCGCGATCATCCTGTCCGAGGTCATGGACATCCATCCCGACGACACGGCGGCCAGCCTCACCGAGCGCATGTCGCACCTCGGCGCCGCCCTGTGGCCGCGGGCGCTGGCCGCCATCGAACGCGGCGGCTTCACCGAGACGGAACAGGTCGGCGAAGCCACCTACGCCAAAAAGATCACCCCCGCCGAGGCCCGCATCGACTGGACGCGTTCGGCGGCCGAGGTGGACGCCCACATTCGCGGCCTGTCGCCCTTCCCCGGCGCGTGGTTCGAGGTCGAGGCCGACGGCGAGCCGGTGCGCATCAAGGCCCTGATGTCGGCTCTGGCCGAGGGCGAAGGTTCGCCGGGTCAGGTGCTGGACGACGCCCTGACGGTGGCCTGCGGAACCGGCGCGGTGCGCCTGACCCGCGTGCAGCGGCCCGGCAAGGCGGCGCAGTCGGCAGACGAGATGCTGCGGGGCTTCCCGGTTCCTGCTGGGGTGGTTCTGGGCTGATGCCCCGCTACCGCTTTACGGTCGAGTACGACGGCTCAGCCTACAACGGCTTTCAGGCTCAGGCCGGCCAGCCGACGGTGCAGGGCGCGATCGAGACGGCGGTGACGGCCTTCAGCGGTCAGACCGTGCGCATCGCCGCCGCTGGCCGCACCGACACCGGGGTCCACGCCACGGGCCAGACCTGTCACGTCGATCTGGACAAAGCCTGGCCGGCGCGGACGGTGATGAACGCCCTGAACGCCCACCTGATGCACGAGGCGGTGGCGGTGCTGGACTGCGCCCCGGTCAGCGACGACTGGCACGCCCGCTTCACCGCCAATGGGCGCAAGTATCTGTATCGCATCCTCAACCGTCCGGGACGCCCGGCGCTGGACCGGGGGCGGGTCTGGCACGTCAAGAAGCCGCTGGACGCCGAGGCCATGCACGCGGCGGCGCAGAGCCTGATAGGCCTGCACGACTTCACCACCTTCCGCGACGCCCAGTGCCAGTCGGCCAGCCCGGTCAAGACGCTGGACGTGGCCCGCGTCAGCCGGGTGGGCGAGGAGGTGCATCTGGTGTTCGAGGCGCGCAGTTTCCTGCACCGTCAGGTGCGCTCGATGGCCGGCAGTCTGGCCGAGGTCGGCCTGGGCCGCTGGGCCGTGCCTGATCTGGCGGACGCGCTGGCGGCGCAGGATCGCGCGCGCTGCGGCCCGGTGGCGCCGTCAGACGGGCTTTATCTGACGGGCGTCACCTATGAGGCCGAGGCCTAGTTCTAGCGCTTGAACAAACCGCCCAGGGCGTCGCCGATGCCGCCGGGCAGGTTGTTCATCAGGCCGCCGAGCAGGTCGTCGGCGCCCTCGGCCGAGCCGTTCGGCGTCAGGCGGTCGACGGCTTCCGGCAGCAGGCCCGCCAGGGTCTCGCTGGCCTGTTCCGGCGAAATGCCGAGCTTCTGTGCGAAGTCGGCGATGGGACCGGAGCCGAGCACCGCCGCGATCTGTTCGGGCGAAATCCCGGCGTTGCCGCCCTTGCCGATCCACGAACCGACGACGTCGCCGAGGCCGTTCTGACCGAATTTCTCGGCCAGACCGGCGACGCCGCCCTGACCCTTGAGCAGGTCCGACAGGCCGCCGGCGGCGTCTCCGCCGAGGCCGCCCAGCACGTTATCCAGCAGTCCCATGGTCATTCTCCGATGTGAGGTCGGCAGTCTGAGGGAGGGAGGCTACGCTTTTGTGGCGGGATCGCAAACGATCGCAAACCCCGCCGGCACGACGGCCCTAGTTGCGGGCTGAGTTGGAGCTGGAGGTCACGGCCTGGCCGGCGGCTTCCAGATCGCGGCCGACGCCGGCGACGGTGTTGCAGGCGGCGGTGGTCAGGGCGGCGGCGATGACGCCGAGGACGATGAGCTTGCGCATGGAGGTTTCCCCGAAATGACGATTGACGCTTCAACATGAAGCTTGACCATAAGGCGGCATGGCCAATTCATCCTTCAATCTGCTAACGGCGATCTTATGACGCAAGCTCTCGATACCGCCGCCCGCCGTCTGGTCGACACCCTGGTGATGAACGGGGTGGACAAGGTCTTCTGTGTGCCGGGCGAAAGCTATCTGGCCGTGCTCGACGCCCTGGCCGACGTGCGCGACCGGATCGAGGTCATCGTCTGCCGCCACGAGGCGGGCGCGGCCAACATGGCCGAGGCCTATGGCAAGCTCACGGGCAAGCCGGGCGTCTGCATGGTGACGCGCGGACCGGGCGCGACCCATGCCTCCATCGGCGTGCATACGGCGCATCAGGACTCCACGCCGATGATCCTGTTCGTCGGCCAGATCGCCCTGACCGACAGGGGACGGGGCGCCTTCCAGGAGGTCGATTATCGCGAGGTCTTCGGCGGCCTGGCCAAGTGGGCCACCGAGATCGAAAGCCCCGAACGCACCGTCGAGGTGGTCGAGCGCGCCTTCGCCACGGCCCTGCAAGGCCGCATGGGGCCGGTGGTCGTGGCCCTGCCCGAGAACATCCTGCACGACCACGGCGGCCCGGCCCCGGTGCGCCCGGTGGTCGCCGCCAAGGCTGCGCTGGACCCGGCCTTCGTCGAGCAGGTGAAGGCGCGTCTGGCCAAGGCCGAGCGCCCCATGCTGATCCTCGGCGGGTCCGGCTGGACCGACGCCGCCACCGACGCGATTTCCGGCTGGGCCGAGCGACTGGGCCTGCCCGTCGCCCTGTCTTTCCGCCGCAAGGACCTGATCCGCAACGACCATCCGGGCTATGCGGGCGACCTGGGCCTCGGCCCGAACCCGAAGCTGGTCGCGCGGGTCAAGGCGGCTGATCTGCTGCTGGTGATCGGCGCCCGCATGGGCGAGAATCCGACCCAGGGCTACACCCTGCTGGATCGCGCCAGGACGGCCGAGACCCTGATCCACATCCATCCGGGCGCCGAAGAACTGGGCCGCGTCTGGGCGCCGAGCCTGTCGGCGGCGTCTGACAATTCTCTGGCCGCCCTGGCTCTATCGGCCATCGAGCTGGGCCGCACATGGAGCGAGCAGGGCGCCGCCGCCCACGCCGACTTCCTCGCCTTCTCCTCGCCCATCGAGGTCAAGAGCGCGGTCAATATGAGCGAAGTCGTCGCCCATTTGGCGCAGGCCCTGCCCGAAGACGCCATCATCACCAACGGCGCCGGCAATTTCGCCGCCTGGCTGCACCGCTTCCACCGCCATCAGGCTAGGCGGACCCAGCTGGCCCCGACCTCGGGTGCCATGGGCTACGGCTACCCGGCGGCCCTGGCGGCCAAGGTGGTCGATCCGGCGCGCGAAGTGGTCTGCATCGCCGGCGACGGCGACTTCATGATGAGCGCCAATGAGATGGCCACCGCCGCCCAGTACGGGCTCGGCGTCATCGTCGTGGTCGTGGACAACGGGACCTTCGGCACCATCCGAATGCACCAGGAGCGGGACTACCCGACCCGCATCATCGCCACCGAGCTGAAGAACCCCGACTTCGTCAAATACGCCGAGGCCTTCGACGCCTTCGCCGTCCGTTGCGAGAAGACCGAGGACTTCCCCGAGGCCCTGGCGGCGGCGCGCGAGGCGGCGGCGGGCGGGCGTCCGGCCCTGATCCACCTGATCACCGACGCCGAGCAGATCGCGCCGGGGCGGACGATCACCGATTTGCGCGGCGCCTGACGCCTAAAGCCCTTCCTCCATCGAGGAGGAAGGGAGCGGCGCTCGATTTCTCCTCCCTTGCGCGCGGCGACTCTTCGCGAAACAGTGCCGCCTCGCAGTTTCGAGGGGGTTCTTATGCGTCGTTTTCTGATCTCGTCCGCCGCCGTTCTGGCGCTTTGCGCCGCCGCGCCCACCGTCCTGGCCCAGGCTGCCGCGCCGGCCGCTGCAGCCGCTGAGGCCCAGAGCGAGGACGCGCGCCTCAACGCCTTCTTCGAACAGGCCTTCCAGGAACGGATCGCGCTGAGCCCGCAGCAGATGACCTCGCTGGGCCTCAAGACCGACTACGACAAGCTGGACGACGTCTCCGACGCGGCATCGGCCCGCTCGCTGGCCCTTCAAGAGGCGCAACTGGCGCGGATGAAGGCCGAGTTCGATCCGGCCAAGCTCAGCACGCAGAGCAGGCTGTCGTGGCGGCTGTTCGAATACGGGGTGCAACAGGCGCGCCTGTCGAATCAGTGGCGCGACTGGGGCTTCCAGTTCGCGGCCAACGGCAATCCGACCACCAGCCTGCCCGTCTTCCTGATCAACAACCATCGCATCGGCAGCGTCTCGGACGCCGAGGCCTATGTTTCGCGAATCGGCGAAGCGGAACGCTACATGGGTCAGGTAGCCACGACGCTGAAGGCCCGCGCCGCCGAGGGCGTGGTCTCGCCCCGCTTCGTCTTCGAGCCGTCCATCGAGAACACCCGCGCGGTGATCACGGGCGCGCCCTTCGACAACGGCGCCGACAACCCCGTCTGGGCCGACTTCCAGAAGAAGGTCGCCGCGCTCGACGCCGATCAGGCGACCAAGGACCGGCTTCTGGCCTCGGCCCGCGCGGCTCTGACGGGCCCCTATAAGCGCGGCTTCGACACGGTGCTAACGGCCCTGGCCGAGGTCCAACCGATGGCCGACAGCGACGCGGGCGTCTGGCGGTTGCCGAACGGCGAGGCCTATTACAACGCCCGTCTTCAGCTCTCGACCACGACCGACCTGACCGCCGACCAGATTCACCAGATCGGTCTGGACGAGGTCGCCCGCATCCAGCGTGACATGGAAGCCATCAAGACCCAGGTCGGCTTCGAGGGTTCGCTGCAGGACTTCTTCGTCTTCCTGAAGACCGATCCGCGCTTCCAGTATCCGAACACGGCGGAGGGCAAGGAGCAGTATCTGACCGACGCTCGCGCCTTCGTCGCCCAGGTCATGGCGGTGTCGCCGCAGTGGTTCTCCAACCTGCCCAAGGCGGCGCTGGAGGTGAGGGCGGTCGAGCCCTTCCGTGAGGCGACAGCCTCCATCGCCTTCTATAACTCGCCGGCGCCGGACGGCTCGCGCCCGGGCATCTACTACGTCAACCTGTCGGACATGACCCAGGTGCTGAAGCCCCAGATCGAGGGCATCAGCTATCACGAGGGCGCGCCGGGCCACCACTTCCAGATCGCCTATGCTCAGGAGATCGAGGGCCTGCCGCGCTTCCGCCGGTTTGGCGGCTACGGCGCCTATGCCGAGGGCTGGGGCCTCTACGCCGAGCAACTAGGCAAGGAGATGGGCTTCTATCAGGACCCCTATTCCGACTTTGGCCGCCTCTCGACCGAGCTGTGGCGCGCGGTGCGCCTGGTCACCGACACCGGCCTGCACGCCAAGCGCTGGAGCCGCGAACAGGCGATGGACTATTTCCGCCAGAACTCCCTGCTGTCGGAGCGCGACATCGGCAAGGAGGTCGAGCGCTACATCACCAACCCCGGCCAGGCGACCAGCTACAAGATCGGCGAGCTGAAGATCAAGGAACTGCGCGCCAAGGCCGAGACGACCCTGGGCGACAAGTTCGACATCAAGGACTTCCACGCCGTGGTCCTCGGCTCCGGTTCCGTGCCGCTGGACGTGCTGGCGGATCAGGTCGACGCCTGGATCGCGGCGGGCGGCGGGGCGCCGAATTAGTCTCCCTTCTCCCCTCCGGGGGAGAAGGTGGGCGCCGGAGGCGCTCGGATGAGGGGGAGGTTTCAGCGCACGCGCGGCTGACGTTGCGCCCTCATCCGCTGGCCCCCTCATCCGTCATGCTGTCGCATGACACCTTCTCCCCCGAGGGGAGAAGGGCTAGGAGGCTGCCCATGCCCTTTACCGCCACCGTCCTGACCATGTTCCCCGAGGCCTTTCCCGGTCCGCTCGGCGTGTCGCTGATCGGCACCGCCTGGCGCGAGAAGGGGCTGTGGGATTTGCAGACGCTGGACATTCGGGCGTTTTCCGAAGATAAGCGCGGCTTCCTGGACGACACCCCCGCGGGTGGCGGTCCCGGTCAGGTGCTTAAAGCGGACGTGGTGGCCCGGGCTTTAGATAGTCTGGAAGGGCCGCCTCGGCCGCTTTTGTACATGAGCGCACGCGGTCGACCCCTGACGCAGGCGCGAGTGAAGGAATGGGCCAAGGCCGACGGAATCGTCGTGCTTTGCGGTCGTTTCGAGGGGGTGGACCAGCGGGTGCTTGACGCGCGCGGGTTCGAGGAGGTCTCCGTCGGAGACGCGGTGCTCGCCGGCGGCGAGGCTGCGGCCATGGTGGCGATCGAGGCGTGCGTACGACTGATCCCCGGGGTGCTTGGCGCGGCAGACAGCCTGTCGTCCGAAAGCTTTGAGGATGGTCTTCTGGAACACCCGCAGTACACGCGACCGCGGACGTTCGAGGGGCATGACATTCCCGAGGTGCTGCTGTCGGGCGATCACAAGAAGATCGCGCAATGGCGAGAGGCGCAGCGGGAGGTGACGACGCAGGAACGGCGCCCGGACCTCTGGGCGGCGCATCTCGCAAAGACGATCGCGGAGCCTGGCTCCGCCAAATCAAAGGCAAAGGGCGCTAAAGCCCGAGGAGAATAGACGTGAACATTGTTCAGCAGATCGCTGCCGAAGAAAAAGCCCGCCTGCTCGAAGGCAAGACCATCCCCAACTTCCAGCCGGGCGACACCCTGCGCGTCTTCGTGAAGATCAAGGAAGGCGAGCGCGAACGTATCCAGGCGTTTGAAGGCGTCTGCATCGCCCGCGACAGCGGCGGCATCAACGAGACCTTCACGGTCCGCAAGATTTCCTTCGGTGAAGGCGTGGAGCGTCGCTTCCCGATCCTGTCGCCGAACATCGAGTCCATCGAAGTGAAGCGTCGCGGCGTCGTCCGTCGCGCCAAGCTCTACTACCTGCGCGACCGTCGCGGTAAGTCGGCCCGTATCGCCGAGCGCCAGACGGTTCGTCCGGCCAAGGGCGTGGCTGTTCCGGTCACGGGTTCGGACGACAAGGGCGACGAGGCTTAGTCTTAAGCCCCCGCTCTACGCTGAAAAGATCGAGGCCCCGGCGGAAACGCCGGGGCCTTTTGTCATTCTTGGTGCGCTATCGCGCTCGACGCGGTCGAGCGCTGCTTGAGCGCGACTTTCTCCCTCCCACTTGGGGGAGTGTGGCTGACGCGCAGCGTCAGACGGGTGGGGGCGGCCAGGCTATTCAAGCGCCGCGTTCCGTATCACCGCCCCCTCCCCACCCGGTCGCTACGCGACCACCCTCCCCATGAAGGGGAGGGAGAGCTCCGGCTAATGCGGATGCAGCGGATTGTCGGCGTCGTGCTGGCCCTCGAGGCTGCGTCGCAGGACGTGCATCTCGTCGTGACCGGCTTTGACGGCGGCGTGGGCGCGGCGGATGGTCTCGCGCGTCGTGGCCGACAGACTGTCGTCGTCTAGGGCGCGGTCGAACCGGGCCTGCAGGTGGGCCTCGCCGCGTTCGACCGAACCGACGACCGAGGCCTCGTCCCGCATCAGGGCGTGCTTGATGTCCATGAAGGCGCGGTGCGCCTTGGCCAGGATGGAGCCTTCATCCTCCGGGTGGCCGCCCATGCCGCGCACCGTATCCTGCAGTTCGGTGGCGATGCGGCGCCGTTCGACGCTGCGGCTGAGAAACAGGTCGCGATAGCGCATCTCCTCGGTCTCGGCCGCCGCCTCGGCATAGCCGTCGGCGCTGTCGATCAGGCCTTCAGCGAGGCCGTTCAGAACCTTGATGTCGTGGCTATTGGGGCTGCTCACCAGAAACCTCCGTGGCTGACACAGGTAAAACCCGCGCCCCCGGCGAAGGTTGCCGGGCATAGACTGGCGCGAAGATCTGAGTTTGGACGCGAGCGCGCCCAAACCGATTTCGCTCTAGAGCTTCGTCCGCAGCGACCATAGTTCCGGGAAGCAGCGGCGCTTCAGCGTCTCGACCAGGTAGCCGACGCCGTCCGTGCCGCCCGTGCCCTGGCGGCGGCCGATGATGCGCTCGACCGTGACGACGTGCTTGTGGCGCCAGGTCAGCAGGGCGTCGTCCAGATCGACCAGCTTCTCGGCCAGCTGATACAGCGGCCACCAGCGCTCGGTGTCGCGGTAAACCTCCAGCCAGGCGGCCTCGACGCCTTCGGACGGTTCATAGGTCTGGCTGACGTCGCGGTTCAGCACCTCGGCGGGGACGGGCAGGCCGGCCAGCGACAGCTGCCGCAGGGCGTCGTCGTAGAGGCTGGGGGCTTCCATGGCGGCCAGCAGGGCCGCGTGGGCCTCGGGCCGCTCGACGTGGAAGCGCAGGAAGCGCGGGTCCTTGAGGCCCAGCATGGTCTCCAGACGGCGGAACTGGTCGCTCTGGAAGCCTGAGCTCGCGCCCAGGTCGCCCCGGAACTTCAGATAGTCCGAAGGCGTCATGGTGGCCAGGATGTCCCAGCTCTGGGTCATCACGGCCTGGATGCGGCTGACGCGGGCCAGGCTCTTGTAGGCGGGGACCAGATCGCCGGCGCGGATCAGGCTCTGGGCCAGAGCCATCTCGTGCAGGATCTGCTTGAGCCACAGTTCCTTGGTCTGATGGATGATGACGAACAGCATTTCGTCATGCTGGTCCGAGCGGGGGTGCTGGGCGCTCAGCAGGTCGTCGAGCGACAGGTAGCCGGCGTAGGTGATGCCGGTCGGCTCGTGTTTCGCCGTTTCGATCGCGTGAGCGCGAATGTCGTTCTTTGCGTCGGTCATCCGTCACCTATCGCCGGATCAGGCCGCAAGGGCCAGCCCGGAGGCGGCGGAAAAATCAGTTGGCGGCGCGAGGCTCGTTCGCGGCGGCGGCGGCCATCTGACGGCCGCTGTCGAAGGCGTCGCGGGCGCCTTTGTAGACGAAGCCGTAGGTCGGATAGACCGTGGTGCCCAGAGCGTTGATCGGGTTGTACCAGACCTTGACCCGGCTCCAGTCGCCCGAGGGGGAGACGTCGACGACGGTGACGTTCTCCTCGACCTTGCCGCGGCTGCCGCCCCAGTTGGCGTGGGTCACGCGGATGACGCGGTCGGTCAGAATGTCGGAAACGACGGCGACGTGGCCCTTGTCCATGCGGCCATTGGGCTGAAACACCAGCACCGAGCCGGTTTCCGGGGCGCGGCCGGTGCGGAACTTGTCCACCGCCTGACGCCACCAGGTCCAGGCGTCGCCGAAGATGTTGATGCCCGAGAACATGCGCGCGAAGGTCACGCACTGCCAATAGGGGTCATCGGCCTTGGCCGGCGCGGGGCCGATCGCAAAGAAACCAAGGGTCGCCGCAACCGCGGCGGCTGTGAGCCGTTTCATCATCTGGCGTGCTCCCGACTAAAACGCGGACCAAGCCTTAGACGATAGTGTCCGAAGGTTGAAGAACCGTTTCCGACTGTTTCGCCGTGTGATCCACAGGCGCGCGTCGTCGGTCGGCCATCCCGCGCAACGCCTGTCGGGCCGGGCGTTCGATCAGGTGATAGGTGGCGGCGGCGGCTGCGATCAGACCCAGAATGATCCCCAACCACACGAGAACGTGAAGACGCTTGTCGTCTGCGCCCGTCGCGCGGGCGGCCAGATTGACCGCCAGAAGCTGCCACGGCGCGCAGACCATATAGACCGAATAGCTGATCTCGCCGAGGTAGACGGCGGGCCTGGACCCCAGCCAGCCGGCGCGTTCATGGGGGATCGAGGCCAGGGCCAGGATCAGCAGACCGGCGGCCAGCACCGTGACGGCGTCCCAGGCCAGGACCGAGGCCGAGCCCACCATGACGACAGCGGCGCTCAGCGCCAGCAGCCCTGCGCGGGGCAGGGGCGCGCGGCGATAGACCAGGTAGAGGGCGCAGCCGTAGGCGAAGCAGGGGACGATCCGCAGGGCGCCCCAGCGGAATGTGGCCTCGGTCAGGGGGAAGCCCGCCAGACGCTCGAAGGCGGCGTAGAGCCCCATCAGGAAGACCGCCGCGCCCGCCGTCGCCACCCAGGGGCGCTTCCTCAGCGGCCAAGCCGCGAGGGCGAACAGGGGGAAGGCCAGATAGGCGAACCACTCCGCCGAGATCGACCAAGACGGATGGTTCCAGCCCGCCTCGCCGGCCAAGCCCCAGGCGTGCAGCATCAGCAGGTGGGCGGGCAGGGTCTTCCAGCTCAGCACGCTGTCGTCGATGCTCATCCCCACAGCCACCGCGCCCAGCCCCAGGGCCATGACGCCCAGCAGGGTGAAGAGGTGCAGGGGATAGACCCGCGCGATCCGCGCCCAGAGGAAGCCGCGATAGGAGAAGCGCTTCTCGGCGAAGGCGTGCAGATAGACGTGGCTGAGGATGAAGCCCGACAGCACGAAAAACAGCTCGACGCCCAGATAGCCCTTGGCCGCCAGGTTGGGCAGGAAGCCCACGTCGAGGTTGGGCCAGAAGGTGTAGAACACCACCCATAGCGCCGCCATGAACCGCAGGGCGGTCAGCGGGCGAAGGTCGACAGGCGTCGGGGTCATGCGGCCACCATGGGATAGCGCCGCTTTGGGAAGCGTCAAGCGGCCTGGGGCTTCAGCAGCAAGACCGGCGCCAAGAAACCTCTCCTTCGCTCATCCCGGCAGAGACCAGGATGAGCGGGGGGAAAGCGGGCTACTCGACTCGCCCGCTTTCGCCCGCCTTTTCGATCGCGGCGCTGGCGGCGGCGCAGCCGGTCAGGCTTTCCCCGCCGATCTCGACCTTGGCGGTCAGGGGATAGGTGCGGTCGCTCATGCCGTCCGAGCAGTCGGTGGCCGTCAGGGTCACGACCAGCGGGGCCTTGGCCTCGGTTTCTGTGGTCCAGACCGCGACCGTGCCTTGCAGCGCCGGGCCGGGGTTGGCGGCCTTCTGCTCGGGGCGGTCGACGCCGGAATAGGTCAAGCCGGCGGGCGTGATCTCCACGGCCCAGAAGGGTTCGGTTCCCAGCACGCGCAGAGGTTGGTCCAGGTCGACCCCGGCCAGGGTGCGGGCCTCGGCGGCGGCGGCGGGCGCCTTTTCCGCCGTCGGCTGCGAACAGGCCGTGAGAGCGGCGAGGGCGGTCGCGGCGGCGATAAGAGAGGCGAGGCGCATGGCGGGCTCCGTTTCAGGTCGAGGATCAGGAACCGCAGGCGCGATCCTGGGTCAAGGGGAGGCGCCAAACGCCTCGCGCTGGGTTATGGTCCCGGACATGACGAATCGCGTCGCCGCCCCTTCCGTTCCCCTGACCGCCTGCGAGTTCTTCGCGGGGGGCGGTCTGGCGGGCCTGGGCCTGTCCAGAGGCCTCGCCGGGTTCGACACCATCTTCGCCAACGACATCGACCCGATGAAGGCCCGCGCCTTTCGCGCCAACCACGCCGGGACGCGATTGGCCGAGGGCGACGTCTGGGATCTGACCCCCGCCGACATCCCCGGAACGCCGGACCTGTGCTGGGCCTCCTCGCCCTGTCAGGACGTCAGTCTGGCAGGCGCGCGCGGCGGGCTGAAGGCCGTGCGTTCGGGCGCCTTCTGGGGCTTCTGGAAGCTGATGCAGGGGCTGGACGTTGAGGGCCGTGCCCCCCGCATCATCGTCATCGAAAACGTCGCGGGCCTGCTGACCTCGGGCGAGGGGGCGGATTTCGAGGCCGTCTGCGCCGCCATGGTCGAGGCCGGCTACCGCGTCGGGGCCCTGGAGATGGACGCCGCCCTGTGGCTGCCGCAGTCGCGACCGCGCCTGTTCGTGGTCGCCATGCGCGGGGTCGAGGGGCCGACGGCGGCCGCGCCGAGCGGGCCGTTCCACACGCCCCGCCTGATCGCCGCCCACGCCCGTCTGTCGGACGCGGTTCAGGCGAACTGGGCCTGGTGGGCGCTGACCCCGCCGCCGCGCCGCAATCTGGATCTGTCCACGGTGCTGGAAGCCAGGGTTCCGGTCTTCACACAGGCCCAGACCAAGACCCTGCTGGCCATGCTGTCGCCGCTGCACCGGGCGCGGCTGGATGCAGTCCTGGCCTCGGGCGAGCGCCGCGTGGGCGCCGCCTTCCGCCGGGTGCGCACCCTGGACGGGGTCAAGCATCAGCGGCTGGAGCTGCGCTTTGACGGGCTGGCGGGCTGTCTGCGCACGCCGTCCGGCGGCTCTTCGCGGCAATATGTGCTGATCTGCGACAAGGGCCGGGCGAAGATGCGTCGTCTGACCGGGCGCGAGGCGGCGCGACTGATGGGCGTCTCGGACGACTACGCCCTGCCGACCAGCGAAAGCGCGGCCTTGAAGCTGATGGGGGATGCGGTCGCCGTGCCGGTGGTCGAGGCTCTGACGCGCCAGTTGTTCGAGCCCGCGTTGGGTGTCGAAGCAGATGGGGCGGTCGCCGCCTAATATTGAAGGTCGTCGTCTTCGACTTCGTCGCGGCCGGGGTCCAGGTGGTTGTCCACCTGATCGTCCCAGCCTTCGCGATCAGAGCGAAACGCCAGGCTCATCAACAGCCAGGCCAGGCCGACGGTGCACAGCACGCCCAGGCCCATGGCGATCCAGCCGTGGATGGACATGGGTCCGCCGCCGATCAGTCGCCAGTATCCGGCCAGACCGAGGGTGGCGACTGCGGCGATGACGACCGCCAGGCCGAGGGCCAGCAGGAAGCGTCCTGCCCGACCTTCGACCCGGGGCGTCTTCATCACGTCAGATCAGCGCTGGACCCACTGGCCCGCGGCGTTCTTGTACCACTGGCCCGAGCTGATGCGCGGCAGCAGCTGGGTTTCGAACATCCGGGCGCCGGCCACTTCGGCCGTGGTGCCGGCGTCGGCGGCGCTGCGGGCATAGGCCTGACGACGACCGGCGTTGGTGGCGGCGACAGCGGCCTGGGTGTCCGGTTGGACAGAGGTGCGCACGCCGAGGTAGCCGTCGGCCTGTTCGCCGACGGCGCCGGCGGCCTTGGCCTGGTCGACCAGGGCCTTTTGCGAGGCGGTCTGGGCCACGGCGGCCCCGGCGGCGGCACCCAGAGCGGCGACGGCGGCGACGGCGACGAAGAGTTTACGATGGTTCATGTTCAGCCCCTTTCTTGAACGGTCAGAACAGGTTGGGATTTTCGCGCAGGAGGTTCTGCAATTCCTGGTCGAGCTTGATGCGGATGTCGGCGTCCAGCTTGGCGTTGATCTGCAGGGGCTCGCTGAATTTGATGTTCACTGTCGGCGTGCACGCTGCGACGCCGACGGCGGCGAGGCCGAGCAGGCCGATCTGACGCTTGCTGATCATGGGGCCGAACTCCGAAGGCGGCGGTTGAGGTCGTGACGATCTAACGCCGTCGCGGGTGAATGGGTTCTGAACAAAGCGGCGCCGTATCTCAAGGGGCGATGATTTCGGGGGCGACTTTGGGCGTTTCGCCGCGCCGCGCATATTCCAGCAGGTCGGACACGATCTGGTTGGCGTTCCAGGTGGTGTCCAGCGTCAGGTCGATGGGCGTGTCGGACGGCAGGGGCAGCTTCTTCTTGAGGAAGTCCCGGCGGATCAGCTCGATCCAGCTCAGCCGCAGTTGCTGGCGTTCCGGCGGGTCGTGGCGGCCGTGGATATGGAAGCGCACGCCCAGGCGCCCGCCGTCCAGACTGTCGACCTCGGCGCTCAGGTCGCTGATCGCCAGGTCCTGCATGGCTTGATAGGCCAGATCCTGCATGGTGTTGGGCGGCAGGGGCGCCTCGCCTTCGACCGCAGCCGCGCCAGCGTCCAGATCGTCGAAGACCTCGGGCTGGATCGACAGACGACCGGGGCGCACGGCGTTCAGGATGCCGCCGCTGATGCGCCAGCCCACGTCGGGGGCGTAGGTGAAGGGCAGGCGGCCCGAGACCACGGCGTCCAGCTGGGCCTTGTCCTGCAGATTGGCGCTCTTCATCAGCTCGTTCAACTGAACCTGTTCGACCAGGATCACTCCGCCCCAGGCCGCGCCCGGCGTCAGGGGGACGTTGATGGGTTCAATGCTGATGCGCCCGCCCGCCGCCTCGATCTTGCCGCCCGCCAGACTGAGGAACTTCTCGTCGAGCGCGAAGCGCAGCTCCAGATCGGTCAGGGGGGTGACGGCTTCCAGCCGGTTGATGGTCAGCACCTGATCGGGGGCGGTGATCAGCGGGGTCAGGCTGGTGAATTCGATCCGGCCCTTCATCCCCTGCACCTTGCCTGCCGGGCTGGTGAAGTCGAGCTCGGGGATGGTCACGACGCCCGAACTGGTCGCGGTCGTCGGCGACCAGTCGATGCGCCCCTCGAACCCGGCCGAGCCCTCGACCGGCGACTTCAGATAGTCGGCGGCCAGGGGGCTGAGATCGCTGGGTTGCAGGCCGTATTGGCTGAAGGCCAGGCTGTGCGCGCGGATGGTCACGCCGCCGGCCTCGGCCTGGCCGTCGTGACGCAGATCGATGCGGCCGATCGCGTGCTCCAGACGGGTCAGGTCGAACCCGCCGCTCCAGACATCGCCGCTCAGCCTGGCCTCGCCGACCGCCGTCAGCGGCAGGAAGCGCAACGGATCGGTGGTGTCGGCGACCTGGGCGCGGCTGACCGTCGCGGTCATCGACAGGCCGGCGGGCTTGCCGTCCACGACCAGTCGGCCCTGCGCCTCCGAGAAGCGCATGGCCAGGAAGGGAGCGACGGCGTCGACATCGGCCAGGGTTCCCTGCGCCCGCCAGGCCCCGTTCGCGACCGTGATCAGCGGAGCCTCGGCGGGGCAGAAGCGACCGTTGATGTCGGTCACGTCGTTCTCGCCCAGTTCCAGCCGCTCGACGCTGAGGGGGATGCAGTCGCCGGTCGTATAGGTCAGCCGCCCGCCGCTGGAGGCCAACTCGCCCTTGGTCGTCAGGGCGATGTTGCGCGCGGGGCCGAAGTCCAGCGCCGCCTTGCCGTCCAGCGTGGCGCGGAAGCCGCCGGGCGTCAGGGTCCACGACGGCACGGCGATCTGCGCCTCGGGCAGACCCCCGCCGCGCTGCGCCGTCAGGCTCAGGGAGCCGCCGCCCGACTGGCCGGCCTCGGCCGCGAACAGGGGCGTCCGGGCGGGCGCGATGGTCAGCAGGCCGCCATTGGCCGGGCGGGCCGTGATCGGCCGGGTCAGGGTCAGTTCCGTCCCCACGTTGCCGGTGGACAGCCTCAGGCCCGGCGCATCAATGGCGAAGGCGTTCAGCGCCCGCTTCAGCTCGGCCATCTCGGGCAGGTCGTCGCGGGTCGGCGCGCCGAGGCCGGGCCATGAGGCGCGGGCGGCGGACAGGGCGCCGGTCGCGGTCATCCGGGTCACGCCGTCGCGCACCAGATCCAGATCCAGCCGTCCGCGCGCCTGGCCCAGCTTCAGATCGCCCGAGGCCAGTTCTCCGGCGCTCAAGGCCAGCGGACCCTGCGCCTCGAAGGCCGCGTCGCGTCCGCCCGCCGTCAGGCCGTCAGAGGTCAGAACGGCCCGGCTCAGGCGCGTACCCGCCGCCGAGCCGCTGTCCAGCCGGATCACGGCGGGCGAGGCGACGCGCCACTCCAGGCCGCGCTGGCCGCGCTTCACCATGATGTCGGCGCGGTTCAGGGCGAGGTCGGCGCCGCGCGCCGTCAGGCCCTCGCCGCTCAGCTGTTGAGCCCGCACGCGCGTCTGGCCCTTGCCGACGATCTGGAAGGTTTCGATCCAGCCTTCGGTCAGGCCGTCGAAGTCGACCGAGGCCTCGGCCTTGCGGCTCTCCAGTCCGCCCGCCGACAGGGCGTCGGCGCTCAGGCGGGCGGCGATGACGGCGCGACCGTCGCCGCGACGCATCTTCAGGTCAGGATAGGGCAGGTCGCCGGTCAGGTTCAGCTTGGCGGCGGTCCCGCCCGCCTCGGCCACGGTGAAGCGGTCGGCGGCGGCCTCGACCTTCAGCGCCACGCGGTCGCCGGTAGTAGTCAGATCGACGACGGCGCTGAGGCCGCGCGCTTCCGTGTCGCCGCTCTTCAGCGAGGCGGCGGGCAGACGGGCGTTCAGCCGCATCAGCCTGCTATTGTCGATGCGGGCGTCGGCCAGGACCTGCAAGGGGCCATATTCGGTGTCGATGCGGGCGCGGCCGCCCTCGACGATGACCAGGGGCGCGCGCCGGTCGGGGCGGGGCGGCTTGGCGGTGAACTCCTTGACCAGCGGGTCCAGCGAACCGAGCGACAGCTTGCCGTCCTTCCAGCTGGCGCGGACCAGGGGGCGGATCAGGCGGATACGGCTGGGGGTCACGCCCAGGCCGGCTTTCGACCAGGGCAGGCCCAGGGCGTAATCGACCTCGACCCGTTCGACCTTGAAGTCAGGATTGCGCGGATCGCCGATGCTGATCTTGCCGACGAAGCCGTCGATCTCCAGCTGTTCCACCTCGACGTCGGCGTCGATGCCCTTCCTGTCCAGCCAGCCGACCAGAAGCTCGCGCGCGGCGGCGCGCCGGTTAAGATAGAGGGCGGCGGCCAGCACGATCAGCAGCAGGACGCCGATCAGCAGAACGATCAGCGCCGTTCTGACGGCGGAGCGTCCAGGGCGGGGCGTCTGTGGGCGCGTCTGGGGCTGGGAAGTCGGAGTGTCGTCGGTCAAAGGCGTTCGGCGTTCTTCGGCGTAAGGATGGAGCGACAACGCCACAGATTGGTCGCGGACAACAGTTGTGGCCGCATGAACACTGAAGCGTGGCGCTGTAGTCACTGTTCAGTCAAGCAAGGCCAGAAAAGGGCCGTTCATCGCCGATGATTCAGGAATAACGGTGGAATACTTGACGACGACCCGGCCAAGTTAACCAATTGTAACCTACGCGCTTCCCAAGATGGAACAGACGGGCTATATCGCTCGCTTCGCGTTTTCGGGGCTGCCGGGGCGCGATCCACGATTCGAATGGTTTGGCGCCAGTAGGGCGTCGTCGATTGCCGGGGAACGATGGCTCAGTTTGATCCGCGCCGCCAGCCCATGCGGCTTGCGCCGCATCTCCTGACGACAGCTGCGGCAGTGGCCATCGCCCTTGTGGCGGGTCAAGCCTATGAACCCGTCCGCGCCGAGGAAGTTCCCGCGCTGACATCGGAACAGATCGCCTATCTCGAGACCCAGGCCTACGCCGCCGCCGGCGCGCCGGCCGGTCTGACGGCCCCCGAGGCCATTCCTGTACAAATCCGCCGCGGCGAAACCTTCGAGCAGGCCGTGCGCCGCACCGGCATCGGCGCCGAAGAAGCCAGCGTCGTCGCCGCCACCATCGCCAGCGCCTTTGATCTCAAGGATCTGCGCGCCGGGCTGAAATTCGAAACCGCTGTCTCCAAGCCGCGTGGCGGCCGGGGCGACGCCCGCCTGATCGGCCTGACCATGCGCACCGGCCCGGCCAGCCAGCTGACCGTGTCGCGCAGCTTCGACGGCGCCCTGCGCCTGCGCGCCCTCGACGAAAAGGTGACGCACGAGACCGTCGTCGCCAACGACAAGGTCCAGCGTTCGCTGTCGGCCAGCGCCCGCGAACTGGGCGCCACTTCGGCGGTCGTCCGCCGCGCCAGCCAGTTGTTCGCCCACAAGTTCGACATGCAGCGCGACGTGCGCGCCTCGGACGAGTTCACCCTGGTCTTCGACCGCTCGGTGACTGAGGCCGGCCGCACGGTCGAGACCGGCGACCTGCTGTACGCTGAGCTCAAGGGCCACGCCTTCTATCGCTTCCAGCGCCCTGGCTCGAAGACGGCGGAATATTTCGACGCCACCGGCAAGAACACGCGTTCGGCCATGATGCGGACCCCGCTGCAAAGCTTCCGCCGCGTCAGCTCCAACTTCGGCGTCCGCACTCACCCCATCTCGGGCTATCGCAAGATGCACCAGGGCATGGACTTCGCGGCCACCACCGGCACGCCCATCGTGGCGCCGGCCGACGGCGTGGTCGTCGAGGCCCGTCGCTGGGGCGGCTACGGCAACTGGCTGCGCATCCGTCACTCGAACGGTCTGGAAAGCGGCTACGGCCACCTGTCGCGCTATGGCTCGGGCATCCGCGCCGGCCAGCGCGTGTCGCAGGGTCAGATCGTCGCCTATGTCGGTTCGACCGGCGCCTCCACCGGCCCGCACCTGCACTATGAAATCTGGCGCGGCGGACGGCGGATCAATCCGGCTGGCGTGAAGACCCAGGAGGGCACCGTTCTGGCGGGCGCCGACCTGGCCGCCTTCCGCGCGGAAAAGAGCCGCATCGACCGCATCATCGCCGCCGGCGGCCAGCGTCGTCCGGTGGTGCAACAGGCCTCGGCCTCGGGCCTGCGCTCCGTCGAAGGCTGAGGCCGCGCGTCAGGGGCTTCGCGGCCCCTGCCTCTATCCCACCAGAATCGGCGTCCGGCCCTGCGTCGGGCACTGAACCCCGTGCACCCGCACGTCGGCCTCGCCCAGCTTCAGGCCCAGCAGGTCGAGCAGGGGCTGGACCACGCCGTCCAGCACGGGACCCAGCGGCGTCAGCAACTGGGTCAGGGGCGCCAGAAGATCGCCTATGAGGCCCCCCAGAAGGCCGCGACCGACGTCGATCTCCAGCCGCTGCAGCAGGCTGATGATCAAGCCGTTGACGAAGGCGCGTGATCGCGCCGTCTTGACCTTCTGCTCGCTGATCTCCGACGTGTTGAAGCTGACGTCGGTCCAGTTCTGATCGGCGATTTCCACGTCGGCGTGGGCTTTGACCGTGACCAGGTTCAACACCGAAACAATCGTCGCCGGCGAGCTTGTCAGCGAGGCCTTGAAGTTTTTCAGCTTCGTTTCGTCGATAGCCCCGATGCGGGCGCGCGCCACGCCGGGCCGCACGGCCACCGTCACCGAGGGCGCGCCGACGCAGTTGATCCGGCTCAGCCTGGCCTCGGATGAGGCCGCCTCGATCAGGATCGGCAGCTTGACCTGGGCCAGGCCGGCCAGGCTCTGGGCCGTCGTCGCCTTCAGATAGATCCGGGTCTGGGCGGTGCGGATGATCGGCTCGCCCTTGCTGGTGATGGTCAGCCATGGCGACTTGTTGGGCCGTTCGCCGATGGCCAGCATGATGTCCAGATCGGCCAGACCGGCGCGCGCGCCCAGGTCCAGCGCCACCTGTCGGTCGCCATTGGCGGTCTCCAGGGAGGCCATGATCAGGTCCAGCGCGGAAACATCGGCGTTCAGCGCCTGGCGCAGACCGTGTTGGGCGTCGGCCTCGACCCCGATCAGGTCCTTCAGCTTCAGCTTCGCGTCCACGGGCGCGCGGGTCAGCTTGCTCAGGGCGGATCTGGCGTCAGCGCCGGCGATGCTCTCCAGCACTTTCAGCGCCTGGCCCGCCGTCACCTCCTGCTTGAGCAGGGCGTCGTAGTCGCCCGCTGTCAGGCCGATCTCGGTCGCCAGGGCGTCCGAGAACTGCAGCAGATTGACCTGGGCCCCGGCCAGGGCGCGATAATCCATCACGGTCAAGGAGACATTGCTGCCCAGCAGCCCCGACAACAGGGCGTTGGCCAGTCCCCCGTCCAGACTGGCCAGACGAGAGCCGATCGAAAACATGGCCTGGGGCTGACTGCCCGGAATGGCGGCGGTCGCCGTGCGGCGCACGTTCAGGCTATCGCGTTGCAGGACCCAGCGGCCGAAAAAGAGCGGCGCAGGGGCCGTCACCTCAACCCGGGCGGCGTTGGGATCGGCGGCGCCGGCAAGGAAGCGATCCTTGGGCTTGATGCGCCCATCGGCGACATAGGCGCCCTTGACGACGTCGACGGTCTGGACGTCGCTCAGGTTGGCCGAGGCTGTCGCGCGGGCGGCGGCCTCGGCCCGTGCCAAGTCGTGGGCGGCGGCCATGGCCGACAGGTCCGCCGCGCCCTGGATTTGCCGCGCCTTCAAGGAGACGGAGCCGACATCCACCGCCAGCGCCGCCAGCACGCAAAACACGCCGCCGAACAGGGCGGTCATGACGGCCACGCCGCCGCCTTCGTCCTTCAGGCTGTTGCGGGGCGCCAACTCAATAGCCTCCCAGCCGGACCACCGCCGTCCTGCGGATGACCTTGGGCGGGGACGGAATAAGGCCCGACAGCGCCATCAGAGGGTGGTCGCTGGCGTCATAGGCGATGTTGACGCGGATGACGTTGGGCGTGCTCTCGACCTCCACCGCCGCCTTGGCGCTGTCCAGTCCCAGATCCCCGACCTGAAGCCCGACGAACGCCCGCGCCAACTGCTCGCGCTCGGCGGGGTCCAGTCCGGCGATCGCCGCCCGCGCGCCCTCGGACGCCATCGACTGAACCGAATGGGCCATCCAAAACCAGCTGCCGTACATGATCATGCCGAACATCATCATGATCAGCAGGGGGGCGACGATGGCGAACTCGATCGCCGCCACGCCCCGTCGGTCACGCCTGAACCGTGAAAGAAATCCGCGTCGCCTCATGGTCGAGCCTCACTCTTTTGCGGTTATCAACGTAATTCAATCACCGTTAAGCGGTGATAAACGCACAGGTTGAATTCGGCGAAGAGGGCGCCGGACCCGAAGTGAAGCCTTCGCCTTGAGCGACGGCGCTCGAACGGATATGGAAAAGGGGTCTTCAAGGGGGCGAGGCTAAACCCGGCTGCATCATGCCACGGGGCATGGGCGCAGCGTGCAGAAGCCCTTGAGCAATGCGGCCGTAGTTCAGAGGTAGAACGTCAGCTTCCCAAGCTGAATGTCGCGGGTTCGATTCCCGCCGGCCGCTCCAAAAATCAATACCTTGGCGCCACGACAGCGCCCTTGGCGGAAACCGTTAGGGGTCAGTTGGGTATTTTTGTCCGGCTGTTCGCGGGCGCAGGGGCGTCTCGCGGCGAGACGTCCGCGCCGTGCTCGATCAGGATGCGCCGCGCGATGGCGGGTACGCCGTAGATCGGCATCGGCGTACCGAAATGCGCCCGCCAGACCTCGGCAAGCCGCGCATCTTCGTCGTTAGGCAGCAATCCCATCTCGCTCTCCTTAGCGTGACGAGGACGCAGGTTAGCCCAGCCTGACGGCGCTGACTGCAAAACCCTGTAACGCGGGTCTGCCTGCCTCAGGTTGTGACGGGACGAGCGGGGCAGGCCTGCGCTTCGGCGTCGACTCCAGTCGGGCGGAACGCTGGGGGGGCGTGCAGTTCCGCGGTGAGGTCGTCGCGCCGAAGCGCCTTGTTTTGGACGGGACGTGTCTGCGTCCCGGCCTGGCCCGCCCGATGGCGTCGATCCCGCGGTTGCGGTGGTGGCGATCGGCGGCCAGGGGTCTGGGGCTCCGTCCACGTCAAGATTTGGCGTTGCGGGAGCGTGTGGGGTGATGGTGCGGCGGCTATCGGTCTTCCTTCAGTGTTTTGTTGGTCAATTGGGCGATGTTTCAGCAAAAACTTCATCAATTGATCGGTTGTATGCATATATCTATACGGTGAACTCAGTATTTTCGTCGACTCATGAGGTCGTTATTGCCGATTTGACTGTATATTCGGTTCGCTTTGCTAAATATCCCCGGCATGAGGGATGTCTGTTGGAATATTTTGAGGTATGTTGGGCGTCTTCGGGGATCTAGCATCGCGTCTCATCAGCGGCGCGGCGACCGCCTTTATCGAGGGGGTGCAGCCTTGGAGGTTTTGGCGTGAGCCAGAGACGGATCGATCCTGCGAGTGTCCGCGCTTCGTTATGCGACCCGTTCCGGGTTCCTGCGGACGCCCCCACTCCCGCGCAGGTCGACGCCGTCTGCGGTCGGGCTGCCGTCAACTGGATCGAGGGCGAGCGCCGGGCGCGGTTGATCGTGTCGCGCGATCTGGAGGTCATGTGGATGAACGGCGCGGCGCGGGCCCTGTCTGACGACGGCGAAGCGTTCGGACTGGAGGGGCGGCGTCTGGCGCCGTCGTCGCCGATCCTCGCGAGCCTGGTCGCCTCAGCGGGCGCTGACGAGGCGCGTTGCACGGTCATGCCGGGCGACGGCGGGCGGCGCTGGGTCGCGTGGGCGCGTCAAGTCTGTGCTGCGCCGACCGCCCTGATCGGACTGACGCTGCAACGGGCGCGAGGCGAGGCCCGGTTCCAGGCCCTGATCGACCACCACTTTCTGACGCCGTCGGAGGGCAGGATCATTGAGATGCTGCTGGGCGGGGCCGAGACGGGCCGCATCGCCCAGGCGCTGGACATCTCCATCGAGACCCTGCGCACCCATCTGAAGCACGCCTATCAGAAGATGGGCGTGCGCAGCCGGGGCGAGCTGTTCGCCGAGGCGATCAGCTTCGTCGGCCCCTAGACGACGTCAGGCGGCGGGCGTGGCGGGCAGAGCCGGAGCTGGCGCAGGGGGCGGGGCTGACAGGGCTGATCCGGCCGGAGCCGCTTCCACCAGCAAGGGGCCAAGGGCGAAGGCCGCGACGGCCGCGCCCGCCGACAGGGCCAGGACCGCGACAACGGCATAGGCCGCGAGCGAGCGCGAACGACGCCGGCGGAAGCCGCCGGACTTCACGCCGCGAATGATGACGAAGGGGCCCTTGGTGAAGGCCTCGGAGCCGATGATATTATGCTGGGACAAGAACGCGCTCCCCGACTGTCCTGAAATGGATCAGGTCAGAGAGCGGTCCCGTAAGGCCAAAGGATGGCGAACGCCGATCCCCGGCGTCGTTCAACTTCCGAGGGTGACGCTGACCATGCGCCCGCCGCGCGTCTGAACCCGTTTCATCAGCACCACGATGTCGTCGCCCGCCTTGACCGGCGAGATCAGGAACCAGCTGCCGTCAGGCAGGCCGGTGAAGCGGAAGGCCCCGTCGGCGCAGGGCTGGGCGCGCTCGAAGGAGCGGTAGTCGGCGCCCTGTTCCCCCGCCGAGCGGGCGCGCACCACGGCGGCGGGCACGGCGGCGCGCTCGGTCGAGCCATAGAGACGCTGCATCCGGGCGCGGGTGTAGCCGGTGTCGGGGATCAGGCCGACGTTGCCGACGCAACTAAAGGTCTTGCCGTCCTGGGCGAAGGCGACGCGGCCCTCGATCGCGGCCTGACCCGCGCGGGTCGACCAGGCGAAGGCGTCGGCGCTGAACTCGGTCGAGCCAGCGCTGATCCCGCCGCCCATGGGCGCCGTGGCGCAGGCGCTGAGGGCAAGTCCGCCGACGAGGACGGCGGCGAGGGCGAGGGAAGGGCGGCGGTTCGACATGAAGGGGGCTCCGAAACTCGTTTCAAGCGTCACCGGCATGGCCCCCCATGGCCCTTTGAGTCAAGGTTGCCCGGCGTCGTCAGGTGCGTCACAAGAGCGTCCAGGACCGGGCGCAGAGACCGGCCAGAAACGTTTTCAGGGACTTCATGACCGTCACCATCGACGACATCCGCGCGGCGCAGCAGCGTATCGCCGGTCAGGTCGACCGCACGCCTGTGCGCCATTCCCGTCGCCTGTCGCAACTGACCGGCGCCGAGATCTGGATCAAGTTCGACAACCTGCATTTCACCGGCAGCTTCAAGGAGCGCGGCGCCCTGAACCGGCTGCTGCAACTGACCCCGGACGAGATGAAGCGCGGCGTGGTCGCCGCCTCGGCGGGCAACCACGCCCAGGCCCTGGCCTATCACGGCGGCCGCCTCGGCGTGCCTGTGACCATCGTCATGCCCGAGGGCACGCCCTTCGTGAAGGTCGACGGCACCCGCGCCCACGGCGCCAATGTCGTCATCCACGGTCTCGATTTTTCCGGCTCGACCGAGGAGGCCAAGCGGCTTCAGGTCGAGCACGGCTATGTCTTCGTCTCGGCCTTTGACGACGAAGGCATCGTCGCGGGCCAGGGGGTCTGCGGTCTGGAGTTCATCGAGGACGCGCCCGATTTGGACGCCCTGATCATCCCCATCGGCGGCGGCGGCCTGATCTCGGGCAGCGCCATCGCCGCCAAGGCGATCAAGCCCGACATCAAGATCTTTGGCGTCGAGGCCGCCCGCTATCCGTCCTTCACCGCCCGTCGTCGCGGCGAGCCGGCCAAGTGCAGCGGGCAAACGATCGCCGAGGGCATCGCCATCAAGGCCGTGGGCGAAATCCCCTTCGCCCTAGCCGACAGCCTGATCGACGAGATCTTCGTCTGCGAGGAAGCCGACTTCGAGAAAGGCGTGGCCCTGCTGGCGACGCTGGAGAAGACCGTGGCCGAGGGCGCCGGCGCCGGCGGTCTGGCCGCCATCCTGGCCAATCCCGAACGCTTCAAGGGCATGAAGGTCGGCATCGCGCTGACCGGCGGCAATATCGACGCGCGGATGCTGGCCGTGGTGCTGAACCGCGAAATGGTTCGCGAAAAGCGGCTGATCGTCTATCGCATCCTGGGCGACGACCGCCCGGGCATGCTGTCGGCCATGGCCGCCGTGATCGGCGGGCTGGGCGGCAATATCATCGACGTCGTGCACAACCGGCTGGCGCTGGACGTGCCGGCCAAGGGCGCGGAGTTCGACATCATGGTCGAGACCCGCGACGCCAGACATGCCGAGGAAATCGGCGAAGCCTTGAAGGAACGTGGCTATGAACTTCGCATGGGCTAGACGCCCCTTTGGGCCCGCATTCGCAGCGGCGGCCGTCGTCGCCCTGCTGGCCACGGCCGCCTGCAATCGGCAGCCTGCCGCATCCAGCGCCGACCTGGCCCAGAACGCCGAGGCCGCCGCCGCCTTCATGAAGACCAACGCCTCGGCGGAAGGGGTGCAGACCCTG
>Ga0265296_1001657_pt1 | contig 24780 bp, 21 predicted proteins | sample MunlanPumphouse1_FD_189073 | JGI IMG/M metagenome (GOLD analysis project Ga0265296, IMG submission 189073) | Groundwater microbial communities from a municipal landfill in Southern Ontario, Canada - Pumphouse #1 | ecosystem: Environmental > Aquatic > Deep subsurface > Groundwater | place... | reverse complement strand
TTCCCTTGGCTCCGTCCAAATCGTCGCCGACTTGAACGCAAGGTTCAGTATAATCCTGATGGTTAATCTTTAGATTAGTCGGACTTTAACCGACTGGATAAATACGGCTTAGCTTGGCGCACTCATATTTTTAATTTAATTGAATTGATTATATGTACATAATAGCGTACACAAAAAAACTTGTCAAATTCTTCAACAACCGGCTAGTTCAAAATTTTTCAAATAATCCTTAATTCTTTCGCGATCTTCATTCTCTTTTTCGCCCTTAAAATACATTTCAATAAAAACGACTTCCAGGCTAGCGCTATTAAAGACGTAAACTATTCTAATGCCGCTTTGCGCACCGCGCCCTTTCAGCGATTTACATTGAAATTTTTTAATTTTAAAAAACCGCGATTCTTTATTATTGCCAACATTCTCTATTTCAAAAATACTCTTATTGTCAATTTTTTGAATATGAAAAAGCTCAATGCGAAATTTTTTAGTAATTTCCATGTCATCGGCCAATGATGGAAACTTTTTACGCAATCTCTTAAAATCGCGCGCGAATTCGGCGGTTTCGCTATAATTCATCATCATATTGTCTTACGGAAAATTCAGGCGTTCGACAAAAAACCGCTTCGTAACTAATCGGGCGCAAATCTTCCGTCCCAATCCACGGCACGTCCTTATGCGAATATTCCTCCATTTTGCTGGCGTTAAAATCTTTAAATCTTTCTATCTCCGTATCGATCAATTCTTTTTCGCGAGCGGAAAAAATGGATAAATCGGCTTTTCGGCGCGGCAGATACTTTTTTTGATCATATTGGAAATATTTTTTTACCACATGAACCAACTCGTCGTCACCCTCCATCTGTTTAACAATTTCGGTAAAAGCCGCCGGAGTAGGCCCGTGATGGTTCTTAATATAGGTCGCTCCAATAAGCTGCTCTTCGTATTTTTCATAATAATCAAAGTCAATAAAGTACAAAATTTTACAAATCACCGCCTCGCCGATATTCGGCAAGGCTCCGATTTTTTCCAAAATATACAAGAGGGTCTCCTTGAGTTTTTTAATATTTTCCTGAGGCACGGAAATCCGCGTTTCTTGTTTAATTTTTTTAGGCAACGCCCGTTTTTCCAGTTCTATTTTGGGCGATAGCCTTTCTTTGCCCAGAATAAAATCATTAAAATCAATGCCAAAAATATCCGCCAGTTTTCGCGCTTCGGTAATAGTCATATCCCGCTTGCCTTGTTCTATTTGAACATAAGTCGGGCGAGAAAGGCCGATTTTTGACGCCAAAAATTCCTGCGTCAGATTATTTTTTTTTCGTTGTTTTAAAATAAATTTGCCAAGCATATTGTTATCCTCAATTTAATCTATGTAAAATTATTTGTCAACTTAGATGTGAATAAGTTTGACAAATATTATGAAAGGATTAAAATAAAGAGGACTTGGAAGTATTTTTTGTTGTTTATTGTGATAGAGGAGAAGGAGGTGGAGTTAATGGTGGGCATAAAAATCTACTTAAACAGTTGCTTCTTCAAATCTCTTTCGGCGTTCATCAAGCGTCTCACCTTCAAACATCCAATAATCTGTCCCAGCAACCCCATAATCATAATCAAGTATTTTTTGTGCCGAACTCGAAAGACTGGTGATCTCTCCATTAAACTCAATGGAGTGATTATCTAAAACTTTTGCTTTTACATTTTCATCACGGCTAAAAATTAACTCTGCCCCGACGGGAATATCAACCATATTAAAGTTAAACTTAGCTCTTTTAGTCCTGGCCTCGTTTAACGCTTGCTGATCTTCTTGTGAATCAACAAAATCGCGTTTAGGTGTAACATTCTCAACTTCGGCTAGTTTCAAAGCCGAGACAACCCGTTCGGGTGAGATTTCAAAAAACTCGCGGCTTGAGCGCACGCGATGATCCAAAAAAGCGTCATGTAATTGTGTTTCCACAAAATCGGCGTTTGCCACCGTGCAGGCATAAAAACATTCAAACGGTAAGGGCACGCCAGTGGTGTCGAGCGAACGAATGCGTTGTTCAAGATTCGTCGTTCGCCCAATCTTTACATATCCGGGCATGGATTCGTTTATCAATATGTAGATTATTTCGGTCATAATTTTATTCCTAATTTTTCTTCAAACACTATTTCAAAAAACGACCTCGGATCCATTTCTATTTTTCCTTCATTATAAAAAGGCAGACCGATCAATCGAAAATCTTTATTTTCTAATTTTAAGTCAACGGAATGATTGTCTTCAATTTCCTGTAGGAATTTTTGCTTCCAACCTTCTTTTGAGTGTTCAAATGTATTTTGTTCGTCTAAAAACTGATCGCCCTTCGGTTCAACAAACACTTGAAAAATAATGTCCTTTTTTGATTCTTTTTCTTTGAGAAATAAAACAAAATCTGGTGAAAAAGGCTGGCCGTCATCAAAATTATAAATTTTAAAAAACTGCTCATTTCGTAATAAAACTATATCTTGATATTTTGTCCTTAATTTTGTTACTACTTCATCAATAAAACGCAAAAATGATTCTTCTTCGCTTGTTCCCCAAATCTCATTTTGAGCAAACCATTCCTTATCACCAAAATTAAAATCTTGCATCTCACGCGCTCGCGGACTTTCGCCATCAAGTTGTAACATCTTGTCGTTTTCAAATATTTTCTGAATCAAGTGAGCTTTAAACTCTTTTGTTCCATGGTGTTCTTTCTTCTCTTTTCTCGCAATTTCCAAAACTCTATCAATGACAAACCCAACAATATCCAATTTTTCTGTCTGTAAAAGATTTTTTAATTGTGCAGTTGTACCTTTTACTTTGACTTCAACTCCACTTAAATACCTTTCGTTTAAAACAAAATCTTTTATTGATTCAATGTTGCCAAAAATTTTCCTCAGTTCATCAAACCGCCCGGCAGGAATTTTAGCTAATGCTGTACGAATAACATTGGTTCCTAAATCTTCGAGACAAAACTCTCGTATTTCTGTTTTTACTTCGGTTCCCATGCCTTCGCCCGAAACAAATATATCTTTCTCTATTGCCGCTCTTGTTGATAATTGAAAAATATTTGTTTCAGCGTTATGGTTAAATTCTGCCTTAGCATCAGCAAGCGAGGAAATGTCTTTTCCTAAATTTTTTTCGCGCGAATTTAAGAAAATATATCCCTTCTTCCAAAATTCTTTATTTTTAAAACTATCTTTAATTTTAATTTCTCTTTGGATAGTACGCGCCGGCATAATACCTTCACGAACCAAGACACTTTCCAACTCTTGAATATAGCGCGAGTTTGTAACGCTATGATAATAAAGTTGTTCTAAAATCCGAAGTTCATTTTGTGCATCAGTATCGAATTTCCGACGATATGCGTCTGTAAATTCACCAATTGTAAATGGATAATATCGTGCGCCTCTACCAATGAGCTGCGCTTCTTGTACGGTTGCTGGCCCCGGCTTGTTGCTAACAATTGATCGACTGTTATAAAGTCGAACAATATCAAAAAGATTCAAAACATCCCAGCCCTCGTTCAACTTTTCCGTCGCAAAAATAGCGCGAATTTCATTATTTTGATCTTCCAAAGAATTGAGCAATATTTGCTTTTGCTCTAAATCTTTTTCTTCATCGACCGTCAAACATTTTTCCGGCGCAAAGTCGCTTTTTATTTCTTCTATTAAATCTTGCAGTGTTATTTTTTGCTCGTTGAAAAATTGAAACGCTTTTTGCAAAGTCGCATCCTGTATTTGAGCTTGTTGTTTTAATAATTTCTCATTAAGTCCAGCGATAAGTTTATGAAAGGCCGTTTTAAATTCACCCGAAACGACAATCTGCGGATTTTTACCTCGCATTTCTACTCTTTCCTTTGGTGGCGTAACTCTGTTTGCTTTAAACATCACCACCGGTTTGAGCGCAATTTTATATTTTTCTGCCACCTTACGACGGTATTGTGAAATAATCACCGCAGAAAGAGCGCGTTCCATAATCGGCGCGTTGATCTGCAAAGTCCGCACGTCTTTTGAAAATCCGTCCAAACGGTATTCTTTGAGATCATAGCGATAAATGGCTTTATCTTTATACTTTTCCAAAATTTCCGGATACTCCTGTTCCAGCCGAGCCGTTGCTGTAAATTCCAAAAGCACGTTTTCTTTTTGACTATTGGCGTTGAGTATTTTTACAACTGTATTTTCCCAGTTTCGACGGTCTTCTTCTTCAGTTTTACTATGTTTATTATTTGTCTCTGCCGACAAGTTGTGTGCTTCATCGGCAATCAAAACAATCTTCTTATCGGCAAAATCTTCGTAAGTTAAAACATTTTCTCGCGCGAAGTTAAACCGAGAGTGCAAAAGTGCAGTGGTAGAAAAAATAATATTTATGTCCTCGTCATTCACGCCTTCAAAATTGTCCACTTCTTTGATTTTTATCTCCTGTCCGCCCAGTGTAATTTTATCGGAGAATAAATACTTTTTGGAATTTGGATCAAGAAAATTGGCTTTTGTTTTTTGGATAATGTTACCGAGACGAGTAAAGAAAATAAAATTGCGATAGCCCTTTTGATACAAATACAAAATGTTCGCCGCCATAATCAGTGTCTTGCCCGAGCCGGTAGCCATATTAAACATCAAATGAATCGGCTTTTGTTTTTGATGATATTCTTCACAGTAATAATAAAAACGCCCCAACGCTTCTTTTTGATATTCACGCGCCGGAAAAGTCGGATTGATATTTTTCAAAATTTCTGTTTTTTCCGTTGCCTTGTTTTTGAAAACATCAGTTCCGGCAAAATTTTTGTAGGAATTAAATTCGTCGTAGAGCATAAACTAATTACTTTCCACTCTCAATTTTCTTAGCCTTCTTTGATTTCTTTATTCTTGTCTGTGCTTTCCCTATCGCATCTGGAGTCGGTAGCTCTTCCGGCATAGTACCACCAAGACTATTGATTGTACTGCGAACTTTTTGACCAACCTCATAATGTGCTAAATTTGCGTCACTTTGACCTTTAATATTTTCGCGTTTTATTTTTGCGTCAGTTTGAGTTGCACGGAACAAATTGGCCGCTAGCTCCTCACTGTTCATATGATCAAGAATTTTCTGCGATCTCTTTAATCGTTTTTTTATATGAATATCCTGCATTGTAAGACCGCCGTACAAACCTTTGTAACCAAAATTTTGAAAAATGGCATAGTTTTCCACACCAGCCACGGCGGCGGTTTTGGTTAGTGCTGTGTTATGCTTCTTCATCTCCTCACGCAAAAAAACACGACTATTGTCTTCAATCAAACCATCTGTTCTTTCCTGTCTTCGCGTTTGAATCGCAAAATAAGTTTGTCCCTTAGCAACAACGACTTTAGTCGGGTCGGAGTTTTGGACAATCAAATAACAAGCATAACGTGAAAGATATATCGTTTCTATGGATTTTTCGGCTCCAGAACCAATTTGAACCATCTCGTTGGCATCAACGAAATGGTTGTGGATAAGTTCGCCGCTATTCTCACAGGCCGTTTTTGCCTTATTTATAGCGGCAGAAAAATTTCGATAATCACTATATTCCAGTACTTTAGCCAACTCGCGCGAGGACCAGTATTCTCTACCGTTATTATCTGTCTTTTTGATCGTTTCAAATGTATTTTCCGACATAAAAATTTTTAAAAATGTTTATTTTTTCCATAAAAATCCTTATTCATTTCCATATCCTCCTTACTTACTCCATATTCTTTATCCTCAATCTCACTCAAATTCACATAAAGCTGGTTTTTATCCAAACACTCAATTAAAAATTTCTTTTGATCAACAATACTCAAACTAGTAAAATCTCTGGCGTTTGCATTAATTGTTTGTGGATCTACTTTGTAACTCAAAAAAGCAGTTTCTTTCATCTCGTCCCAAAGCTTGACGAGTTCTTTTCTAGTTTTTACTTTCTTAATTTTTTCTATCCATTCTTCATTCCATTTCGCCAATTCCATATAGACAAAATCCCTGCCACCTTTCCAATTATTGTCCTTACTAACTCCACTCTGTTCTCCTTTAATAACATTTTTTATTCTTTTAATTGATTTACTTATATGTTCATCGAGTTGTTCGACGAGAATATATTGTTTGTTTAATTTATGAGCAACAGCTCCTGTCGTTCCTGAGCCACTAAAGAAATCTAATATAATATCATCATCCGAGTTAGATATAATTTTTATTATTCTTTCAATCAATTTTTCCGGTTTTTTACCAAATCGTAAATCAACACCCCCTTCATTTGAAAGGTTATTAATTCCAATATCAGTCCAAATATCTCCCACGGAAACAACTGGCGTCAATTTTCCATTGATAAAAATAACCTTATCAGCAGCAAAACTCACATCTTCACCTTTGTATGCAAAGTAATATGATTCATCTGGATTAATTACTTTGGTAAAATGGTTTGGATCATAAGAAGAATAATCAGCGCTCCTGTTTCTAGCTGTTCTAAATATTAAATCAGCATTTTTCAACTTAAACACTAATACTGCTTTTTTATCTTTTTGATCTACTCCAGTGTCCTTTATAGCCTTATTCAAAGGAATAATTTTCCACTTATTGCAATCGTCATCTGGATAATTATCTTTAATTACAAAAGAAGTATAACGTTCCAGTGCTTCATCCCAACTTGCCGGAACATATTGAGGATTTAATTTAATCTTTGGTGAATTAGTGTAAAACAATGTATACTCTTTAATTTTAGGCAATTTTTTGTCTTTATGTGCCATTTTTACTCCACTTAAATAGGACATTTGCACGCAAATACTTGTATGGAAATTTTCCCGAGTAAAAACTTCATCGCATAAAACCTTTAAATAAGCCTCTTCAATATCGTTAATTTGAATAAAAATGGCCCCATCTTTAGATAGTAATTGTCTTGCTATTTCTAATCTATTTTTTAAAAAAGTCATCCATGTTGAATGATTAAAACTATCGTTATAGCCAAAACTGTCATCGCTTGTATTATACGGCGGATCGATATAAATCAATTTCACTTTTCCGGCGAATTCTTTTTTGAGCGAGGCAAGCGCGAGCAGATTGTTGCCTTTGATAATTAAATTGTCTTTAATCATGCCTTTTTCATCGCGCTTGAAGCCGTCTAATTTATGTTCTCCTTTTTTATCTATCCGCTTAAAATTGGTAAAAACTTTTGCGTCCAGCAAGCGGTTGATATCGTCTGGCGCAAGTGTTTCGTTAAAAAAAATCTCATCACGCTTTTGGTCTTCCTTGGTCATTCCGCCTTCCAAAACACAATCTTTGTATGGCCACACCAAAACCACTTCCTTATTTTCGCTCAAATACTCATCGCCAGCAGTCAAGCCGATTTTATTTTTGAATGCAGTATAAGAATCAGGCAGAAACTGTTTATTGGAAACAAACCGAATAAATTTCTCTTTATCAAAAATCAATGTTTTTTCTACCTCAAAAAAGAAGTGCCGTTTTATAGCTTTATCAGAAAGCAGAAGTTTAATCAGTTCCGGATCGTTTTTACGCGCCAATTCCTGCGTTTGATTTTTCAACAATACACCGTCTTGTGAAACAAGGCGCTCGTCTTTTTTTAATAAATCCGTAAGTTGTTCAAAAATGTTTTGCATATAAAGTTTTATTTCCTCCTCATTCTCCCACCAAACAACCAAAAAATCAACCTCGAATTGGGAGTTGGTTTTTTAAAATCACCGATTCGCCGCCCACCACCTAAAAATACTTTCCGCCACCGGCACGGCTGTCGTCGAGCCTTCCCCGCCCTCTTCGATCAAAATCACGACGGCGATTTCCGGATTTTCATATGGCGCGAAACCGGTAAACCAAGCATGAGTTTTTTCCGTGCCGCCGATTTGGGCGGTGCCGGTTTTGCCGGCCGAGGTTATGGGCAAAGAATTGAGGCGAAGCGAACTGCCGGAAGTGACTGATTGGCGCATGCCCTGGCGAACAACCTCGATGGCGTTTTTTAAAAGCTGCGGCAATGTTTCACTGGAAAGATAAACCGGCTGATCGTCAACCGCTTTTACCAAATGCGGCGTATATTTGGTTCCGCCGTTGGCGATAATCGAAAGAGCGGCGGCTATTTGGATCGGCGTAACCAACAAATCGCCCTGGCCAATGGCTAGATGATAAGTGTCGCCAACATACCAGCGCTCGCCCTTGGCGGCTTCTTTCCATTCTTTTGAAGGCAAAAAACCATCAGCTTCGGCGGGCAAATCAACGCCGGTCTTATCGCCAAAACCAAATAAGCGAGCGTAAGAAGTTATTTTCTCCACGCCGAGTCCGGTAAAAGTATCATAACCGCCGCCAATAATATAAAAGAAAGTGTTAACCGATTCGGCCAAAGCTTTGCGAATATCGGTTACCCCGTGACCGCCGACTTTCCAATCGGGAAAAAACCATTGGCCGATGGCCAAGCCGCCGGTTGAAAGAAATGAGGTGGCGGGAGTGATAATTCCTTCGGCCAAAGCCGCGGAAGCCACGTATGGTTTAAAAATAGATCCGGAAGGAAACTCGCCGGCAATCGCTCGAGGAAAAAGCGGCTGGTTGGAATTTTCAACCAAAGCTTGATAAGTCTCTTTTTCTATGCCGCCGGAAAAAAGATTGCTGTCATAGGCCGGCAGACTGACCAAAGCCAAGACTTCACCGTTGTTGGGATTCATAACAATGGCGCTGACCCGCTTTTGACCGATTTTTTCCGCGGCTTCGACTAGGGCTTGCCCTGAACCAGCACGGTTCAGGGCTTGCTCGACAATTTTTTGCAATTCAAGGTCGATGGATAAAGTAATGGCCGAACCCTTGATCGCCGGCTCTTCGGAAAAAACCGTTGTCTCTTTACCCGCGGCATCGACTTCAACCAAACGACGACCGGGCTCGCCGCGCAAGGCCGTTTCCCAGCTGGCCTCTATTCCGGTTTTACCGATTTCGTCGGTTCGATGGTAACCGGCGGTTTGGCGCGCGGCAAATTCCTCGACGTTTATTTTTCCCACATAACCAAGCAGATGAGACATTGAGATGGCTGTTGATTCATATTGTCTTTTGGTTAAAAGACGGACGGAAAAACCCGGTAATTCTCGGCTCTCCGCTAAAAGCAAAAGCGCGTGTTCGTAATCCAAAGATTTTTCTACGATTATTTCTTCCGTTGGCACGGCGGCGTATTCTTGCAAAAACAAATCAAAATCCGCTCGTTGCAAACCCGTAAGATCAGCCACTCGACTAAAAACATTATCACGCTCGGCTGGCTCTTCGGGCAATTCGGCAATCGTCATGGTTAAGGTGAAGGCCGGGGAGTTTTCGGCCAAAACCGCGCCATAACGATCATAAATAACGCCGCGCTCGGCCGGCAAAGTTTGAATTTGAAAACGATTTTCTTCGGCTTGCTGTCGATACTCGCGGCCGCGGACTATTTGCAAGTCAAAGGCTCGGCCGATCATAAAAATCAAAAAAAGAGCGGGCAGAATAAGGCCGACCCGAAAACAGAGCGAAGAAATCGATAAGCCCAAAAGACGGCCGGAAAAATCGGCCGTACCCGGATCGGTTGATGCGGCTTCTTCCAGTCGGCGCGTTCGACGCGACAGACTGCCCAAACCAACCGCGCCATCCATAAAAATTCGCGTTTCGTCTTTATTTTTTTTTCGAACAAAATTAAACACACTTTATAAATTTTCTCGACTGGGCGCTATCAATAAGCGCTTAAGAAAAAGCTGAACGCGCCGAGCCAAGAAAAACAAAATCGTTATCAATAGAATCAAAAAAAATGTCTGCCAAAAAACAAAAACCAACGACGACCGCCAGGGAAAAGAAAAATCTTCGTTCAAGGTTTTTAAAAAAAACCAACCAAAGTTGACGAAGTGAAGAAACCATAAGGATAAAATCGCGTTACCCAGCACGCCGTAAAAAGAACGATTGGTAAAAAACCGTCGCCCTAAAAAAATAACAAACAAAATCGTGACCGCGTACACCAAGGTTTCGCCAAAAATTAAACCTAAATGCCAAAAATCCAAATAAACTCCCAAGGCTAAAAGCCACCATAAGCCGATATTTGAACCCAGGTGTTGAAAAAGATAAAGGCCGCAAGCAAAAATTAACGGAATGGAAAAAAAAGGCGCCGGTAAACCGTTAAAAAAAGAAAACTCAACGGCCGCTAAAAGGAGAAATAAAAAAAATGAGGCGAAAAAACGAATCATAAGCCGGCTTCTAAAATAATCACCGAAACCGCGCTGTACTGGCGAGAATCAACCAAAGGTTCCACCGTGGCTGTTTGAAACGGCGCGGCTTGATCGTGTTTTACGTCAGTTACCACGCCAACGGTTAAACCCGGCGGAATGGTTTCTTCCAAACCAGAGGTCACCACCAAATCGTTAACCGTGACGCTTTCGTCTTGAGGAATAAAAAGCAGCGAAAGCAGAGCTCCGCCGGTCCCTTCGCCAAGACCGATAGTTCGCGAAGAATTTAAAAGCGAAACCGCCACTTTGGTTTTATAGCCTAAAATCGATTGAACCACGGCGGTTTTGGTTTTGACTTCGATAACCTTGCCAACCAAATGACCACCGGCCACAATAACCGCCGAGCCGTTAACAATGCCGTCATTTGAACCGTGATCAATCACAAAAACCGTATCAGTTGGCAAAGCCGAGCGTTTGATGATTCTAGCCGGCACGTAACGAAACGACTGGCGCTCAAAAAAACCAAGCTGCTCATGCAAATTTTCGTTTTCCGTTTTTAACGCGGCAAAAGCCGCTTGATCCACGGCCAGGGCTTTTAAAAGTTCCGCGTCATCGGCCGAACAATAAGCCCCGCCATTTTCGTTGGGAAACCATTTAAACCATTGAGAGTCAAACCAAACCCCAACGGAAGATAAAGGGCGCTCGATTATGGCCAAACCGCCTGATAAATAACTGGAAAAAAATAAAATCAAAATCGCCAAAACCAAAGGCGGCCACAATCGAACCAAAAGACGACGATAATTTCGTTGTCCCATAATAAAAAGCGCTAAACGATTCCCCCTTCACGCGACGAAGGCAGAGAGACATCGCGAAGAAGTTCGTTATTATCAAGCAACATGCCAGCCCCGCGCACCACGCAAGTTAAAGGATCATCAGCCACGCGCACCGGAATGGCGGTTTCGTGAGCCAAAAGCTTATCAAAACCGCGCAGCAAAGCGCCGCCGCCGGTTAAGACAATTCCCCGCTCATAAATATCAGCCACCAGCTCCGGCGGGGTGACTTCCAAAGTGGCCTTAACGTTTTCCACAATGGTGCGAATGGAACGATTTATGGCATCGCGAATTTGGCTATCGGTAACGATAATTTCTTTTGGCAAACCCGAAAGCAGGTCGCGGCCGCGCATTTCCATTGATAAAACCTCTTCTTGCGGAATGGCGCTGCCCACCCGCATTTTAACCAGCTCGGCTTGCCGCTCGCCCAAAAGCAAATTAAAAATATCACGACTGTAAGTAATAATATTTTTGTTAAGTTCATCGCCGGCGATTGGCAAAGATTTCCAAGTTACCACGCCGGCTAAAGAAATAACCGCGATGTCCGTGGTGCCGCCGCCAATATCAACAATAAGCGTGCCCACCGCTTCGGCCACCGGCAAACGCGCGCCAATGGCCGCCAGCATCGGCTCTTCCACCAAAAACACTTCGCGGGCTCCGGCCGAAAAAACCGCGTCCTCCACAGCCTTGCGTTCCACCTCGGTAATTTCCGGCGGCACGCCAATTACCACCCGCGGCCGCGGCACTAAAGTTTTGGAATCGCGATGAATTTGATCAATAAAATATTTAAGCATTTTTTCCGTTACTTCAAAATCGGAAATAACGCCTTTGGTCAACGGCTTAATTACGGAAAGATGCGGCGGGGTTTTGCCGATCATGTCCCGAGCGTCGCGGCCAACGGCAAAAATCTGATCATTACGCGCGTTAATGGCCACAACCGATGGCTCATTTATAACAATACCCAAGTCTTTAACAAAAACCAAGGTATTGGCCGTACCTAAATCAATTCCAATGTCTTTGGAAAAACGACCGATTAGATTGTTGAAAAAATTAAGCACAAGAGTTATGAACACTAAATGATCGGGTACCAATATAATACCTGTTTATTAACTCGGGGACAATACTCGGCTTGAGACAAAATTGTCGTCACTCAATCACGTTCACCACACGCCGACGGGCGCTTAAAAAAGCCAACTCCACCAAAGCAAAGACCAGAATGACAAGAGAAATAATCCACAGGTAAAACAAGCCTTGCGAAAGCAAAAACAAAGCCGCTGTGATAGTGGCTGATAACCACAAGGCTTGGCGAAAGGAAGTTAAAACTTGTCGCGAGACTAAATCGTGAGGTCGAAAAATACGTCGAACCGAAGTTCCAATAATAGCTAAAGTACCCGCCATGGCCGCCATCAAGGCGGCGTAAAAAAAGACAAAGCCATTCCAGCCGGAGGTCACTGGATCAATATTAAATAAAAGAAATAGCCACACCAACCAAACAACAGCCGTGGCCGCCAACATGGTTAATAAAAATTGTTTAAAAGTCATATTTTATTTTAGTCTTTATTTTTTCCACTCGAACTTCGGGAACCGCGCGCGAAAGAGCGGCAATAATTTCCGCTTCATGAATCATTGTCCAATGAGCGGCCGCGCTATTTTTGCAACTGACATTAATAATATTATCCTTATAAGAAATGGCTAAAAGATCTTTTTTTCGACCAATAGGTAGTTTTTCTTCGGCTAATTCATTAAAAACTTCAACTACTTTTAAAGCCAACATTTCACGGCTGATATGGCCGCGGCGCAGAGCGTCTGGTAAAAGATCTTTTAAAGAATACAACATACTAAAAGATTTTCTCCAAAACAACCCAATCGTCCCAAATATCTTTTTCACATTTGCTCCAGTTGTATTTTTCTTCGTTATTTATTAACCAAACATGATTACGATTAACAATGATTCCGCCAAACAAACCGTCTTTTTTTTGGTTTTTTAACCATTTTTGTAAAGCTTCCGCTTTAGCTTTTGTTTTAGACAAACCTTCTTGATCACCAACATCCTTAACTTCCAAAATTCCCAATTGCCCGTCAGTAAATTGTACCAAATAGTCTGGATAGAAAGTATGAATGATTCCTTTGGGATATTCGTATTTAATGCCAAAATAATCCTGTTTATTTTCTCCATTTTTCCACCACCAAACTATTTTTTTACAATTTTCATCTAAAAACTTCTCAAAATTCTTTTCTGGATTTAATCGCGCGGCATCCAAATAACACGGTTCATAAACATATTTTTCGTGTTCAACTTGCTCGTTCGCATATTGGTTAAACGACCTTTCTTTTTCTATTTCAAAATCGTACCATTGTTCGCTATTTTCTATCTTTTCTTTAACCTCTGCGTTTTTAACCGATTTATAATTTTCAACCGCCAAATCGAGTATTTTTGAAAAATGTTTTTCGTAGTTAACTAAAAAGATACTTTGAATCGCAAAAAACTGTTCCGGCCATGCTTTTGACCCAAGATATTTACCAAACCAAATATATAAAGCCGTTTTTATAATCGGTACCGATCTTTTAATATTTCCAAAAGAACCGAGGTGTTTTTTTACCAACTGATTAAACAAGGCCTCCCTATCGTTAACTGCCAAATTCAAAGCAATTTTTTGATCCGAATCGATTTTGCCTTCAATTTCATCAAAACTTTTTCCTTCAATTTTAGCGTTAGCGATTATTTCTTGCTGATATTTATTTACATCAAGATTTATACCTTTACTTTCAACGGCCTTCACATTTTGAACAAATAAAGTATGATCGCCCTTCAAACCAAAATACTCGCACATCGTTTTTTCAAACACCGGCAAAAAACTGGAAGTAATATCGCCGTAGTCCGCGCGTGATTTATAATACGAGGTCAGTTTGATCGGTTTATAAACATCTTTGCGGACGGCTTTCAAATGTTTGATGATGTTCGGATTGTATTCTTCTTTTTTGACGATAATGCTTTGGACATTGGTGTAAATATAACCGCGATTCAAATCTTCGCTCGCATAATGTTTTTGTTCGGGCATGCGCAAAAGGCGCCCAACAGTTTGGATTTCAAAAGTTTCGCTGTGCGATTCGCGGAATTTCACCAAAATATGCGCGCGCGGACAATCCCAGCCCGTATCAATCGCTTGTTTAAAAATTAAAAATTCAATTTCGTTATCCGGCTCTGACACCCAATCCAAAGTTTCGGATTTCTGCTCCGATAACCAAATAGCTAATTTGCCGTTGCCATGGCCATCTTTTCTTTCGGTTATGTCTTTATCCGCTAAAAACTTCCTAATTGCTCTTATTTTTTCGTCCCCGGCTTCAGCGGTCGGTATCTGCACCAAAACAAGCGGATTGATATTTGTTTTTTCCGTTTCAAAAAGCTTTTTCAATTCCAAACGCTTTTTATACGCCACTTCTAAAACAACCTCCTGAGAATCGGTTTCATCATCGCCAATTTTGTCAATTTTCGAGTTGATTAAGAGTTCTTTTTTAATCAGTCCTTCGTCAATCACCATTTGCGGATCAATCCGAATATGCACACCCTTAGTGTGTACAGAAGGTAAGACAAAATTACTATTTTCATCCACCGGCGCGCTTTGCCAAAAACCTTTTTGATAATCTTCAGGCGTCGCCTCGATGGACGGCGTAGCGCTCATTTCGATAATTAAATCAGCTTGAATTTCTTCCAGAAGTTCCCGCGTGCGCTCGGTGGATTTCCCGACATGGCTTTCGTCAATAATCAAAATCAATTTTCTTTTTTCTCTCGTAGTCTGTAAAACTTGGCGGAAATTAAACTTCTCGCCATCTTTCATAATGACGTTTTTCCATTCACCGTCTTTTTTGATGCGTAATTTTTCCCAGTTGCCGATCGCTACTTCGTGGCTTTTTATCCATTCACGATTGCCCGCAAATTCACTGTCAATTAAACTAACAAACGGAACCCCGTTAAAAACTTTTTTTAGTGTCGCCATGCTTTGCAAATGCAATTCACCTTTACCGATAGAGAGCCAGAGAAAAGCGACATCAGTTTTGATTTCTGTCTTGCATTCTTCAATAATCTGGATAATAGCGTTGGCCATCATAATTGTTTTGCCGCTTCCGGTCGGCGCTTGAAAAACAATCGTTTGCCCCCGATCTTCGGCAAGCAGAAACATTTTGGAGCTTTCCACTAATTGGTCAACCGCTTTTTCCTGAAAATGTTTTAGAAAAATATTTTGTCTCATAGGTTATAAATTTCCTTATAAATATCCAAAATCGGCTGAGGGATGGCTTCCAGACTTACACCCTCCCAGTCTGCAAAGTCCTTTTTATTAAGTCCCAATGGATCAAGAGTGAAGCAATACAAAATCTTTTCACCTTCCATTTTGTCCAGTTCCTTTTTTAATTGCTCCAAACCGTTCTGTTCCAAAGCGTAATATACGGCCATTATCCGTCCATTTTGTTCAAAAATATGATAATCGGGTTTTGCTTTTACCTCGTCAAAAATTCCTTCCCGCAAGCAAAGCATTTCTGTGCATTCGCGGGTAATGCGTATTTTCAAATCATCTCGGCTAATAGAATTTTTGACGAAAGCGGTTTTGTAGTATTTTAGATTTCCGCCAAGCCCATCGATTTTTTCGTTTTTAAAATTATTATAACCATTGATCACTTTTGCAATTCTCGGATAAGTCACTCGTCTACAAATGCCGTGTTCTTGTATTTCTTTTTCTGACATCCCTTGTTCTTTCAATTCTTTTTCAAGCCCGTTAAGTTCATTGTTTGTGCAAAGTATAAATTGACGATTGCCACCATCTTCTTTGTTTAATTCTAAAACAGCATGGCCTGTTGTTCCCGAACCGGCCATAAAATCAAGCACGGCACTATTTTTGTCAGTAGTTAGCTCAAGTATCCGCCGTATGAGAGAAACAGGCTTGGGATTATTAAATTTCTTTTCGCCCAAAATATCTTCCAATTCTTGAGTCCCGTTTGTAGTTGTTCCTACATCATCCCAAATTGATTTTGGCGTCATACCTTTTTCCATTGCATCACTCAAAAAGCGTTTTCGTGATGGTTTCCCTTTGCCATTTTTACCAAAGACAATCCTATTATCTTTCAACAACCTAAAATATTCACTTTCCAGTACTGCCCAGTGACGACCTTTTACTGGATAATATATTTCTCCTGTGTTTGGGTTCTTGATTGCGTAGGATAGATTTTTTCGCACCCCAGCGGCCTCAAACGGATCAGCTGTCCATGCACCCCTTTTGTCATTATCAGAATTTGAAAATTTATTCTCTTGAGCTGGGAGCTTAAATTTTCTGCCTTTTCTGATAGCTTCTCTTAGAACTTCAACATTTTTGGCATATACAAGCGTATGATTATGATTTAACGAAATAATTGCGTCACTTGATACGGATTTTCTAGAATTCCATATAACATCAATAATAAAGTTCTCTTCGTTGAAAATTTCATCAGTAAGAAGTTTGAGTTGAGCAAATTCGTTATCGTCAATGCTCATAAACATCGCACCATCTGTTTTTAGGAGACTTTTTACAAGACGTAATCGTTTGCTCATAAAAGATAGCCATTTGCTGTGGCGATATGCGTCTTCTCTATCGACATAGTCATCATTGTATTTAAAATCTTTGTTTCCCGTATTATACGGCGGATCAATATAGATAACATCAATTTTGCCTTGGTGTGTGTAATTCAAGACAGATAAGGCGTGATAATTGTCGCCCTCAATTAAAATGTTAGTCGGCTTGCTCGGATCGGTTTTGATTTTTTTGCCTTTGACTTCCTTCAAAACCGGCAAGGCGTTTTCCGATTCTTTTTCAAACTGCTCTTTGGTTTTTTCCTCGTCCCAAATCAGCCCGTATTTTTTGCGGGATTCCAACTTCTCGATAATTTTGAGCAAGCCGTCTTTTTCTAAATTTGAATAATCATTTTTATGATTGGCCATAATTTTTTATAAATTTAATCACCTGCTCTAAATTCGCAGATATCTCTAAAATCGCAGTGTTTACAATGAAAACCCGATTTGGGCTCGAAGTTGCTATTTTTCATTCGAGCATACTCGTCGAGAATTTTTTCTTTTAATTCAGACAATTCTTTCGGCGAACCAACAAACGATTGTTCGGAGTTGTCGGTCAAATAATAGTAAGTCAATTTAGCCGCTTTAAGACGCATGACTTCCTCGACTGCCAATTGATAAATTAACAACTGCTCGCGGTCATCTTTATCTAATTTTTCTTTTGGCTTGCCGGTTTTGTAATCGACAATCTCTAATCCGCCTTCAATATCATCGAGACGATCAATTCGTCCCTTAATGGCCACCTCGCCGACTTTGAGAGTAAAACCTTGTTCAAGCGATTTTGGCATGGGTGGATTTTCTTTTAATTGAACAAAATATTGTTTCAAGGAATCTTCGCCTGACTTAAAATATTCGTCACGCTGTTTTTGGTCTTGATACCAATCATCGAGCCACTTCTCTTTATATAATTTTAAAAGTTCGGCGAGCGAAACTGGTAGTTCACCTTCTTTTGGCACTTCCTTTGGTTTGGCAAAAAGCGAAGTTTGTCGCGCCCCGACTCGTTCCAACCATAATTGAAAAAAAGCTTGAAGGGTGTTGTGCATGGTTTTGCCAAAAGACAACGACCATGACTCAAAAACCGGAATTTCTAAAATATGCGCGAATTTATATTGAAGCGGACAGGTTTCAAAAGCCCGCAGTTGAGTGAAACTTAATTGTTTGGGAATGCGATAAGGTGTCAGCTTGACTTCGGTTTCAGAAACTTCAGTTTCCACGAATGGGCCGATCGCGTCATAAATGGCCAATTCCGGTTTATCGATTCCGAGCTCGTTTAGGAAACGCGAGAGTTTGCGTTTGCGCGCCCCGCCATAATCTTCGGCTGAAGTAAAATACAACGCGTCTTTGGCGCGAGTCATGGCCACGTAAAAAAGACGGCGCTCTTCTTCCAAATGCAAATCACCTTCGGGAACTTTTTCTTTAATCAAAGCTTCCGGTAACTCAATCGCTTCCCTTCTCTCTGAAGTCGGGAACTTGCGATCAACTAAATTGACAATGAAAACAAAACAAAATTCCAGGCCTTTTGAGCCGTGAATGGTCATGATTTTGACCAAATCAGGCCCAGCCTCGACATCCAGCGACAACAAGCCCTCTTCGCCAGCATCGCGCTCGTGACGGAATTCTTCGAGAAAAGAGTGAAGCGATCTCTCCGCTCCTCGAGCCTCGAATTTTTTCACTCGTTCGTGAAACTGGTGGAGAAAACGGAAGTCCTCCTGTTTTTTTGCTTCGGGAAGTTTGTTGAGAAACTCAAGAAGACCACTACCTTTAGAAGCCATGACAACTAATTCCGAAGCGCGTTTGGTTTTGGCGGCTTCGGCCAGTTTGTTGGTGATAGAAAGCAAACGTTCGATTTTTTCCACTCCGGTTGGCGACAAGCCTTCGATGATTCGTGCTTGCCTGGCCGCTTCGTAAAGCATACGACCTTTTCGCTTGGCAAAGTGGTTGAGAGTTGAAAGATCGTGCGCTTCGAGTTTAAAAATGTCGTGTGATAAAAGACGATACAAACTCGGGCTCTGAAACGGATTATCGACAACCTCGAGAAGCGCGACTAAATCCAAAACCACCGGCTTAACATAAAGCCCGCGCATGGCCATGAATTGATAAGGAATATGGTAACGTTCGAAGGCGGCAATAAAATCATCAGCCGCGGAATTGGCTCGGATCAGAATTCCGAAATCATTCCAGTTAGCATCTGGATGTTTTTCTTTTAGAAGTAAAATCTTTTCCGCCACTCCGCGCGTCTCCTCGGACAACGTTGAATAATGCAAGTGTTCAACGTGGCCGGAGAGTGGAGATTGCGAAATCAGACGCTTGTCGAATGGTTTTCCGTCTTGGCCAGCTCGACCTTCGAGACGGTTGGGATTATTCTTTTGGATAAATTCGTAAGCGCTATCAAGAATCTTTTGACCGGAGCGATAATTTTTGGTCAGAATCACTCGCGCGCAAGTGGGATAGTCAGCCTCGAATTGCAAAATGTTGGAAAGCGAGGCGCCGCGAAATTTATAGACACTTTGATCGTCGTCTCCGACAACTGTCAAATTATTCTCCGGCGCGGCCAAAAGTTTGACCAACTCATACTGCGCCCAGTTGGTATCCTGAAACTCGTCGACAAGAATAAATTTATATTTCTCACGAAGAATTTTTAAAACGCGCGGTCGTTTTTTTAAAAGATGAAGCATGTACAAAATCAAATCGCCAAAATCAAGCGAGTCGTTTTCCAAAAGAACCTGCTGATAGGTGTGATAGGCTTTGGCCAACTCGACCAGACGATTAATCTCGGAAGTCGCTTCTTCATCGGAATTTGTGCTGTCCAAATTAGCTCGCTCGGACTCGGCATAAGCCAAATAGTCATCCGGACTCACCATTTCGTCCTTAGCCCGAGAAAAGTGAGTTAAAAGCGAGCGCAAATACTTAGTCGGATTTCCGAGCGGCCGGTAATAATCAAGCTCAAAACGTTCAAAATTGGCTCGAGCGAGGAGCCAAGCGTCTAGTTCGCTCGTCAATTTGAATTCGCGAGACAAGCCGATTTCCACTCCATAATCACGCAGAATTTTTTCGCAAAAAGAGTGGAAAGTGGAAACTTGAAGATCGACATAACCATAAGGCAAAAGCAAATCCACTCGCTCCTCCATTTCGGCCGCGGCCTTTTCGGTAAAGGTCAAAGCCAGGATGTTTTCCGGCACTGCAAACCCTTGCTCGATAAGCCAAGCGATGCGTTTGGTGATAACTGTTGTCTTGCCCGTGCCCGCGCCAGCCACAATCATAAGCGGACCGCCTTTGTGAGTGACGGCCGCTTCTTGCTCTTTATTTAAACTGGCAAGGAGTTCTGATTTTGTAGTTTTTTTCTTTTTACTTGGCATAATGAAAATGTTCATCTAATCGCTCGAAAATTGAATCTTTTGATCGTTCGTCGACATCTAACATTCCTTCTAATTGCAATAAACGCAAACCGTTTTTCAACACGGCGAATTCCTTGGTTAAAATACTTTGAGCTCGCGGATCATCCTTTAAATTTTTCTGCGCCGAAAAAATCGGCTCCAATTTAGCTTTCAGCTTATCCAAAAAAACCTCTTCGATTTGCAAAATTCCCTCTCGAATTTTTTCGACATTTTCTACTTGAGTTTTTTCGATAGAAGGCGCCTTGACACGAAGCTGGTCTTCGATGAACTCCTCAGGAGCCGATGCGGCTTGGGCTAAGGCTTCTTTTTTAATTTCACTAGAAAAACTCTTCCTTAAATAAAAAAACTGAAAATTACCTGCGTTGCCAAAACACTCGCTCAAAAACGCCGCGTCTGGATCAATTTCGCTGTCTAATAAATAACTGTCTCGAAATTTTTGTGGCAAAAGATCGGCTCGGCTCTTAAATTTTTCAACCAAGGCTTTTCTAACGGAAAACAACCCATCAGCCAATTGTTGAAAACCGGCTCGATAAGTTTCGTCAAAAATCGGCTCACCGCTTTCTCCTTCTCGAGTTAATGACATATTTTTTGGAAGATCAAATTTTACATTTTTATTTATTCTCGTATTTCTTGACCTCCTTTACCATTTCTTGAATTATTTCATCAGAAATTTTCCCCCCATGAAAATAAAACATATAAAGACTATCAGGTAAAGCCTTCCAACCGTGCCGCAGATACAAGCCGGCCGTCTCGGTCTCGGCGTTCATTAAAATTCCTGGGAGATTTTTATCACTCAAAAATTTATTAACCGCTTCAACCAATTGGCTCCCGAAGCCCAGGCGTCTATTACCTGACGAAACATCAATAAAAGAAAAATAATAAAACTTAATTGGATCGTTAAAAAGAATAAGCTCGGCGTGCCCTATTTCCTTACCACCATCGTCTTCAAAACTTATACGTTGATGCGGCGTTTCGCAGAAAAATTTTTTAGCCACTTCCTCCTCTGATAAATAATGAATTTCTTTCATAAAGTTTTCAAATTTTTACCCCAAACCACAATCAACGCATGATACTCCTGAAACAACTTGGCGTCGCGCGGCAGACGGTCTTCAAAAAACACTCTTATCTTATCATAATCAGCCAAAGAGAGCTTCTTTTGACCGTGGGCGGCGAGAAAGCGGCGAGTGTAAGCGTCAACAACGAAGATTGGATGATTGAAAGCGTAAAGGAGGATGGAATCGGCGGTTTCGCGACCGATGCCCCAGAGGGATAGAAATTCTTCACGAGTTGGAGTAATAGAGTGACGGAGTGGTTGAGTGGTGGAGTTTTTATTTTGAGTTTGCCATTTATGAAACGATCGCACCATAAATGGCAAAAAAAATTTCGCCACTATTTTTAGCTTCTTCACTTTTTGTCTATAATACCCCGACGAACGAATGCACGCCTCCAGTTGTCGAATCGGCGCGCGAGCAATCGATTCAGCATCAAGCAAATTTTTTTCATAAAGACACCCGATCGCCTTCTCGACATTTTTCCAAGCCGTATTTTGTGTCAAAATCGCGCCAACAATTATCTCAAACCGCGGGTCAAAACCCGGGCGTTTTTTTCCCTTATGTTTAGGCCACCAGTGCTGGGAACCGTGTTTTTTATGTAATTCTTCGAAAATCTTTAAAACATTCATAACCGTCCTATTTTAGCACCTTATCCTTGACATTTCTAGGAAAATGTGGTATTATGTTTCGTATTGATCTGATACATTCACCCCCGAGCCGAAAGGAGGCCAAGACAGATGTTCGCTCACACCTACCGTCGCCCGAGAGACGGGCTCCATAGATAGGGTCCACGGGTCCATCAGTTCGTTCGTGCCCCTTGGCGATAAAACGGATTGGTCGGGCTTAACCGTGGCGAGACGCTTGGTCAACATCAACCAACTGTCTCGTACAAATTCCCACAACAAGTTGTTCGCTACCACCTCCCTTCGTACGGTCCCAACCGACGGAGGACGATCTGAACTATCGAGCTGATGATAAGGCATCGTCGAAGCGGCAAGAGATGTGAAGCCGCCAAGACGCGTTACGGCCACAAGCCGTAACACCGAAAATCAGCCAGTAGGGCAACAACTTCCCGTTCAGGAAAGAATGGGAGGGAGAGAAGCTCGCCTCGCGAAAGAGCGCGATCGATAGTTATTCCCCGGACAGTAGGGAAACCCCGTGAGGTAGGGTCTGGACGAAACGCGTTCAGTGTCCGTTCGTGCTACTTTTCGCAGCTGTTCGTCTTGGGAAAAACAGCTGCCTCTGTCGAGCCTGCTTCGGTAGGGCGACAAAGATGAAACACGATTAAGGGAATTGGGAAGCGACTGGGGGATCCGTTCTTGAGCAAGACGGGCGTGACCCTACGCAGGATAATAAAGCCATTGCCAATGCTCCCCGGCTCTGCTCGCGCACCACACTGGTGGGGCGAGCAGTAGCATGGGTTCTACTCACGTTAACCCCAGACAGCTCGTCTGGTGGTTTTTTTATACAAAAAAGACGCGACAAATCGCGCCTTTTGTTCTTATTTATTTTCCAAAAACTTCACAAATGGATTTTCCATTTCAAACACAATCAACGGAGCAAGATCAGTGAAAACTTTTGTATCAAGTCCATACTTTTTTGAATAAAGAACATCAATCGAGCAAAACAACGCGGCGTTCCAATCAAAACCCAACTTTTCGGAAACCGCTTTAACCACTTCTTCCGACTTCCCTTCCACCTCAACAAACGGCTCAAGAAACGGCCATTCATCAATCGTCACCTCGACACCATCAAGATGCCAAATTTCCCGTTTGGTTTCTTGATAAGCTTTTTCTTCGCAACCAACGGTTTTTAAAAGTTCCACCGCCTCGTCAAAACTATCAACCTTAAGACAAATTTCTTTTTGATTTTCGATTTTATCGCCATCGACAATTTTTAGAGATAAGGTGATTTTATCACTTTCATCGCGAACGCGCAGCCAGCCGCCTTTGACTTTATGACCTTCGGGCATATTGAAAACTTTGCGTTTTTGAAGAAACTTCGGTTTAACCAAAACCGCTCCGGCGGCCTTGAGCCGCGCCCGAGCATCATTTTTGTCTATTGGCCAAAAAGTGGCTTCATATTCTATATTCATAATGGCTATATGTTAGCGCAAAATTTGAGCAGGAGGAAGGGGTGGGGGAATGCCATTTCGGGGAATGTCATTCGGGGAATTGACTTTTCTCGGCTTCTTTGCTACATTGACTGTCCGATAAAAAAAACCCTTTACCTCCGGAGGACACTATGGCAAGAGCCGACAGAGTCGATTTGAGAAAAAGGAACCTTCATTCTATGCGACGCGACGAACCGCGGGTCTTGAAAATGATCCGAGGAGACGTCAATCAAAATGATGAAAAGTACAATTCCACCGATGAAGTTGGTTTAAGGGCCGAACGGTCGGCACGCGAAGGCGAACGCAACCTCTGGCTCGATGGCCGCTTCGACGATGAAGGCAACTTGAAAATGGTTGCTTAAAAAAGTCGTTCATTTCAATATTCTAGTAGTAGATCAAACCACGCACCAAACACTGAAACCCATGGGCAAGCGTCCATTGGTTATGGTGTAACCCTGGAGGAATCGTGAATATCATGCTCATCGTCTCGGTAGCCGAAGGTGTCATTATTCTGGTCATTATTACTGCTGTTCTTTTCCTGGCAAACTTCCTCATCGATGTCCTCCGTCATCTGGAAAACGTCCAGCGTGAACGCGACAGCATCATCAGGACGACAGACGCGCTTGCCCGGGCGTTTGTCAACCAAACAATCGGACATAACTGTGTCAACCTCTTGTCGCCGAGCTCCGTGCAACCAACGTTGGAAACATTTGGATCAACTGTCTCGGTATACCCAGATTCCAACCGCCCAACTCTGAGCTCCGTAATCGTTCACATCGAACGAATATCGTTCGACGACAACGGTATTTGCACAGAGGCCGCGGTTCTCTCGTATCTGCGGGATTCTTAGTCCCTCGCCACCTCCTTTCCGCGCCGGTTCTCAGCTTTGTGGAATCGGCGTTTTTTGTTTTAGCCATTTCTTCATAACCAAGGCGATCCACCTTCGCTGGGCTTCGGTGGACACGGTCGCTGCTTTTATGAAGAAATGGAATGCAGAATATGCTATTGAGGTATGACATTTTAACTTCTTGTTGACAGCCGATTTTTTGTATTGACATAATTCCTATTCAATAGTAAAAAGTGACGGAAGAAAAACCCTCACTTCCAAACGGGGTCTCGATGATTTCCACCTTCAAACATTCCCTTTCTCCTTACTGCTTTATCCTTTTACAACTAAGGAAAGGCCCGCGAACCGGAACGGCCATTTTAAAAGCATCGATTCTGCGATTTAGCGATACTGGGATATCAAACGGATCAGTTTACAACTTATTGAAGACAATGCGCCAAGAAGGTACGGCCAAAATTTCGCGGGTCGTCAAATCACCGTCTGGCGGCCGATCAATGGTTTTTCATGTTCTCACTCCGAAAGGCTTGGAGGAAGCTGATAAGGTAATCGCGCTTCTTCGATCATTGCTCGACGAATTGTCGGACTGATCATCAAGTCTTCGTATCGATTCTGTCTTTACGGAATCGTTTTTTATTCAAAAACTTTCAAATGTTTGACGATCGTCAAACATTTGAAATTAAAAAAACACCCCCGAAAGAGTGTTGAAAAAGAAGGTGTTGGTCAGAGACGAGATACGACGCCGACCAAAAGGGCATCGAGCTTGGCACTCGCGGCTTGAACACGTTCGCGAACCAATTCGTCGGAATG
>Ga0265296_1001656_pt1 | contig 24785 bp, 21 predicted proteins | sample MunlanPumphouse1_FD_189073 | JGI IMG/M metagenome (GOLD analysis project Ga0265296, IMG submission 189073) | Groundwater microbial communities from a municipal landfill in Southern Ontario, Canada - Pumphouse #1 | ecosystem: Environmental > Aquatic > Deep subsurface > Groundwater | place... | reverse complement strand
GGGCTGAAGCGCCAGCGAGGTGCGGAACTTCATGATCATGTCGGCTTCGGAATCGAAGTCGAGGTTGGCCTGGATGGTGCAGGTGCGCAGCATCATGTCGAGGCCCAGAGACCCCTTCTTGGGCATGTAGGCGCGCATGATGCCGTAGCGGCCCTTGGGCATGACCGGCACGTCCTCACGCCGCCACAGCGGGTCGAAACCGGCGCCGAGGAAGCCGAGGTTCAACTGGTCCGCGACCTGCTTGACCTCCATCAGGTGTTGGCCGGTCTCGTTGCAGATGTCGTGGATGTCCTTCAGCGGCGCGCCCGACAGTTCGAACTGGCCGCCCGGCTCCAGGCTGATCGAGGCGGTGAAGCCCTCGGCGTTCTTGCGTTCCAGGGCGATGACATAGCCAGCTTCTTCCACCGGCGACCAGCCGAAGCGCTGAAGCCCCGTCAGCATGGCCAGGATGCCGTTGTCGCCCTCATAGGCGGGGCGGCGCAGGGTCGACTTGTCGAAGCCGAACTTCTCGTGCTCGGCGCCGATGCGCCACTGATCCTTGGGCTTCTCGCCCTTCGACATGGCGTGGATCAGGTCGTCTCTGGAAAGCGGCGCCGTGTCGGTCATCTGTAACCCCTGCTGTCGCGGCTAGATGGGCGAGGATACGGCCCCGCTCAAGAGGGGAGGCGATAAACTTCTATCGCTCCCAGTCGCCGATGGCCGCCTGCCACAGGGTCAGGGCGGCGATGGCGGCCGTGTCGGCGCGCAGGATGCGCGGGCCCAGAGAGACGGCGGTGGTGAAGGGCAGAGCCCGCAGCCGGGCGCCTTCTTCGGGCGAAAAACCGCCCTCGGGGCCGATCAGAATCGCCCATTTATCGCCGCCAGCCGCCGTCAGCGCCGACACGGCGGGCGCGCCGCCGGTTTCGTCGCAGAACATCAGGCGGCGCGAGGCGTCCCAGCCGTCCAGCAGCGTCTCCAGCTTCACCGGATCATCGACCAGAGGCACGTCCAGACGCCCGGTCTGCTCGGCGGCTTCTTCCGCAATGGCGTCCAGCCGGTCCAGACGCAGCCGGTCGGCGTTGGTGCGATGGGTCAGGGCCAGACGCACGCGCGCGGCGCCCAGTTCGGTCGCCTTTTCGACGATGGTTTCGACGCGGGCCTTCTTCACCACGGCGACGATCAATTCCAGATCAGGACCGTGGGTCTGCTCGCGCACCTGCTCTTCGGCGCGCAGGACGACGCCCTTCTTCAGCACCTCGGCGACGCTGGCGCGCCATTCGCCGTGACGGCCATTGAAGACCAGCAGGTCGTCGCCTGCCTTGAGCCGCATCACCTGGGTCAGGTAGCGCGACTGGTCGAGGGTCGGAGCGACGGCGAGGCCGGGGGCGAGGTCTGAGGTGACGTGAAGGCGTATCATTTTTTCCGCTCATCCCCGCGGAAGCGGGGACCCAGTGAGAGCCTCAGAACAGGTCGTTGAACAGATCGCGCCAACCCGGATTGGCTCGCTCGATCAGTTCCAGTTTCCAGACGCGATTCCATTTCTTGATCTGGCGTTCGCGAATGAAGGCGTCGTGCCGGGTCGGGTGAAGCTCGTACCAGACCAGAACGGCGCACCCATACTTGGCCGAAAAGCCTCTGAACACCTTTTCGCGGTGCTGCGACGTGCGTTCGACGATGTCGTCGGTTGAGCCGGTATAAAGGGCGCCGTTCCGCCCGTTGGCGACGATATAGGTGAAGAAGGCCACGATCTGCCCCGCAAAAGGACTGGGTCCCCGCTTTCGCGGGGATGAGCGGGTAGAATAACGCGGATATTTTTTATGTCAGCCGGTCGCGCTGGGCTTGCCAGACGGGGGGCAAGTCAGCGTGGCCCTGGGCGTGGCGCAGTTCGCGTTCCAGCATCCGGCTCATGGCGTCCAGCGGCAGGTCGTTGGGATCGTCGCCGAAGGGGTCTTCCAGTTCGTCGCCGAGCGCATCCAGACCGAAGAAGGTGTAGGCGACCAGCAGCGACACCGCCAAGGTCCACCACCCCAGGGCCGGGGCCAGGGCGAAGGGCAGCATCAGGCAAAAGGCATGGGCCGTCCGGTGCAACAGCAGGGCGTAGGCGAAGGGCAGGGGCGTGGTCTTGATCCGCTCGCACCCGGCCAGGACATGGCTCATCTCGGTCAGCCGCAGCTCCAGCACCGAGTAGCGGATCGGGTCGATCAGGCCGTCGCGCAGCAGTTCGGCGCATTGGCGGCCCACCGAAGTCAGGGCGGCGTCGACAGCATTGGGCGCGGCTTCATGAGGCGTCCAGCGGGCGATTTCGCCCGCCTCGTCACGGCCGCGCAGCCGGGCGGCCAGGCCGAAGACGAAGCCGCCGACCCCGTCCAGCATGGGCGTGCGGCGGTCCTCGGGCAGCAGAACCGTCTGGCGAATGAAGGAGCGGACGGCGATGATCAACTCGCCCCACAGCTTTCGCGCCTCCCACCAGCGGTCGTAGCAGGCGTTGTTGCGGAAGCTCATGAAGATGGACAGCGCCAGCCCGATCAGGGCGAAGGGCGCCGCCGCCAGATGCACCGGCAGGTCGGGACGGGCGCGGTGCAGCATCACCGCCGCCACGGTGATGGCGACCGTCAGGGCCAGACGCCCGACCACGCGCGGCAGGATCGACCCGTTGACGGCGAACAGGATTTCGAGCGGGCCGGGGCGGGAGCGGACGATCATGCGGCTTCCTTACCGCCCGGCATTGCCTCGACCAAGGTCATGATCACCGACTGTAATGATACCGGCACTGAGCGATCAGCAGACCGTCTTCTGTCGCGCGATAGACCAGCCGATGCTCCTGGTCGATGCGGCGGGACCACCACCCTGCAAATTCACCTTTCAGCGGTTCGGGCTTTCCTGTGCCCGCGAAGGGGGTGCGCAGGCATTCGCGAAGCAGGGCGTTGATCTTCTTGAGCTGTTTCCGATCCGAAGATTGCCAGTAGAGGTAATCCTCCCAGGCCTCCTCATGAAACGTCAGCCTCATTCGATCAGATCGCGAACCTGGCCGTGCCCGGCGTCCAGTTCGGCGACGGCTTTGCGCAGGCGTTCCGCATTGGCCGGGCTGCGCAGCAGGTATTCCGTCTCCTGCCAGGAGGCGAAGTCCTCCAGCGACATCAGCACGGCCGCCGGCTTGCCGCCTTCGCGGGTGATGATGGTGTAGTCGTGATCCGCGGTCACCCGGTCGATGGTCGCGGCCAGGTTCTTGCGGAGCTCGGTGACGGACATGGCGTTCATGGCGACAATGTACGGATTTCCGTACATTGTCGCAAGGAGTCACAGCGTGCGCGCGATCAGCAGCTTCATGATCTCGTTGGTGCCGCCGTAGATGCGCTGGACGCGGGCGTCCTTGTAGAGCTGGGCGATCGGGTACTCGTTCATGTAGCCGTAGCCGCCGAAGAGCTGGAGCATCTCGTCGATGGTTTCGCCCTGGATGTCCGTGACCCAGTATTTGGCCATGGAGGCCGTGGCGGCGTCCAGCTGGCCTTTGAGGTGCAGGCCGATGCAGTGGTCGACGAAGACCTTGGCCACGGTCAGCTTGGTCTTGACCTCGGCCAGCTTGAACTGGGTGTTCTGGAAGTCGATGACCCGCTTGCCGAACGCCTTGCGCTGCTTGACGTAGTCCAGCGTCGCCTCCAGCCCGCGCTCGGCGGCGGCCACGCCCTGGACGGCGATGTTCAGGCGTTCCTGCGGCAGCTGTTGCATCAACTGGACGAAGCCCTGGCCCTCGCCGCCGCCGATGATGTTGTCCAACGGGATCTTCACGTCGTTGAAGAAGAGCTCGGAGGTGTCGTTGGCCTCCATGCCGATCTTGTGCAGGTTGCGGCCGCGCTCGAAGCCTTCTGCGCCGTCCGTCTCGACCACGATCAGGCTGGTGCCCTTGGCGCCCTCGGCCGGGTCGGTCTTGGCGACGACGATGATGAAGTTGGCCAGCTGGCCGTTGGTGATGAAGGTCTTGGAGCCGTTCAGGACGTAGTGGTCGCCAGACTTGACGGCGGTGGTCTTGACGCCTTGCAGGTCGGAGCCGGCGCCCGGCTCGGTCATGGCGATGGCGCCGACCAGTTCGCCCGAGGCCAGACGCGGCAGCCAGCGCGCCTTCTGCTCGGTCGTGCCGTAGTGCCAGATGTAGGGCATGACGATGGCGTTGTGCAGCGAGATGCCGAAGTGGTCCGCGCCCTTCCAGCCCAACTGGCGCATCAGCACGACCTCGTGGCGATAGTCGCCGCCGAAGCCGCCGTCTTCCTCCGGCATGGACAGGCCCAGGAGCCCGGCGTCGCCGGCGTCGTTCCACAGCTGGCGCGGTACGCTGGAGTTGGCGATCCACTGCTGGAACTTCTCGGGCGGGGCGTGTTCGTCGACCCATTTGCCGACGCTGTCGGAGAAGAGGACGATGTCTTCGTCCTGCATGAAGTCGGGTTCGGGCGTGTTGAGCACGTTCATGAGCGGTCCCTCGTGCGCCGGCTCTGACGGCCAGCTTGCAGATGAAAAAGAAGGGCCTCTCCCGCGTCAGCAGAAGAGGCCCTGTGGGTCAGTCGTGGATCAGAAGGCCTCGGCGGGCATCTGCATCAGCACCTCGGCGCCCGTCTTCATCTTCACCAGATGGGCGGCGGCGTCGGGCAGGATGCGCTCGACGAAGTAGCGGCCGGTCTGCAGCTTGGTGACGTAGTAGGGATCGGCGTCGCCGGCGGCGATTTTCGCCTGGGCCGACTTGGCCATCTGCGCCCACATATAGGCGAGCGCCGTCAGGCCGAAGATGTGCAGATAGTCGGTCGAGGCGGCGCCGGCGTTGTCCGGGTTGGCCATGCCGTTCTGCATCAGCCACATGGTGCCGTCCTGCAGCTTCTTCTTGGTGTCGGCCAGGCCGTCGACGAAGGGCTTGATGGCCTCGTCTTCGCCGTTCTCGGCCACGAAGGCGTCGATGTCGGCGAACCAGCTCATGATGGCGCGGCCGCCGTTGGACGGCAGCTTGCGGCCCACCAGGTCCAGGGCCTGAATGCCGTTGGTGCCCTCATAGATCATGGTGATGCGCGCATCGCGCAGATACTGCGAGGCGGGGAAGTGCTCAGTGTAGCCCGAGCCGCCGTGGACCTGCATGGCCAGGCTGGCGACGTGGAAGCCCTTGTCGGTCAGATAGGCTTTCAGGACCGGCGTGATCAGGCCCATGTAATCCTTGGCCTTGGTCGCCGTGGCCTCGTCCGAGGACTTCTGCAGGTCGGCTTGCAGGGCGGTCCACAGAATGAAGGCGCGACCGCCTTCGACGAAGGCCTTGGACTCCATCAGCATCCGGCGCACGTCGGGGTGGACCATGATGGGGTCGGCGGGGCCGTCCGGGTTCTTGGCGCCGGTCAGGGCGCGGCCTTGCAGGCGGTCGTTGGCGAACTCGACGGCGGCCTGATAGGCGGCGTCGCCGATGGCCAAGCCTTGCAGGCCGGTGCCGAGGCGGGCCTCGTTCATGACCACGAACATGTTGTTCATGCCCCGGCCTTCTTCGCCGATCAGCCAGCCCTTGGCGTTTTCATAGGCCATGACGCAGGTGGCGTTGCCGTGGATGCCCATCTTGTGTTCCAGGCCGGCGCACTGGACGCCGTTGCGTTCGCCGATGGAGCCGTCTTCATTCACGAGGAACTTCGGCACCACGAAGAGCGACAGGCCCTTGATGCCCGGAACCGCGCCTTCGACGCGAGCCAGGACGGTGTGGATGATGTTGTCGGCGAAGTCGTGCTCGCCGGCCGAGATCCAGATCTTCTGCCCGGTGATCGAATAGCTGCCGTCGCCGTTGGGCACGGCCTTGGTGCGGACCATGCCCAGATCGGTGCCGCACTGCGGCTCGGTCAGGTTCATGGTGCCAGTCCATTCGCCGGTCGCCATCCTGGGCAGATAGATCTGCTTCAGCTCATCCGAGGCCGAGGCTTCGATGCCGTGATAGGCGCCCGCCGTCAGGCCCGGATACATGGAAAACGCCGCCGAGGCCGCCGCCGTGAACTGGCCCACGGCCATGGACACGATCGCGGGCAGGCCCTGACCGCCGTATTCCGTGCCGAAGGACAGGCTGGTCCAGCCGGCCTCGACCATCTGATGATAGACTTCTTTCCAGCCCTTGGGCGTCGTCACGACGTCGCCTTCGATGTGGCAGCCTTCCTGATCGCCCGGACGGTTGATCGGGGCGATGACCTCCTCGGCGAACTTGCCGCCTTCGGCGACGATCTGGTCGATCAGGTCGCGCGACAGGTCGGCGTCGGCGAAGTGGTTGGCGTAGCGTTCGACCTCCAGCACGTCGTGCAGGACGAAGGACAGGTCGCGGACAGGCGCCTTGTAGGCCATGTTCAGGCTCTCGCTTTGAAGGGCTGGAAGTGGGTGTCGGGGTTGAGCCGTTCGCTCAGCAGGTTGGCGTATTCGTCCGCCCCCGGCAGAAGGTCGGGGCGGTGTTCGCCTAGTTTGGACTCCATCCAGGCGCAGGCCTCCTCGGCCGTCTGGATGGCGCCCTCGATGTCTTCGAGCTGCTGCTTCAGCGCCTCGACTTGGGCGCGGTGACGGCGCAGGGCCACGGCCATCTGATGGACGTTGTGATCCTTGCGGTCATACAGATCCAGCATCTCCTGGATCTCCTGCAAGGTGAAGCCGATGCGGCGGCCCCTCAGGATCAGCTTCAGTCGGGCGCGGTCACGGCTGTCATAGACCCGCGTCTGGCCCTTGCGGGCCGGGGTCAGCAGGCCCTTGTCCTCATAGAAGCGCAGGGCGCGCGCGGTCGCCCCGAACTCGCGGCACAGGTGCCGGATGGAATAGGTGCGGTGATCGTCAGCGGTCGCCATGCGCCATCCATAACTTGACGCGGACGTAAAGGGAAGCTTCTCGGCGCGTCCCTCGACAAGTTGTGAACAGCGGGGGGGCTCAAACGCAAATCGGCCGCGGAGAGCTTGCGCCCGCCGCGGCCGATCCGGGGAGGAAGTCTGTGTCAGGCGATCAGTGGCGGCGGAACCAGAGCACCGGCGCCGTGATGGCGATCAGGAAGAGGTTGGTCAGGGCCAGGCCGAGGTTCATCTCCATGGCGTGCAGGATCAGCATGATGCTCTGCAGGGCCAGCAGGCCGACGCTGGCGGTCAGCAGCAGGGGGCGGCCGAAGCGCCAGGAGATCAAGGGCGCCAGCATCATGACCGCCAGCACGATCTCGACCACGCCCAGGCCGCGCACGAAGCTGACGCTGGCCAGGGCGGGCCAGTGCATCAGCACGGTCAGGTTCTCCATCGACTCCGTCAGCTTGGCGTAGCCGGCGGCGATGAAGAACATCGCGATCCAGCCCTGGAAGGTCCACAGCGTCAGGTTCAGATAGTCGGATTTTGCGCGGGAATGGGGCGTCAAGGTCGTCGAGGTCATGGCCGAAACCGTTGGGGTTTGATTGGTAACAGTCGCTAGATCAGATTGCGGAGCGTGATCGTCAAGGAAGTGTAACAATCTGTGAACCGGGGTAGGCGCGACCTGCGGCGACGGCGTGGCTGAAACCACAATTCCTCGTAACCCGACGCTGATCGTCAAACGGGATTAGGCCGCGCAAAACGGGCTGTCAACGTCTGATGACATCAGTTGATGACATAGGCTGAATGTGTAGCAAATACCGCTCAGCTTGGGGGCTGAATCCGGGTTGCTAAAGCGCCCAGGCGCCGCTCGCGGAGGCGAGGCGGGCCAGCTTGGCGTGCAGGGGCGCCCAGTCGTCGCCCTGGTCTATGGCCGACCACAGGGCCTCGACCTCTTCGATCAGCATTTCCTCGGGCTCGGGCCTGGCGAACATCGGATGCTCCAGCCGCTCGGGCCGGTCCGGCTCATGCTCCAGCAGGGCGAAACGGAAGGCGTCGAAGGTCTCGCCCTGATAGGTCTTGCCGCGCACCCCGCCCAGGGCGCGGGCCGAGGAGCTGAAGCCGCCGAACCAGTCGAAGAAGAGCGGTTCCCAGCGCAGGGCCGCGCCCTTGTCGCGCAGCAGGGCCAGGGTCGCGTCCAGCAGCCGCTGGTCGGCCGCTTCGCCCAGGCTCTGGACCCCCAGCCGGTTCAGGAAGGCGGCGCGCAGATGGCGGATATAGGCGGGGCCGAAGCCGTTCAGCGCCTCGGTCAGGGCCGCGATCTGATCCTCGGCGATCAGCTTCAGGCAGCCGGCCAACTGGGTCAGGTTCCAGAACACGGCCTCGGGCTGACGCGCGAAGGCGTAGAGGCCCTGACTGTCGAAATAGGCGGCGGTGAAGGCCGGATCATAGTGGGGCAGGAAGCGCCACGGGCCGTAGTCGAAGCTCTCGCCCGTCACGTTCAGATTGTCGGTGTTCAGAACCCCGTGGACGAAGCCGGCGGAAATCCACTGGGCCGTCAGTCGCGCCGAGGCCTCGACCACGGCGGCGAGGAAGCCGGGGGCGTCGCCGGTCGCGACCGAGGGATGATACAGGCTGCGAGCGTGCTCCAGCAGGGCCTCGATCTGGTCCTTGCGGCCATAGTAGGCGGCGCGCTGGAAGGTCCCGAAGCGAATGTGGCTGTGCGACAGCCGCACCATGACGGCGGAACGGGTGGGCGAGGGCTCGTCGCCCCGCGTCAGCGCCTCGCCGGTCTCGACCAGGGACAGGATGCGGCAGGTCGGCACGCCCAGGCTTTCCAGCATGGCGGCGGCCAGCACCTCGCGCACGCCGCCCTTCAGCGTCAGTCGTCCGTCGGCGTGTCGCGACCACGGCGTCTGGCCGGAGCCTTTGGTGCCCAGGTCAAGAAGGCGGGGTGGAGGGGCGCTATCGCTCGCGGCTTGAGCGCCGACCCTCTCCCGCATCTGCGCCGCCAGAAATCCGCGCCCGTCGCCGATGTCGGGGTTGTAGGCGCGGAACTGATGACCGTGATAGCGCATGGCGATCGGGCCGGGCTGGCCGGGCAGGGGATGGAAGCGGCTAAAGTGGCTTAGCCACTCGTCATCGCTCAGCGTCTCCAGCCCGACGGTCGCCGCCGCGCGGTCGTTGCGCACGCGCAGGAGGGTCTGGGGGAAGTCCGCCGCCTGCACCGGATCGCCGAACTCGGGGCCGAGATCGAAGAAGCGTGGATCGGGGCGATAGGCGGGGGATACGGGCATGAAGCGGCAGATGCGCGTTCGCCTGGAGTTTCGCAACCGCGAAGGCGGGGTTGAACCTCGGGGCGGCTTGGGTATTTTCACGCGCAGAGATCAGGTCCTGCGTCGCCATGGGCGCATCAGGGCCAGGCTGGCGCTCCGTCGGAGCGAATCCGGTCAGGCGTCCGTCGATAACCTGACGCCACGACAGTCCTTTTGATTTCGGAGACCGCCGTGGCGAGAAAATCCACCCTCGAATTCCTCAAGACCGAGGCCGGCTCGGGCGCCGCCCTGGGCGTCGCCGCCGTCGCGGCCCTCATTGTCGCCAACTCGCCCTGGGCCGGCGACTATTTCGCCTGGCTGAAGAGCGTCCACGTGCTCCAGGTCGGCCCGCTGCGGCTGGAGGAGACGACCTCCAACTGGATCAAGGAAGGCCTGATGGCGGTCTTCTTCCTCGTGGTCGGGCTGGAGATCAAATACGAGATCCTCAAGGGCGAACTGAGCAATCCCAAGAAGCTGGCCCTGCCGATCATCGCCGCCGTGGGCGGCATGGCGGTTCCCGGCCTGGTCTATCTGGCGGTCGCGGGTCTGCTGGGCGGGCCGTCGCAGGGCTGGCCCATTCCCCTGGCCACCGACATCGCCTTCGCCTTGGCCGTCTTCGCGGTGGTGGGCAAGAAGCTGCCGTCGTCGCTGCGGGTCTTCCTGCTGACCCTGGCTATCGTCGACGACCTGGGGGCCATCGCCCTGATCGCCGTCCTGTTCAGCCAAGGGGTGCAGTGGCTGCCGCTGCTGGGCGTGGCCGGTCTGCTGGCCGCCTTCGCCCTGCTGGGCCGTCGCCGTCTGGCCGGGCCCTTCTGGGTGCTGGGCTTCGGCGCCGTCTGGTATCTGACGGTGCTTGCGGGCCTGTCGACCTCGCTGACGGCGGTGGCCTTCGCCATGATCGTGCCGGTCGAGCCGCGCCGCGAGACGTCGCAGAGCCCGCTGAAGGAGGCGATGCACGACCTGCACCCCTACGTGGCCTTCCTCGTCCTGCCTCTGTTCGCCTTCGCCAAGGCGGGCGTGTCCTTCGCCGGCCTGTCGCTGGAGCAGGCCTTCGCCCCCCTGGTGATCGCCATCGCCCTAGGCCTGTTCGTCGGCAAGCAGGTCGGGGTCTTCGGCGCCGCCTGGCTGGCCGCCAAGCTGGGTCTCGGCGACAAGCCCTCGGGGTCCAGCTGGCTGCAGCTCTACGGCGTCAGCCTGCTGTGCGGCATCGGCTTCACCATGAGTCTTTTCATCGGCGTTCTGGCCTTCCCAGGCGCGGTGGATTCGCCCGAGCAGATCGAGGTCAAGCTGGGCGTGATCGGCGGTTCGGTGCTGTCGGCCCTGGCCGCGGCGGTGATTCTGAACCTGGCGGCGCGGCGTCAGCAGCAAAGAGAAGACGCGACTTCCGCCAGGTTGTCTCAGTAAACGCTGGTAATATTGACCTAGCGGAACCGTTTTTTGTCGCTTTCCCGCCACATATAGAGCGATGTTGGACGAAATCGCCGTTCCTGCGTCTCACGCCTGCTTGTCGCTGTGCTGACCCTGGCTTACGCCTAGGGAATGCGAATTCACGACGTTCAATGAGCGTGGATCGACAGGGACAGGAATCGCCACGGTCGCCGCGGGCGACCGGGCCACAGAGCCGGGGAGCCGCCATTATGCGTTTCAACACTATCCTTCGCTGCACAGCGTCCGTCGCCGTTGTCGGCGCCGTCGCCTTTGGCTTCGCCGGGGCCGCCGCGGCCCAGGACGGGCCGACCACGATCGACGACATCATCGTCACCGCTCAGAAGCGTGAACAGAACCTGCAGGACGTGCCGATCGTGGTCACGACCCTGTCTCAGGAAGCGCTGAACGGCGCCGGAGTGCGCGACATCAAGGATCTGCAGATCCTGACGCCGGGCATGACCGTCACCTCGACCCAGTCGGAGGCCTCGACCACCGCCCGTATCCGCGGCGTCGGCACGGTCGGCGACAACCCCGGTCTGGAAAGCTCGGTCGGCGTGGTGATCGACGGCGTCTATCGCTCGCGCAACGGCGTCGGCTTCGGCGACCTGGGCGAACTGAGCCGCATCGAGGTGCTGAAGGGGCCGCAGGGCACCCTGTTCGGCAAGAACACCTCGGCCGGCGTCATCAACATCATCTCCGAGGCCCCGTCCTTTACCCCCGGCTTCAACGCCGAGGCCACCTACGGCAACTTCAACGCCTGGGGCGTCGCCGGCTCGGTCACGGGTCCGATCACCGACCAGATCGCCGGCCGCCTGTATGTGGCCAAGCGCGAGCGTGACGGCTTCTACGACGTCGTCACCGGCGCCGGTCCGCGCGAAGAAAAAGACGATCAGAACCAGAACTTCTGGACCGCGCGCGGCCAGCTGCTGATCCTGCCTTCGGACGAGGTGTCGATCCGCCTGATCGCCGACTATTCCAAGCGCGACGAATACTGCTGCGTCTCGACCCAGATCCGCACCGGCCAGACCTATGGCGCCGTCACGGCCGTCGGCGGCCAGCAGACGCCCCCGGCGCCCGGCTTCGGCGCTCTGCCCTTCTCGCGCACGGCTTACGCCAACCGCAGCACGGCCCAGACCATGGAAGACATGGGCTTCTCGGCCGAGGCCAACATCGACATCCCCTCGTGGAACGCCACCCTGACCTCGGTCAGCTCCTGGCGGAACTGGGAGGGGATCAACGCCATGGACCTCGACTATACGACGGCGGACCTGCTGTATCGTGTCGATGACGGCGGTTACGGCTTCGAGCTGAACAACCTGACCCAGGAGTTCCGTCTGGCCGGCTCGACCGACAAGCTGGACTGGCTGGTCGGCGTCTTCGCGACGCGTGAGAACATCAGCCGTGACGACAGCTACTGGTACGGCGCCGGCTACACGCCCTTCCTGTCCCTGCTGATCTCGTCGCAGCTGAACGCCGGCACCGGCGGCGCCATTCCGCAAAGCGGCGCCATCATAGGCTGCCTGACGCGGCCCGGCACTACGGCCCAGTTCCTGGCCGGCTGCCTGCTGAACGGCGGCGCATCGACCTCGGGACCGCTGGCGCCTTCGGGGCCGGGCTTCGGCGTCGGCCAAGGCGTGCAGGACCACTACAGCCAGCGTTCGGAATCCCTGGCCCTGTTCACCAACAACACCTGGCACGTCACCGACAAGTTCGATGTCACCCTCGGCCTGCGCTATACGCAGGACAAGAAGCGTCTGTTGGCGGTTCAGGACAATCTGGGCACGAACGGCGCGGCCTGCGGCGGTGTCCTGGGGAATGTCACCAACCTGACCAACGCCTTTATCGGCGCCGGTCTGTCGCCGGCGGCGGCAGCCGCCAGCGCGGGCGGCGTCGCCGGCAACATCTGCCTGCCCTGGGCCAACCCCCTGTTCGACAACCGCCGCATCTCGGAAGAGACCGACGACGGCGAATTGAGCGGCACGATCAAGGCCGCCTATCGTCTCAACGACTCGGTCATGGCCTACGGCTCCTACGCCCGCGGCTACAAGTCGTTTGGTTACAACCTGGATCGTGTCCAAGGGGCGACGGCGACCAACCCGCTGCCGATCACCCCGAACGCTTCGCTCCTGTTCCCGTCGGAAACCGTCGACAGCTATGAGCTGGGTCTGAAGAACACCCTGTTCGACCGCACGGTCCTGTTGAACCTGACCTACTTCCATCAGACCTTCGAGGACTTCCAGCTCAACACCTTCCTGGGCACGGCCTTCGTGGTCGAATCCATTCCTGAGCTGAAATCGCAGGGCTTCGACGCCGACTTCGTCTGGTTCACCCCGGTCGAGGGCCTGTCGCTCACCACAGGCCTGACCTACACCGACACCAAGTACGGCGACTTCACCGCCGCCGACCTGACCAATCCGAGCAACTTCCGTCAGCTGTCGCTGCTGCCGGGGGCGCGGGCCTCGTTCGCGCCGGAATGGTCGGCCACGGGTTCGGTCGCCTTCGACCGCTCGATCGGCGCGGGCCTGAAGGTCGGCTTCAACCTGTCGGCCAAGTATTCGACCGAATACAATACCGGCTCCGACCTGCTGCCCTACAAGATGCAGGACGCCTTCACCCTGGTGAACGGCCGCATCACCCTGGGTTCGGACGACGACCGCTGGGCCCTGGACATCTGGGCTCAGAACCTGACGGACGAGGAATATAAGCAGGTGGCCATCAACGCCCCGCTGCAAGGTTCCGCCTTCCAGAACACGGTTCAGCCGAACGGGACCTTCTTCAACCCGGCGCTGGACACCCAGACCTACAACGCCTTCATGGGCCAGCCGCGCACCTACGGGGCGACCCTGCGCGTCAAATACTGATCAATCCGCCTTCGGGCGGATCGATATGAAGAGGCGGGCCGGAGCGATCCGGCCCGCCTTTTTGCTGGGCGACGAGCCGGGCGTCGCCGATTTCCTCTGGCGTGTTCCACGGGCGCTGATAGCGTCGCCGTTATGAAAACGGCGCGTTCCTTTCTGACTTCCCTGAGCACCCTGGTGCTGCTGTCGCTTGTGCTGGGCCTAGTCGCCGGGGCGGCGGCGCAGAAGTGGGGCCTGCCGGGTGGTCACGTCACGGCAGACTTTATCCAGGCCCTGGGCCAGCTTTGGCTCAACGCTCTGAGGATGACGATCATTCCCCTGGTCTTTAGCCTTCTGGTGACGGGGATCGCCTCCATCGCCGACGCGGCGCGGACCGGGCGGCTGGCGATGAAGGCGGTGGCCTGGTTCGGCGGGCTGATCGTCTTCGCCACCGTCTACGCCGTCGGCGCGGCCTACGGCCTGCACGCCCTGTGGCCCATCGACCCTGAGGGCGCGCGTCTGCTGCTGGCCATCAAGCCCGAGGGCGCCGAGGGCCTGAGCGCCGGGGCGCCCTTCAGCGAGTTCCTGAAAACCATCGCCCCGGCCAACCCGATCCGGGCGGCGGCCGAGGACGCCATCCTGGGCATGGTGGTCTTCGCCGTCTTCTTCGGCTTCGCGGCCTCGGGTCTGCCCGACCGGCTGCGCGTGCCGCTGATCACCTTCTTCGAGGCGGTCGGCGAGACCATGATCACCATCGTCCGCTGGGTGCTGCTGGCGGCGCCGCTGGGCGTCTTCGCCCTGTCGATCGGGGTGGGGCTGATGGCGGGGGCCAGCGCGGCGGGGGTGCTGCTGCACTATGTGGCCCTGATCTCCATCGCCTGCATCGGCATCGGCCTGATCTTCTATCCGCTGGCGGTCATCTTCGGCCGGGTCAGCCTGGGGCGGTTCGCGCGCGCGGCGGCCCCGGCCCAGGTGGTGGCCTTCTCGACCCAGTCGTCGCTGGCCAGCCTGCCGGTCATGGTCGAGCGGTCCGTGGACATGCTGGGGGTCAGGCGGGCGACGGCGGGCCTGGTCCTGCCGTTGGCGGTGGCGGTGTTCCGTATCACCAGCCCGGTCGCCAACCTGGGCGTGGCCATCTACTGCGCCCACCTGTTCGGCATCGAGCCCTCGGCGGGGCAGTTGTTCGCCGCCATGCTGACGGCGGTGCTGATCTCGATCGGCACTGTGGGCCTGCCCGGCCAGGCCAGCTTCTTCGCCTCCATCGCCCCCATCTGCATCGCCATGGGCGTGCCGCTGGAGATGCTGCCCCTGCTGCTGGCGGTGGAGGTCATTCCCGACATCTTCCGCACCCTGGGCAATGTCACCGCCGACATGGCCGTGACGCGGATGGTGCAGGGCGGCGAGGTCAGCGCGGAGCCGACCTCGGCGTCGTGATCCGGGCGAAACGGTAGCGCGTCAGCGACCGATCGACGAAGGCCCAGGGCAGCAGCCCCATCTGACGCCGCTCGGACCACAGGTCCAGGATCAGGGCTTCGGGCGTCGCCGTAAGCACGCCGACGTGATGGTTGGCCGTGTAGCTTTCGTATTGGGTCCGTACGCTTTGGGTCGTGATCCACAGTCTGCCTCGGGCGCAGCCGTTGGTGCGCGAGAGCAGGTCGGCGGTGTAGGGCGGCTCGTTCGGCTCCGGGTCGGCGGCGCCGTTCAGCAGGGGCAGGCGGCCCTCGGCGGCGCCGCCCTGATCGTCGGCGGTCTCGATCCGCCAGGCGCCGTCCTTCAGCGACAGAGCGACCGTGGTCGGAGCTCCGTCGCGCCACAGTTCCGGCGATTGCGACAAGTCGCGCACCGCCAGGGAGCGGGCGAGCAGGGCGTTCAGGTCGGGCTCAGCGGTCGGCTTGCCCTGGCGACTGATGATCTCGCCCTGTGACTGATAGAGGCCGCTGAGGTCCGGACACTGGGCCAAATCGGACGGCGTGTTTTTGACCGGCAGGCCGCCGACCGTGGTCGCGCAGGCGCCGAGCATCAGGCCGGCGAGGGAGAGGGCGGCGAGGCGGATCATCATGCTGAACCCTTAGCCGTCGCCGCCCCGCTTGAACACCGACCCTAGCGGTCCTCGTCGTTGCCGCCCGAGGTGTGGGCGGGGCCGCGGAAGACGGCGTTGAGGAAGAGGGGCTTCAGGCCTTCGAGGAAGGCGCGCATGGTCACGTCCTGGGTGAAGGCCACGACCTGTCCGCGGCCCAGTTCGGTGGCCATGGCCACCGGCTTATAGGCCAGCTGACGACGGTTCTCGGCCCAGAGCTGACCCGAAGCCAGGACCTCATCCGGCCCGGCCAGACGCACCACATTGGTCCCCTGGCCACGGGTCAGGGGCGTATAGATGTCCGCGCCGCGCACCATGACGCTGAGGTCGCGCGCAACGCCGGCGCCCAGCCAGTGCTCCTGATCCACGACGGCGTGGGCCAGAACCCCGGCCACGGAGTCGGGCGAGCCGTGGTGGTTGGTGCGGTCCAGATAGTCGGCCTCCGACGGGATTTCGACGCCGGGAACGGTGGCGCCTTCGCCCGCGTCCTTCTTGTCGCCCTCGGGGGCCACGGCGGTCTCGCGGCGGCTGTCCAGCAGCTTGGCGTCGGGGTCTGTCAGCAGACGGCTGGCCGAGCCGACTCCGATCAGGACGCCGCCGCCCTCGACCCAGGCGCGCAAGCTGGCCACGCCGTCCGCGCCCAGAATCTTCTTATAATTACCGCCCGAGGGCAGGATCAGCACCTCAAAGTGCGACAGGTCGGCGCTGCCGAGGCGGCGGGTGCGGACCGCCGTGACCGGCCAGCCGTATTCGCGTTCCAGCACATGGCGGATCGACCCGGCGGACTCGGCGTCGGTGGGGTCGTCCCAGGCCATGGCGACGCGCGGGGCCTTGATGGTGAAGGCGTAGTCCGAGCCGACGTTGGGGCCGCTGGACACCCAGGACGTCGCCAGGGCCGTGACCTCGGCCCCGCTGTCGGCGGCGATGCGGCGCACCCGCTCGTCCAGATCGGCGGGGCTGCCGCTGCGCGGCACGATGAAGGCGCCGCCCGCATAGGGTTTGCCGTCCAGGGTGAAGGCTTCCTCGATCGAACGAACCGGAAGCTTCTCCTTCAGGGCGGCGGTCAGGAAGCGCATCCCCGCCGTGCCGGGGTTGATCGCATAGCCATAGGTCGCGTCCGACCCGGCGATGGCGACAGGGCGGATCAGTTCGGGGCCGACCGCCGTGGTCTGGACCGAGGGCGCGCCCGCGCACTTCTGGCTGGGCACGTTGAACAGCAGGGGCATGGACCAGCCGGTCAGGTCATAGATTTCGTCGCCCAGACCGCGCGCGCGGCGGGCTTCCTGTTCCGCCACGAACTTCGGATCCAGCGGCACCTCCTTGGCCAGCAGGACCTCGGCCATGCGACGCTGGGGCTGGGACAGATTCACCACATAGTCGCCGGCGCGATAGTTCTGACCGCAGGCCGAGAAGGAGGCCGTGGCGCGCCCGACCTCTAGCCCGGAGCGCACCAGCAGGCCCGCCAGCTTGTCGGCGGCGGCCGGATCGACGGCGGCGGAACGGGAGAGGACATAGGCGCCGCGTCCCGCCACCCCGTCGCGGTGGAAGGCGTAGAAGTCGTTCAGCAGCTTCTCGCGGTCGCGGGCGGCGGTCTCGATGGTCGACAGGCTGGCGGTCAAGTGGCCCTTGACCGTGTCGGCGTAGGTGATGACCTCGCCGGTGCGCCTGCGCGCCATCAGGCCGCGCGACGACCCCTGCTCATAGGTCATGGAGACGGCGCCGAAATAGGCGGGCCAGCCGTCGCCATAGCCGGGATAGAAGGCGTCGTAGGTCTCACGCGTGAAATAGGCCAGACCGGCCTGATCGAAGCGCGCCCCGTTGTTGCGGCCGAAGCGTTCGCGGGCGTCCAGAATTTGAGGATAGATCCAGGGGTTCAGTGGATTGGCCTCGGGCGGGAAGAAGAAGCTCGAGTCCGTGCCCATCTCGTGGGAATCGACCAGCACCTGGGGCCGCCAGTCGCGGATCAGGGCGGCGTGACCTTGCGTTTCCGGCTGGGACTGGATGAACCAGTCGCGGTTCAGGTCGAACAGGTTGTGGTTATAGCGGCCCGAGGGCCAGGGCTCTGAGCGTTCTGCCGACAGGGGATCGGGGTTGGGCTGGGCGCCCAGGCCGGCCTCGAAGGTGGTGATGAAGCGGTCGCGCCCGTCCGGGTTCTGGGTCGGGACGAAGACGACCACGGCGTTCTGCATCCAGCCCTGGGCTTCGGCGTCGGCGGCGTCCATCAGGCGGCGCGCGGCGGCCATGGCGGCGTCGGCGGGGCTGATCTCGTTGCCGTGCACCGAATAGGCCATCCAGACGATGACCGGGGTGTCAGCGATCAGGGCGCGGGCCTGATCCGGCGAGGTGCGGCGCGGGTCGCCCAGCGCCCGCGTCGCGGCCTTGATCGCATCCAGCCGGGCGATGTTGGCGGGCGAGCCGACGGCGGCCCAGAACAGGGGGCGGCCTTCCCAGGTGGCTCCATAGTCGCCCATGACCATGCGGTCGGGAGCGGCGGCGCGCAGGGCCTCGAAATAGCGGCGCACCTCGGCGGGCCGGGTGATGCGCGTGCCTGGCGCATGGCCCAGGACCGCCTCCTGCGTCGGCGGGCTCTGCTGGGCCAGGACCGGCGAGGCCGCGGCGGCCAGAACCAAACTGAGCGCCAGCAACGAACGCGCGGCGATACGACGACGTGACATGGAAACTTCCCCCTACTGGCCGCCAGCTTAGCCGCCGTTTCGCGGGGAAGGGAAGGCGGGGTGTTGAGGATCAGGGCCCGCCTTTCCCGAAGCGGGCCCTTCGTCAGTCAAAAGGGCGGCGCCTTGGCGGACTGACCGCGCGTCTTCCAAAGCGACCAAATCACCCCCGCCGCCAAGATCAGGGCCGTGATCGCCAGTGACCATTCGGCGGGGAATTTCTCCCAGCCCAGCAAGTCGGCCACGAAGATCTTGCCGCCGATGAACACCAGCAACACAGCCAGCGCCTGCTTCAAGTAGGCGAAGCGATGGATGATGGCCGCCAGCGCGAAATAGAGCGCTCGCAGTCCCAGAATGGCGAAGATGTTCGAGGTGTAGACGATGTAGGGATCGGTCGTGATGGCGAAGATCGCCGGCACCGAGTCCACCGCGAAGATCACGTCTGCGATCTCAATCATCACCAGCGCCAGGAACAACGGCGTGGCCCATAGCGTCATGCGGCCCGTCTTCGGGTGCGGCGCCCGCACAAAGAACTTCTGTCCGTGCAGATGGTCGGTGATGCGAAGATGTCCGCGCATCCACTTCACCAGCGGATTGGCGCCCACGTCGGCGTGACCATCGCCGGCGAAGAACATCTTGATCCCGGTGAATATCAGGAAGGCGGCGAAGATGTAGAGCACCCAGCCGTACTGACTGACCAGAGCCGCCCCCGCGCCAATCATGATGGCCCTGAGCACGATCACGCCGAGGATGCCCCAGAAGAGCACGCGGTGCTGAAGCGCGCGCGGAATGGCGAAGTAGCCGAAGATCATGGCGATGACGAAGACATTGTCCATCGCCAGCGACTTCTCGATCGCGAAGCCGGTCAGGTACTCGATGCCGGACTGGCTGCCGAGCTCCCACCAGACCCAGCCGCCGAACAATAGCGCGACGGCGATATACATGCCGGACAAAAGCAGGCTCTCGCGCACGCCGATCTCATGCTGATCCTTGTGCAGGACGCCCAGGTCCAGCATCAGGAGCGCCACGACGACGCTCATGAAGGCCAGCCACATCCAGGCCGGCTTGCCCAGCCATTCGACCAGGAAGAAAGTCATCAGGTCCATTGGACTCCCCTTTGCTAGGGAGCGACCACGGCGCGCGCGTGAAAGGGGATCGACCGTAAGAGGCCGTCGCGCACCGAGCTCGCTCGATGCGGTCCGACATCACGCCTGCCATCAGACGTCAGAGGGGCCCGGTCCGCTGCTCCGCAGTTTAGCCAATCCGGCCCTTTCCGGCAAGTTGAGACGGGATGGAGCGCCCCGCTGGTCCTGACACTGACAGTGTCAGGACCAGCGGGGCGGCGCAATTTATGGCCGCTTTCATTGGCTCGGGAAAACCAAACCATTTAGCCAGACCAGCTAAAATCGGCTCAATCCCGCACGGAACCACCTAAGAGCAGCGCAATGTGCGCAGCTAAGGGCACATGCCGATCTGAGCCTAGATAAAGCGAAGCTCTAATGGCTCCTGGGCGCCAGCAGCGGACATTGACCTGAAACCGGGAAGCAGACGTCACTCGCCGCACATTGCCGAGAAAATCAGCCAGCAGCGGCTCTCGTGAATCGATAGTCGCGCACGCAGCCTGATTGTCGGTCGAACCTGCCCTGACGTCTTGCAACGCACGCATCCCTCGCGACGGCTAAGCGAGCCAAACGCCTCTAAAATGCGACAAGCGGCAGGTGGATGTCGGTGCGCAGTTCCTCCTGCGGCGTCGAGCTCGGATCATTGAGGTAGGCCTCAAAGATGGGCATCGTCAGGTTGATAGCCGGAGGAAGACAGCCAAACTCTCATAAGCCTGCGATAGGCCCCGCGCATGTCGGCATAGGGGCCGGTATAGGCCAGGCGGGCATAGACGCCGCCGCGCAGGGCGAAACAGCACCCGCGGCAGAGCCTGGAGGGGTCTGAAGGCCCGGCGCATCAGCATTCGACGGCTGTCCTTAACGTAATTGCGCAGTCTATTGCGCAATATCCTGCGCATTGTTATCAAGCAGACATGACCCATCGAGATTTCTACGACAGCGTCGTCGTGCGGAAGGCCTACACAGCCAAGAAGTTGCTGGACCTCGCCTTCCTGATTCAGAACCAGGTGACGAAGGTCTACGCCCGCAACGGAATGGTCTTTCCTGTCTCCTGCTCGTCCACTTTGCTGCATCTCAGCAAGAATGGACCGGCTTCCGTGACAGAGGTCGCCCGCGCGTTGGAACACCCTCATCAGACGGTGGCGCAACACCTCGCCACGCTCAGCAAACTCCAGGTCATCGAAAAGCGAACCGACGCCGCCGATCGCCGACGCACCGAGTATTTTCTGACCGAGTTCGGCACGGCGCAGGCCAGTCTTCTGCACCAGTACAATGTGGAAGCGGCCGCCGTTTTCGAGGGCTTGGATACCGATATCGACGCAGACCTTGGCGATCTTCTGGAGCGCGCCATGGCGGCTCTCAATGCCCGCCCGATGGATGATCGCTTCGAACTTCCCCAATCGCCCGGAGATCAATCGTGAGAAAAACACTCATCGCCCTGGGCGTCATTCTGACAGCCCTGCTGGTCTATTGGCGGGCTTCACCAAAGCAGGTGATGCGGTCCGAAAGCACGCAGACCTTTGCTGACTTCGTTCCAGCGCTGATGGATGAAGAGGCGATTCCAGGCATGGCCATCGCGGTCGTGAGAGACCACCAGGTCGTCCACATGCAGGGCTACGGCTTCGCCGACGTGGAAGCGCGCAAGCCGATGACCGTCGACACGCCCATGAACATTGCGTCCATCAGCAAGCCGATATTGGGGATCGTCCTGCTGCAGCTACACGACAAGGGACTGCTAGATCTGGACGCTGACATCAACGCCATGCTGCCCTTCCGGGTGAACAATCCCAATGCCGATGGCCAGCCGATATCCATTCGCCAACTGGCGACCCATACATCCGGCATCGCAGACTTCTACGTTGTCTCGGACTACCAGAAGGGGGCGGACTCGCCGACGCCTCTGGTCGATCACCTTCGCGGCCTCCTGACGCCAGAAGGCGCACGCTATGAAGGCGGCGCCCACCCGGAAGGTCCGGTTCGGGGGGGGGGCGATCTAAAGTCGGAGGGTAGGTCACGCCGATCATGATAAGGCTGGAACCGGCCCGCCTTATGGGGTCAGGCCACTTTGAAATCCGCAGACATAACTGCCATTTCTGAAATGACATCGGCGATCTCTTCCACTTTCTCGAGGGACAGATTGGGATTGCCCGATCGCGTCAGATAGGAGTGTTGGGCTACGGCAAACGCCAGAACCTGCCCGATGATCGCATGTGCGCGTATTGTCGTGTTCTCGCTGTCGGCGCGACCATCGTTCAGTCGGGCGACAAGGCCGCTCAGGGTTTCGTGTATTGGCTCGATGAAGTTCTTAAAGAGGAGGTCGAAGTTCTCGGTCGGCCGAAGTTGCTCTCTAACGATCAGGAGGGTGCGATCCGTCGATCTGCCGGGTGACAGAATCAAAACAGTGAAGGCGTGGATCAGGGTGCGGAGGCTTTCCTGGCATTGCTCCCGCGACATGGTCTCGTTCTCTGCGGTGGATATCTGCAGCAGACCCGTCGCGGACAATCCGCCTGCGATTTCCTTGGCGATTGCGTCAATCACCGCCGTGTAGACGCCTTCCTTGCCGCCGAAATGATAGGGTATCGCCGCCTGGTTGACCCCTGCCGCATCGGCGAGCGCGCGGGTTCGTACGCCGTCGATGCCGAACTCGGCAAAGAGTCTTAGGCCTGCCTCAATCAGTTTCTCACGCGTTGCTTCCGAGGACTTGTTCTGAATCTCGACCCTAGTGCTCATCTTTTTTGTGTCGTGCAAAGCGCCTGGCCTTGAGTTCGACCAGGCGCTTTGCTCGTCAACCTGCTCTCATCACGTTGGTCGAGTTGCTATTGAGCTCAATGCCCCCGTCCGGGCCGACAAGAACTGTACCGCCCAGATTTGCCAGATGCCTGCCAAATGCACAATTCGTTTCGAAGGCGAAAGACATGCCTTCCTGCAGCGGCAGATCGCGCCAGGTCGTGGGAAGGCGTCCGATCGAGCCGTACGCCGATGCTTCGGGCAGGGATTCCGGTCCGGGAGCCGAACCGAAGCCGATCGGACCGTAGGGATTGATGCTGTGAATCAGGGGGTGGACATGCCAGCCGCCGGAGGCGAGCAGGGGAGCTTCCATGATGTCCACGACTTCGCCGAATGTGCGTCCAGGACGCAAGGCTTGCAGCCCTTCTTCATAGCAGGCTCTGGCGACGGCGGCAGCGCGTTCAAACTCGGGATGCGCCTTTCCCACCGTTATGGCGGGTTGATGCTGGGTTTCGTACATGCCGTAGAAGGCGAAAACTTCGGCAAGCACGACGTCACCCTCTTCGATGATTCTGGGCGGTTGGGCGCGATATGTCCACGGAGCAGGGCCCCAGCCGATGAATTCGCGTCCGGACCCGAAAAGCACCTCCGCAGTGAAGCCGGCATTGCGCAGGCATTCCGCTGTGGTCGCTGCCACGATATCGGCTTCGGACGCGCCAGGCTTCGTCGCTGCCCTCATCGCTTCGCACATCTTTTCGCCGATGCCGGCGGCATGCCGGATGAGCGCCAGTTCCTCCGCGCTGTGCGCGGCTGTCAGCATGAAATACTCGCGATATACCGGCTTGAACTCGGCCTTTGGAAAGGCTTCCCGGACGGCGCTCCATATGCCGTAGGGGATGGCCCCGTCGAAGTAAAACGGCGGATAGGGCTCCAGACCGAGCACGCCCACCTTTCCCGTGAGGCCGATGCGATCAAGGAGGGAAACCAGATGCGCGCCGTTCTTGCCCACGTAGATCTGCTCGGGCTCAAGCCACTGTTCGTCGCCTCGCAGACGCGCCTGCATGTGGTCGGATACGGCCATCGGGGCAAACGCAAGCACCACAGGTGGCTCATCGCCCTTGAACACCACGATCGATCCAAGCCGATCATTGGTGAAATAGCTGTCGGGTGAAAAGGGGGCTGGCGCGGAGGATTCCCTGTCTCCATAGACAATAAGTCCTTCGACACCCGCCATCTTCATGATGTCGCGCGCCGTCTTCCAGCGCCGATCGCGCTCGGCCAGCGATAGACGTGGCGCCTTGTCCAGGTGCAGATTCGATGAGGGAGCATCCATGGCTGGCGTTGCCCTGTCGGCATTGGCCCTGGGCAAACTGGTCAGCATGGCTGCCGCGGACAGTCCCAAAAGTTCTCGGCGTATCATGGCATCCTCATAGAGGCAGTGAATGCCTGCCTATTAATTCATTCGAATGAATGAATCAAATGAATGGATTGCATCAAGTGACTGCCTGCGTCACAGCCTGGCAGCCTGATTTTTCGAGAGCCGTTGACAGTCTCATACAGTATGCTGCATACACTGTGTGTCACACACTATGTGGCGGCAAGTGAGGCGCGGCGTGGACAAGGACTTGTTCGAGACGATGCGGCTGGAGCTGCGACGGGGGTCGCTGGTGCTGGCGGTGCTCGCCTGTCTGCGGACCGAACGCTACGGCTATACCCTGCGTCAGGCTCTGGCGGCGGACGGGCTGGAGATGGAGGAATCCACCCTCTATCCGCTGCTGCGGCGGCTGGAGGGGCAGGGGCTGCTGACCAGCGAATGGCGCGAGGAGGAGAAGCGCAAGAAGCGCTTCTACGTCCTGTCGCCCGGCGGCGAAGCCATGCTGGCCGCCCTGACCGACGAATGGCGCGGCATCAACGCCTCGCTGGACCGAATGCTGTGAAATCCCGGGGGAGGAAGATCGAAATGGACGTGATCGAACGCTATCTGGAGGCCGTGGCGGCCCAGCTGTCGACCGAGGACCGCGAGGACATCGTCGCCGAGCTGCGCGACCTGATCCTGAGCCGGGTCGAGGCGCGCGAGGAGGAACTGGGTCGGGCGCTGAGCGAAGACGAGAAGGAGGCGATCCTGCACGAGATCGGCCATCCGCTGGTCGTCGCCGCCCGCTATCGCAAGGGGCCGGATTCGCTGATCGGGCCGGAGCTGTTTCCGTACTGGCTGTTCGGGGCCAAGGCCGGACTGATCGTGATCGCAGCGGTGCAGGCGCTGGGCCTGCTGGTCCATGTGCTGGGCGATCCGGCCAATTTCGGCCAGTCGATCGGTCAGGCCTTCAACGGCTTCTTCTCCGGCACCCTGACCTTGCTGGGGGCGCTGACCCTCGCCGGGGCGATCATGGAGCACTACGACATCAAGCCGACCTGGCTGACGAAATGGCGGGTGCGCGACCTGTCGGCCTTTGGTCTGGCCGACCCCGCGAAATGGGGGGCGTCGATGGCGGGAAGCGACAAGGCCAAGGCCGAATGGCTGCCCAAGGGCGCCAAGGTCTGGGGCGTGCGCGCCCAGACGCCGCGCGCCGCCGAGGCCCTGTGGTCCTTCATCGCCAGCGCCGTCTTCATCCTGTGGTGGATCGGCGCGATCCGCTTCACCGGCGTCGGCGACTTCGCCCTGCGCGGCGGCGACGTCAGCGTGACGCCGGCGCCGATCTGGTCGCTGCTGTTCGGACTGATCCTGGCCTGGGCCGTGGCGGGCATGGCGGTGGACGGCGTCACCCTGTGGCGACCGGAGGCGCGGCGGCTGCAGGCCCTGCTGAAGATCCCGGTGGCCGCGGC
>Ga0265296_1001655_pt1 | contig 24792 bp, 23 predicted proteins | sample MunlanPumphouse1_FD_189073 | JGI IMG/M metagenome (GOLD analysis project Ga0265296, IMG submission 189073) | Groundwater microbial communities from a municipal landfill in Southern Ontario, Canada - Pumphouse #1 | ecosystem: Environmental > Aquatic > Deep subsurface > Groundwater | place... | reverse complement strand
ATCAAAGCCATCAATTCTTGATACGTTATTCCCTCCTTTGGTCGCATAGTTAAGGTATGATTAAGAGTTATTACTCTTGATTATACCTTAGCTAAGCGAAAAAAAGAAGATTTTGGACAGTTGTGGGATAATGCCCCGTCCGTCTCGCCCCTTTTCTAAAAGCATTTTGTATTTTGGCTAATCGCCAAAAGGCTATCGCCTAAAAGAGCGAAACATCCGATAACACGGCGTATGCGGTTCGAACTTTTTCGAAAGTTCTCGCCCAAATTGCTAATGCAACTTCGCATACACCAAAACGTTATGGCGATATTTTACTCAAAAAAATAATTTTTACATTTTGAATTGACATTGAATAATAATATAGCTTATCAAAAAAGTCAAAACCTGCCGGCCAAAAAATTTCAAAAAGGCTCTAAAAATAAAGAAATGTAATCAGGTGTTGTTTTAAAAAATTATGAAGATTAAAAATTGGCCTTTGATAATTTTGTCGATAATTGTTTTCTTGCTGGATTTTTTTACGCTAGGAAATCGCCAGGTAATTGATAATCAAATAACCAATCCAATCGCTTTTGCCATCGGCTTGCTTTGTCTCTTGGTTTTTTTGTTTGGGATTATAAAGGCTCTCCACGATTTTTTTTCAAAAAATAAAGAGGCGAATAAAATTAAAAATGAACGGGAAGAAAAACTGGGAATCAGGGCTACCGGAATAGAGATCGGCTTTCGTAAACTATTGGCAATACTGCTGATAATAAGCGCTGTTCCGTTAATCGCGCTTGTCCCTATTTTCGGTTGGATTTTGAGCGCGCCTATTCTTATTTTAGCTTTGTATTTGTTATTAAACCACCGCTACCATCTAATTTTCGATGGCTTGCTGGTGGCCGTTGGCGGCCTGGGTTACTTTTTGAATAATTTTTCTTTATACAAAAAAATAGAATTGTCTATTTGTCCCGGATTAATCAATACGAATGAAATTCTGATAACAAATGTCCTCCAAGGATTGATTACCTATCTTTTTTTATCGGCTCCGTTGTTCCTTTTTACGGGAGATATTATTGCCCGGCTGAAACTCGCCCGCAAAGGAAGGTTAAGCGTTATTTCTTTAATAATTATTTGTCTGGCGTTATTTTTTCTGCCTTTTTTATATGTTCCGAGGGTCGCTTTAGGCGAAGCAACAAGTGGCGGTACTGGTGGCGGGACAGGCGGCCTGCAACATTTTTCGGCCTGGAATACTCAATTTCACATGTCCTACGATCAAACCTTGAACTCTTACATATTTACCGCCGAAATGCCCAATCAAGACAGCGACAATTCCGCTTCAATAACCAACATCTGCGTTGATGGTAAACTTATCCCGATTACCAAAGAAAATAACATGTTGCGGGTAGACAATGGCGTGATCGCCGATGGAAAAATTTCCGTGGCGCCCGGGCAGACGGCTATTATTAAACTGGTTTCTCAAAAACCTTTTTATGTGATTTCTTTATTTGAAGGAATATTTCATTATTTAAACAGTTTTTTTAAATAGATTACAAAAATCCCCGCCGGTTGGCAGGGTTCCGCCAAAATCCTATGACGGCGAGAGACTATGATTTGGTTTTATTCTGTACAACCAATAATCATGCTAATCATTCCTGCCGCCCAGCGCGGCGCAGGGCTGGCTGGCCCGCCTGTCCTACGCCTCGTTGGACGGCGGGTAATCATGGAAATCATCCACCGTCGCTCGTGGCGAGCTATGGCGGACATGGTAGTTCAAGACAATTATTTCCACTCATAATTCCCCCACCCCCACTCGGCCAAAGCTTTAGCGTCATTAGTACTGTCGCCGCGCGAGGCCGAACCGAAAACCACCACAATTAATTCTCGGGTCTCTTCTTTGTAAACAGGGCGTAAGGCCGTCACTAAGTTCCAACCGGATTCGTCCAAGTATCCGGTCTTCCCGGCCATCACATAAATATCGTCATAAACCGGTTTCCACAAAAGCCAGTTGGTGTTGGTGAGTTTTTTAGTTTCACCGGTCGATAAAACCGAAATAGTCTTAACGGCCGTCGAGGTATAATTTCTAAAATCTTCGCGACTAAAAATCTGACGAGCTAGTTTAGCTGTCTCTCGAGCGGTGGAAACGTTTGTCGGCTCGATACCCGATGGATCGGTATACCGCGTGTGAGGCAGACCACAAGCGGCGGCTTCTTTGTTCATTTTTTCGATAAAGTCGACCTTGTCTAATCCGGTAGCGCGAGCAATGGCATTGGCGGCATTATTGGCCGAGCCGACCAGAGCCGCGTAAATCAAATCATTAAGCGTAAAAGTGGCGCCCGAAGAAACATAAAGTTTCGCCCCGCCAACATCGTCGACTATTTTCACATCGCAAACTTTATCGAGCGACTCGCCGGAATCCAAAACAATGGAGGCAGTCATGAGTTTGGTGATAGAAGCAATCGGCCAAACCGCGGCCGAATTTTTTTCTGCCAAAATTAAGCCGCTATTTTTATCCATGACAATGTAAGAAGGGGCAGTAACTTCCGGAACAGCGGTCGAGACGGCCGCCGGTTCAGGATAAGACGCCGGCGCGTAATCTGACAGCTCGGAAAATTCGCGCCAGCCATACTGCTCGGCCCAGTCGGTGAGATCAATCAAAAAACCGGCCGCCGAGTTGGGCACGGCTAGACCAGTAATATCAAAAGCTTTTTGTAAATCAAGACGGCTATCATAAACCGCCCGCAAAATTTGATCTGGGGTTGTGGCTAAAACCGAAAACGGCAGACAGACGAAAAATAAGATGAAAAAGAAAACTCTTTTCATAAATTATTTCCACTTCTTCTCAATTTCAATTCCGGTATAAAAATATTTCACAATTTCCTCCCAACCTTTTCCGTCATTCCCCATAGCCAAAGCTTCAGAAGCCGACATGCCAACGCCGTGTCCCCAAAGTTTTTTGCCGACATCGTGCGGAGTTTTTACTGTCAAACACCAAAGAACATCACCGCCCCAAACCTCGCTCCAACTGCGAGTGCGGCCATCGGAACGAGAGAAATATGGCGTAATAGCCGTCTTATCTTCGTAAGTCACAATCTGGCCGCGGGTAGCCTCAACCGCTTCGGTTAAACGCGGGGTTCGAGCTTCTTGACCATAACCGAAATACACTTGATCAGCATAAGCATCAACATGAAAAAATTCAGAAGCGTGCTTAGTAGCTCGCTCATAATGGTACATGGCATAGGTGCGAGCCGCGGTCAGCAGAGCTTTTTGAAATTCAAGATTGGAATTATTAGAAGTCTCGCCAAGGCCGCGCAAATAATATTCCATTGACAATTCATTAATAAGCCAAACCCGATCGTTCGGAGTGTTATAACGAAGTTCCAACACGTTTCTGAATTGATTATCGGCATTAGCGGAATGGCGCGTAACGCGGCGATCAAAATTTGTCACCGTGCAAACCGCGTTGGCTTCATCTGGAATAAAACGAAGATAAAAAGAAGTTTGTTCCAAACCCTGGCCGCGATTAAACCAATATTTGCCTTTTTTATAAAAAGCTTCCACTTCGCTACCTTTTTTCACTTCGGCCAAAAGCGCCCCATTGCCATCCTTAAGATCAAAATCACTGGCGCAAGTAATTTCAACTTTATTTTCGGTTTCCTCATCAACAATCAAAACACCAACTCGAAGCATTGGTTCACTAATCAAAACCTCGTCCTCTGTTTGAATAGCTGAATCGGTTTTGGGGCTATTTTTGGCTTCAGGAGCGTCGCTGGTTACTTCCACCGGTACTTCAACATCACCGCCGGGAACCGCGCTGACTTCATCGGCGGCCAAAGAAAACTTGATAACGTAACTGCCTTTTTTGCTGGGCGCGGTAAATTGAAAGGTAAGCAAATCCATGGCTCCGGGAGTAATAGGCGCGTCGATTTTTGAAACCAAGGTCGTTGAGTTTACCCAAGATTGATGTTCATAATTGGAAGAAGCTATGGAAACATTGGGAATTTTAATGGATCGGGAATTCCAGGTTTTAGTCCCGGTATTTTTTAAACCGACGGTAAAAGTTACCGCTTCGTTGCCTTTAACTTTAATCGGCTTTTTCGCGCTTTTTAAAAGAACGACAGCAGAATAACCGTCAGTTGTTGGGGCTTGAGAGGCGTCGGAAACAACATTAATTGTAATAGTAAATTGTCCGCCGGGAATCCAGGCTTTATCCTCGGCGGCCAGAGCAAAGGTTTCTTTATAGGTTCCGACCGTTGTCGGCGCTTTCAAAATAAAAGTTATGTGACCGACTTCTTTTACCCCGACGCTCGGTTCCAAAAGTTTGGCTGGTTGATCTTTAGCGAACCATGACGAATCAAAAAAATTACTGGAACGATATTTTGGTTCGTAAGTATAAACGGAAATAAAATTTGTTCCACTATTGGACCACGCTGTGGTACTGATATTTTGAAAACCAATGGAAACCTTTTTACTTTCACCCGGTTTAAGAGTTAATTGGCTTGTAGCCGAAACCTGCGTGGCTTCGTAACCTTTAAGCGGCGCGGCATAAGCCGTTTCAATACCAAGCAGGCTGTGCCAAACCGGCAAACCGGAAGCTTGGGCGGCCGAAGTCTTCTCTTTCACCACTCGTTCGACGATGGAAAGGACGAAAGCCAAAGCTATCACTAATAAAAAAGCCAGAGTAATACTGCCCACCACCTCTAACCAAGCGCGTTTGTTTTGTTTGTTTTTTAAAATTTCCTCCATAAGTATATTTTCCATTACTTATATTTTACCAAAAATCTCCACTTCTTTCAATATCGCAAAAATCGGCCTTTTTTGATACACTTGTGAGGTTATGAGCGTTATGAGAAAAGTTGCCACTAATTATATCACCCAAATGGCCGGCAAAGGTTTAAGCATGCTGGCCGGATTATTGGTAATCGCTTTACTGACCCGTTACTTGAGCAAAGATGACTGGGCCGCTTATATTACGGCCACCAGTTTTTTGTCGTTCTTCGCGGTTTTTGTTGATTTCGGTTTAACTCTGACCTTGACCCAAATGATTTCCTTGGCCGGGGTTGATGAAAAAAAAATCATCGGCAGTATCATGGGAATTCGTTTGGCTTCGGGTTTTGTTTTCTACACCCTTTCGACAATTGTCGTCACGCTGCTTCCCTACTCTGACATGACCAAAGCCGGCGTGGCCGCCGGAGCCGCGGCTTTCTTTTTTATGTCCGCGGCCGGTTCGATGGTTGGTTTGTTTCAAAAACATTTGGCCATGCGCCGCTATGTGGTGGCCGAAATGGTTAGCCGCGGCCTTTATTTAATTCTGACTTTTCTTTGCGTGGTCTTTGGTCTGGGCCTTTTGCCGATTCTCGGCGCTATGGGTTTAGCCAATGGCCTTTGGTTTTTATTCGTGGTCATCGCCGCTAAGCCGCTGACAGTTATTCGCCCGCGATTTGATTGGGTTGTTTGGAAGGACGCGTTTCATCGCAGCGCCCCGATCGCCATTTCCACAATTTTTAATTTAATCTATTTGCGCGGCGATGTTTTAATTCTGGCTTGGGCCCGACCGGATGATGTGGCTCAATATGGCACGGCTTACAAAGTCGTTGATGTCATGACCGCCTTCCCGACCATGTTCATGGGCTTGCTTTTACCGCAACTAGCCATGGCTTGGAGTGAAAAAAATCAAGAACATTTTAAAAATATTTTACAAAAAGCTTTCAACCTCTTTTCTTTGGTGGCTATCCCGATTTTTTTCGGCACGCAAATCGTCGCTGTTCCATTAACTGAACTAATCGCCGGCAGCCGTTATGCCGCGGCCGGTCTAATTTTACAGGTTTTAATTTTTGCCATTATCTGCGTTTTTGTCAGCACCCTTTACGGCCATACCATCGTCGCTCTTCACAAACAAAAAATCATGACTTGGGGTTATGCCATCACGGCGATGGTCGCTATTATCGGATATTTTATTTTCATTCCCCGCTACGGCATGTGGGGCGCGGCCGGAGTAACTTGTTTTTCAGAATTTTTAATCGCCGCCTTGACTTTTGTTGTTGTCTCGCGCGTTTCAAAAACTTTACCAAACTTGATGGTAGCCGCCAAAGCTACCTTGGCCGGACTCGTTATGTATTTTATTTTATCGACTCTACCGACTTGGCCGGTTTTAATCACCATCAGCCTTGGAGCGATTATTTATGGAATTATTATTGTGGCGATTGGCGGAATAAATCTTAAAGAGATAAAGAGTTTGATGACCTCCGCCCCTACCCAATCGGTTGCCCCTCGCCCCTAACCCCTCTCCCCGTCCATCGCATCGGAACCCCTCTCCTCCATACCCATCTCCCCCGCCCATCGCATCGGTACCCCTCTCCTCCTATGCCCCCTCTCCCTGCAAAGAGTAGAGGGGAGAGGGGGTGGTGTCTTTTAAGCTTCAGATTATTTTCTGCTTACTCCACCCCCTCTCCCGTCTATTCCTAAAAATGGAGAGGGGGTATAGGAGGAGAGGTGGGTAATCTCTGCGCGGGGAGAAAGGCGTGGAGCGAAGGGTAACTAACAAAAAAAGGTTAAAGAGAAATAAAATATGTATCAGTTAACAATCGCCGTCCTGTTAATAATTTACGGAGTTATCGTTTACCGAAATTTTCGTTTGGCGGTTTTTCTTTTTCTTGCGGTTTTGCCGGCCTATTTGTTGCGTCTTAATATTTTTGGCTTTCCAACAACCATGCTGGAACTCATGCTTGGAATAATCACTATTGGCTGGTTGATCAAATTAACTGAAAAAAAAATCGATTTGTCTTTTGCTAAACCGTGGTTAATTCCTTTTATAATTTTGCTTATTGCCGGAATAATTGGCGTGGTTATCGCTCCAGATAAAATGGCGGCGCTGGGAATTTTCAAAGCTTATTTAGTTGAACCGATAATTTTCTTCTTTATTCTATACACCACTCTAAAAAACTTCGGCGATCCGGAAACGGCCTTAATGTTTCTGGGTCTTGGAGCCTTACCAATCGCTCTCTTCGTTGTTTATCAACATTTTACCGGACAAGCTATTCCCCTGCCTTGGGATTTGGAACGACGGGCTACCGGCTTTTTTCCTTACCCGAACGCCGTCGGACTTTATTTAGGGCCGATAATCGTGCTTGGCCTGGGCGCACTTTGGCGTTCGCTCAGAGTGCAATTATATCCACAAGCTCTTTTTTGGCTTTTAACGATTGGTCTATCCGGCGCCGCGATTGTCTTCTCGCAAACCGAAGCCGCCTGGGTGGCCATACCAATCGCTTTGCTTTTGTCCGGCTTACTTTTTACCAATCGAAAACTTTTAACTCTGGCCATTTTGATCCCGGCAATTATTTTGATAATTTTAACTCCGGCAATTCAGTCTAAGATTTTGTTGCAAGATTATTCCGGCAGCGTCCGTTTAAAACAATGGGAGGAATCGTTCAACATGTTAAAAGAGAATTGGTTGTTCGGCGCCGGACTGGCCGGCTATCCCGCGGCTCTGGAGCCATACCATACTCATCAAGAAATCGAAATCTTCCAGTATCCGCACAATATTATTTTAAACATTTGGACCGAGCTGGGAATTTTGGGATTAATAGCCGCGGTTTGGTTGGCCGGCCTTTCTTTAAAAAATTTCCGCCAAGCCAAAAAAAAATCCTCATCTTTTAACTGGCTGGCCTTCGCGGCCGTCACCGCGCTTTTGGAAATGTCCATCCACGGTTTGGTTGACGCGCCGTTTTTTAAAAACGATTTGGCCATGCTGACCTCGGTGGTTTTTGTTTTCTTGGCCTGGTCGGCCACCGAACCTTATGCTGATAAAATTAATCTCGAAGAAAAATAAAAATGAATTCGGCCAACCGGACGGCTCGTGTTTTTTATGGTTATTCGCCATCGTAATTTTTGCGGCTGTTGTGCTTAAAATAATTGAGTGGATAAACCCCCACCCCTAACCCCTCCCCTCCTCCTTCGCTAGGGCTTCGGAGGACACGCAAGGCTGGGAGGGGAAATTGTCAAAAGTGTCGACCGTTTCGACACTTTTTGACTTCTCAAAGTCATTGTGTCAGGATGATAATATATGCGTATGGACAATTCTACCAATCTAATCGCCGGATTAAAGGCTTTTGGTTTGGACCAAAAAGAAGCCGCGGTTTATTTGGCCGGCTTGCGTGTCGGCCCGGCCACGGTAATCGAATTATCGCATCACGCCAACCTGCCGCGAACCACGATTTATTCGATTTTAGAAAAACTGGCCGGCACCGGTTTATTTCATATCGGCAAACGCAAACGGCACACGGTTTACACGGCCGAAAATCCGCAGTGTTTGGAAAGGATGTTTCAAGAAAAACGAGTGGTTTTTGAAAACACCATACCCAAACTTGAGGAAGTGAGCAAATTATTTTCCGGCGCGCCGAATATCATGCTTTATGAAGGCACGGATGGTTTTAAACAAATGTGGAAAGATTTATTCATGTCCGGAACAAAGGAATATCACATGATCACCGGCGGCCTGGGCATGCTGGAATATGTGCACGAACCGTATTTGGTAAAAAAAATTATCGCCGAAAGAGTGCGCCGCGGCATTAAAAGCAAACAATTAATCATCGACAGCCGCTACACTCGCACCATTGTGGCCAAGGATCAAAAAGAATTGCGCGAGTCCCGTCTGCTGCCGTCGGGTAGTCAAGTCCCGGCCTCAATTATTGTTTTCAACGACAAAATCGCCTACATCACCACTCGCCGCGAAAACGTCATGATCCTTTTGGCCAGCGGCGATGTGGCCATCACTTTTCAGACCGTCTTTGACCTGCTTTGGCAATGCGCCAAGCCGCCTGACGCCATCTAAAGCCAAAACAAAAAACCGCTTCGGAAAAATCCGAAACGATTTTTTATTTAACTAACTTTTTTTCAGATCAGTTCCCAAATTATTAGAAACGGCAGCTAGATTTCGAAATATGAAAGCTGATTTGACAAATCACCTATAATCACCTATAATCACCTATAGTTAAAACATGTGAAAAAATATGACAAAATTTAACAAAAAATTCTCATTTGCGCCGGAAATTACCCATAAAATATACAACTTGATTGCCCAAATAGATGAACTGAAAGGTCAGTGGAAAATGGGGGCGAATTTGTCGCCTCAAGTTTTGGGTATGTTAAAAAAAACAGTAATCATCACTTCTTCCGGCGCGTCTACCCGCATTGAAGGCGCGCGGTTGACCGACGAACAGGTTGAAAAATTACTGAAAGGGTTAAAGATTCAAAAACTAGTGACTCGCGACGAACAAGAAGTGGCCGGCTACGCCGAATTGTTAACCAATGTTTTTGATTCCCATAAAAAACTGAACCTGTCGGAAAACACCATCAAACATTTCCATAGCGAACTTTTAAAATACTCGGGTAAAGATGTTCGCCATCGCGGAAATTATAAATTCGGCAGCAATCGGGTGGAGGCCAAAGACGAAAAAGGCAACGTGGTTGGAATTTTATTTGACCCCACCCCGCCGCATTTGGTTGGCAAGGAAATGAGTGAATTATTGGATAACACGAAAAGTTTTTTTGAAGCCAAAGAAATCCATCCGTTAATTATTATCGCTAATTTTATTTTTGAATTTTTGTCCATCCATCCGTTCCAAGACGGCAACGGCCGCACTTCACGTGTGCTTACCAATTTATTGCTTCTCAAAAACGGCTATGAATACATGCCGTATGTTTCACACGAAAAATTAATTGAGGATAATAAAAATGAATATTATATTACCCTGAATAAAACCCAACGAACATGGAAGACAACGAAAGAGGACATTAGCCCGTGGCTACTATTCTTTTTAACGATTTTACTTAGACAAACGCAAAGCGCCATCGAACTTTTATCCAAAGAAACTATTGAAAACTTATTGTCTGAAAAACAATTGGCGGTTTGGAATTACTTCGGCCAACATAAAATCGTTACCCCGAAAGAACTGCGGGCTTCTCTTAATATTGCCGTGGCAACAATAACCCAAATTTTAAATAAACTTTTGGAATTGAAAAAAATTGAACGGATTGGCAAAGGACGGGCAACAAGGTATCAAAAAATTTAATCATACTAAACCCTTGATAAAAAAGATAAAAGATGATAAATTTTCCTCGCGCCAGAACGGAGAGGTGGCTGAGTGGTCGAAGGCGCTTGACTCGAAATCAAGTGTACTCGCAAGGGTACCGTGGGTTCGAATCCCACCCTCTCCGCCACTCGACTCAGATTTTGTGGCAAAATCTTCGCTCGTGGTCTTCGACCATTATTTTGCTTAAAAATCTGAGTCGAGTGCTCCGAGCCGAGTCGAGGAGCAGTAACTACAGCCGTAGTCGAATGCCCCGAGGCCTCTCGTCTTTCGATCCGACTCAAGGCGACCCTGAGCTCTTCGATCATTCAATTGGCTTCATGGTCGCCTTGAGGGATTCGAAAGGCGATTGGCCTCAGAGCTCCCTGAGTGATAATCGAAGGGAGCCGAGTCGAAGGGGTCGAGGGGCTCATGTTTACTCTACCCCCACGCTCATGGTCTTCGACCACACAATAAACAAATTTTCAAATAAATAATGTGGAGGAAAAATACTTTACATATATTCTCGAGTGTTCAGATAAAAGTTACTATGTCGGCAGTACAGATGATCTGGAAAAACGAACAGCTCGGCACAACGCCGGTGAAGCTGCCGAATGGACAAAAGATAGACGGCCAGTAAAAGTTGTCTATTTTGAAACTTACAATTCTCTAACCGAAGCAGTGCGAAGAGAAAGACAAGTTAAACATTGGTCTAGAACCAAAAAAGAAAATCTTATTAAAGGAATTTGGAAGAAAAAGTAAGGATTATTCTTTATCGGAGCCGACTCATTGGCCTGAGGCCAGACGAGGCGACGCGTAGGGGTTAGTCCCGACAACAAAACGACTCTTTTGCAAGGTCGTTTTGTTTTATAGTAATATCTTTTCCATGACTTACAAATTTGTATACATCAATACTTTTCCAAAGTATGATTCACTCAACTCTTGTTCCGAATTAGGTAATTCGTTATCAATAATTTTTTGCATCATTTCTTTGTTCCAGTTGGTCGACCAATTGTCTGCAATCCACATCATTCCGGTAATAATGAAATTCAGATTCAGTTTTTTCAAAAGCATTTGATCGGCAAAAATTTCAGATAAGCCTTCTTTTAACATAGGCAAAAGATGATAAAAATTTTTCCCTTTGTATTTCTGGAAGTCTTTGGTTCCTTCAACAAATTGTGAAGGATTATCAATTAAACCTAATAAAGAGGTTCTTCCGACTTTCCTGTGGGTAAACCTCCCAAGCCAGTATCAGCCCCCACCCCGACCCTCCCCCGTATGAAAGATAAAAAGACATACGTGGGAGGGAGAGATAGTGTTAGTACAATTATGATATCAGAGTTTCTGTCACCTTCTCCCTCCCACGCATGCCCTTCTGTTTATGGCATACGGGGGAGGGTCGGGGTGGGGGGAGACACTGTCGCGAACCGACTTACCCATAAGAAAGTCGGAAGAACCAATAAAGAAACAAGGGCACACATTTTAGGAGCTCGCTGTGCGGAATCGAAATCAATGATTGCGGTTAGTTTACTTCCTTCGTGTAAAATATTTCCCATGTGCAGATCGGTATGGATAAATACTGGTTTTTCATTATCAAAAATATTTATATTCTTTAAAAAATATTTTTCGATTTTTTCCATGTCTTTTTCGTCACACAATTCTTTTTCTCGAATTGTTGAAGTATATTGTTTGAATTTATTTTTTAATAAATCGGTGTAAGTAGCAAACGATTCGTTGTCTAATTTGTTTATTGAACCAAAACCATCAAATTCGATCACGAATAATTGTTTCACTACTTCCAATATCTGTCTGAACAAAATAATTTGTGAGGCGTTACTGAGTTCCAAAAAATCGTCGAGGAGAAGTGTTCCTGGAGCTCTTTCCATAACCAACACTTCATAATCTGTTTTTTCAAAAAAATCATAAACAACGACCTTAACCACTGGATATTTTGACGAAAGTTTGTCTGATACAATTTTGTTAGGGAGATAGTCCGGGTGTTCTCTATTTTGATTCATTTTGATTACAAATTTTGGAGTCAGATATGTTGCATTAACATTTCCAACCACGGCTTCCTGAATTGAATTCGAATCAACGCCGGTTATTCCTAGCGATTGTAGAACTCTTAATACTTCATCATTTGAAAATTTCGAAACACGTTTTTTGTATTGTTCAGCTATTTCTTGCTGATACTTTTCACTATCAGTATATTTTTGTGGATCCATAAATAATAAGAGTTTTATTCGATTAATTCGTCTGTGCTATAATTTAAGTATACCTAAACAAATTGATTATGAAAAATGAAAATGGGGGCACAAAAGATAATATTGAAACCGAGGCAAGAATTATGACATTAAGTGAAGTAGTAGATAAAATCGAACATGTTTCTCGTAAAAACCGGCAACTTGTTGTTTGTGTTGACGGTTTGGGTGGGTCTGGAAAAAGTAGTTTAGCCGAAGAAATAAAAAAGGCAATCCCGGGAGCGGTTATTATTCACGGAGATGACTTTTTTAAGCCAGTTAGAGAAAAAAAAGGAACGGCAGGACACGCATCGAATGTAAACGAAGATTTTGATTGGTCTCGTTTTGAGAGTCAGGTTTTAAATAAAATTCGTAACGGAGAGCAAGTTTCTTACCAAATTTATGATTGGCATCGTGACGAATTGACAGACGTTGTAACAATACCGGAAGACGCGATAATTATTATTGAAGGTGGTTATACCAGCCAGCAAAGATTTGCTGAAATTTATGATTACAAAATTTGGGTTGAAGCCTCAGAGGACAAACGATTAAGGCGTATTCTTGATCGAGACGGCGAACACATGCGGCCTTATTGGGAAAACGACTGGCTTCCTGTTGAACGTAAGTATGAGCAGGAACAAAAACCTGCACAACGTGCCGATCTTGTTTTAGATGGACTTAAATCTGATTGGAAGCAGTCTAAATTGATTCTGGCCGAAGTTGCCAAAAAATAAAAAATTTATCTTTTCTATACAACTGAATCCAGAAGCGTAATTGTTTTATCCCTGTAAACCAATCTACTCCGCAAATTTCCAAGCAATTCCCGTTTCTCCATCACACTTCCTTCATGAAGCAGATACTTTACATAAGCTCGAATATCCATATCCTCTGTCACGCCGTTTGGCACAGACGATCCACCTCGGAACAGTTTTTCAAACCGACTGAAGCGTTTTATTTCTTCGTTGAGTTTTTCTTTACCGTCCACCCCTTTTGGGCTAAGCTAATAGAAACGAAGCTCAATATCTGTATGTCCAAAAAGATAAAATCCCTTCACGCCTTAAATTGGATGTATGGCAATATTTGCGCGAAAAAATGTTGCCACGACAGCGAGAGACAAAAAGCCTGTTACGATCGTATGAAAGAAATTATCAAAGGCCATGAAGATTATCTGATCGAGTGTCGAATGTTCATTAAGATTATGCGAGAGAAACATAAAATTTGTGTGCTACCCGACGCGGAATTTTATCGACGAGAAAGAAATTTTTGGAATAACCATGACTGTCTGATTTGTCGAAAGTTAGGACTATGACTGATGAACAAATAAATTTATATCTTTCCTTGTTTCGTGGACGAACTGACGTCTTTGCCAGACGCTGGGAAAAAGGTGAAAAATCCGGATACTCTCCGGCTTATGATTTTAATTGGACGGAATTTTTAGCTCACAAAAATCGCGGTGGTACTATGGCTAGTTTTGAAAATAAAACTGCCATTCCTTTAACTCCGGATGTTATAAAGAAACATTTGGCTGGCCGTGACGTTGTCGGAATCTATCCGTTGTTAGAGAATAACACCTCGTATTTTATCGCGGCCGATTTTGATGGAGAAAACGCTTTTGTCGAAGGACAAAAATTGATTCAGATTTGTAAGGAATTAAATTTTCCTGCCTATTTAGAAAAATCTCGTTCCGGCAACGGCGCCCATGTTTGGTTATTTTTTGAGGAAGCTTATCTGGCTGTTCGCAGTCGAATTATTTTACTCGAATGTATCCGCCAAGCATTAAATCTTTCCTCTTTTGATAAAGAGGTTTCATTTGATCGCCTGTTTCCTAATCAAGATACACAAAGCGGCAAGGGTTTTGGTAACCTCATTGCTTTGCCTTTACAAGGTTTATGTGCCGCACAAGAAAAAACCGTCTTTTTGGATCCCAAAACTCTGATCCCATACAAAGACCAATGGAATTTTCTCGGACAAATCCAAAAAATTCCAACCAAAACTTTAGACACGGTTTTCACCAAAATTGCTAACGACGGAAATATAACAGAATTGCCTTACAATAAGGACAATAAACTAACCCTCAAACTCAAAAACGGTATTTTAATTTCAAAGGCTTTACTCGACAAAGCAACAATTAATTTTATCCGTGAAGAATTGAATTTCCCCAATCTTGATTACTGGCTTAAAAAACGTCTGGGGAAAAGCGTATATCAAACAGAAAAGTTTTTTAAACTGATTGAAGAAGATGGAGAAAATGTAATCTTGCCACGCGGATTTCTAATCAAACTAACCGATCATTTGCGGTCTCGGGGTATTCCTTTCAATCTCCAAGACGAACGAACGTTGCTACCGGAAGTAAATTTTTCATCAGTTATTGAACTTCGGCCAGAACAAGAAAAAGTTGTTAATCTGGCCATGGAAACCGAACAAGGTGTTATTGTGGCTCCGCCGGGAAGCGGGAAAACCATTATGGGGTTGGAATTGATTGCCAGACGGTCACAACCAACCTTGATTCTCACCCACCGTCGACAAATTGCGAATCAGTGGATTGAACGCATTCAAACTTTCCTTAACATTCCCAAAGCGCATATTGGTCGGATTGACGGTGTCAAAAAGACCGTCGGTGAAAAGATAACCGTGGCCATGTTGCAAAGTCTTTCACGGCAGGAAGATCTGAAAGATTGGAAAGACAAATTCGGTACCGTTATTGTCGATGAATGCCACCATATTCCAGCCAAAACTTTTCGAGAAATTGTTGCCAATATCAACGCTAAATACTGGTATGGTCTAACTGCTACACCAAAACGGAAACATAATGATGAAAAACTTATTTATCTGTTTATTGGTGATGTAATTATTGAATTGTCTGATAAACCAAAAGAGCAAGAATTAACGGAAGATAATCAAAATACAAAAATCGATCGTCGAGTTATCGTTCGAGAAACCGAAATAGATGTTCCTTTTTCCTTTACGGCCGATAATTATCAGATTCTCGCGAGGATTGTTTCTTTCGATCAATCACGAAACAAACTGATTCTCGATGATATTAAAAAATTGGCGACAGAAAACCAGAAGATTTTGGTTTTAAGTGAACGAAAAGAACATCTTGAAGTTTTAAACATGTGTCTCAAAGGTATTTGTGAAACAATTGTCATAACCGGTGACGATTCGGCCACAGCCAGAAAAATCAAGTTTGCCCAAATTGAATCCGGACACTATCAGGTTATTTTGGCGACTGGTCAATTGTTCGGGGAAGGAATTGATATTCCTGATATCCAGACAATTGTTTTAGCTTTTCCGTTGGCTTTTGAAGGTAAACTAGCCCAATACATCGGCCGAATTCGCAGTCAACAAAAAACGGTTTATGACTACCACGATATTAAAACCAAGTTTTTAGACCGGCAGTTTAAAAAACGGAAGAAGTTTTATAAAGATAATGGGTTTAGAATGGAAAAATAAAAAAACCTATGCCAACAAAAATTTCGGCGATTAAAAAATCTTTTCATTCGCTTGGCCGTGTCGGGCAAGATCGCCTGCTTAGTGAAATTTACGGTCTTTCAAAAGAGACCCGTAACCTTTTAGAAAGCCGACTACTTCATTTTGTGGACGAAGCGACTTTGATTAAAGAAATGGAAAAGGAAACATTGGATAAAGTATTTAACGGATTTCATCCAGGTCTTCCCAATGGCAAAAAAGTTAACAGCATTATCGCCCGAGCCAAGAAATTAAACGCGAGTGAAAGAACACTAATGGATTTGGAAAGAATAGCATTTGAAGGATTTGTGGAATTTTTGAATGAATTCGGTGGCGGACCAGAATCGTTCGAACAAATGGCTTGTGATCATCTTGAAAAATATTTACAACTTGTGAGAAAGGTTTATACAAATGAGGAAGATTATTTAAAACAGGTTAGTGAGATAAGAAAGTATATTCAAAAAAAGAACAACATGTACGTCGATGGTTTGTGGGAAATTTTTGAAATTTCCACAAGATTGAATGAAAGATAACGAAGTTAAAAATTAGTGCCTTTAAATATCTATGAAAATGAAACAACGATATTATTTCTTTTTGAATCCGTATGGAGAATACGCGTTCACGCGTTGTCCCAAGTGTGAAACAAAAACGAAAATAAAAAAACTTTGTTTGCTAATTCATATCGAACCTCATCACTTATTGGCGTTGAACAAGATCACGCGATATTGTCCGTATTGCGATTTGATCATCGTAAAAAAGGAAGAATTAGAACAGCTTTTATGTGCGATTTGCGAAAAACGTTTTCCTGAGATTATCGGGAACGACTATTTCGTTTTAGGAACAACGGAACGCAAAGACTGGGAGAGAGTTCAAAAAGAAAGAATGAGTCCCGAGGATACAATAAACAGTGCTCATCTATTCAAAAATTTTTGGTCGTTTGAAGTTGAGCGCGGGGGATGGGTATACGACCCAAAACAAGACAGGTTGAATACAAAAAAATCCAATAAATCAAACACGTGTTGATTCTGAAACAAGGCTAAATAAAATTCATATTTTTTGGTCTGTAGACTGATTATAAAGAGTTGCAAAAAGGCGAGCTTATTTAATTGTTTTTAATTATGGACAGCGTAAAATTGCTTTCAAAAATCGAACGCGATAAGGCCAGGAAAACGATTGAAAAATACCATCAGAAAAAACTTGGTGAGTTAATCGAAGTGGTTTATCAAAAAATTCAACAGTTTAAAAATGGCGAAATTTCTGCTTTTGACGCAGATTACGTCGTTCAAATTTACCACGAACAATCAAAAGAATTATTCAACTTTATCAATATTTACTATCCAAAAAATTCAATGTTGCCGTACATTTTGGAATTAATCGAACAAGAAGAAAAAGGCGAATGGCATTGGGTGCCAAAAAAAAGTTATGAAAATTACCATTAAAAATTTTGAATCAGAAATCGATCCGATTATTTTAGAACGTGGGAAGGATTATTTCCAAAACGGACAAGTAAATAATCTTGAAGAATTTAGTCGTGGTTCTTGGCTGGCAATTGTGGAAGGAACCGAAACTTATGAAGTCAAAATAAAAATTAAAGACGCTGAAATAATTGAATGGACATGCAACTGTCCTTATGACTTAGGTTCAATCTGCAAACACCAGGTTGCGACAGTTTTTGCCATAAAAAAATCATGTTATGGAGAAAAAATCTCTGATTCTCAAAATAAAAAAACGAAAGTAAAAAAAACCGAAAGAAAAACCCCAAAGGATAAAATTAAAGAAATTTTAGATAATGTTTCCCTGGATGAAATAAAAGAAATCGTGAGTGAATTTGCTCTTGAAAATATTGAATTTAGAAACAAAATTTTTACGCATTTTACCCTAAAAAAAGACACAGGTTCCGATAAAAATCTTTACAAACAAATCATAGAAGAATCACTATGCCAAGGCATGGATTATCACGGTTTTATAGACTATAGGGGTAGTAGTCGAGCCGTTAGAGGAATAAATGAGTTGTTAATGAAAGCTGATCAAATGTTGAAAAAAGGACAAATCGAACAAGCAATTTTGATTTATCAAACAACTATCGAAGAGACATTTCCGGTTCTTCAATGTGCCGATGATTCTAATGGCGATTTGAGCGGTGTCATTAATTGGAGTTTTGAAAGACTGCACGAATGCACCCCAAAGATTAAAAACGAGACGACCAGAAAAAATTTCCTGAATTATTGCCTGTTAGAATCAGCGTCAAAAAGTTACGAAGATTGGAGCAGTTGGCGTTGGGAATTAATTGATATTGCCTCTCGGTTGATTATTAAGGAAGAAACAGAAATTATCTTTGCCAAAATAGACGAATTGTTAGAAAAAGAGCAAGACCAAGAAAGTTTTTCAAACAAGTACGACAAAGAAAAATCATCAGAAGTTAGGCTGGAAATAATTGAACGATTTAATGGTCGAGTTGAGGCTCTAAAATTTATAAATGAAAATTTGGAATATACGCCGATAAGACGAGCGGCGATTGACCGGGCAATAAACGAAAAAAATTATGTTCGAGCAAAAAATTTGGCAAAAGAAGGAATAGAACTGGATACCGAACGCGGTTGGCCGGGTTTGGTTGTTGGGTGGAAGGAATTTTTGTACAAAATTGCGAATAAAGAAAAAAATATTGTCGAAATCAGAAAATACGCAAAGGAATTATTTTTCGAAGGAAAAGGTTTTGAATATTATGATAAGTTGAAAAATACTTATTCGGCCGAAGAGTGGAAAAAAGAACTCCAAAATTTTTTAAACCAATTAAAAAAGGCTCGCCTGGGATATTATACAATTTTTGGCGAAATATATATTAAAGAAGAAAGGTGGAACGATTTGTTAAACTTGGTCAAAGAGCACGTCTCCATTCAGACCATTGAAACATATCAAAAATATTTGGAAAAATATTTTCCAGACGAACTAAAGGTTTTGTTTGAATCTGCCATAAGAAAAATGCTTGAACAAACGACTGGGAGAGGCTCGTATCAAGAGGTTTGTCGAATACTTAGATGTTTGAGAAAACTAGGCGCTTTTGAGAAGGTGCAAAATTTAATCAATGAATTTAAAGGAACTTACAAAAATCGAAGAGCGCTCTTAGAGGAACTTGAAAAAATTTAATAAAAACCAATTTTCCTAATATAATTTTTAGTAGTTCGGTAATCCTTGTTTTTTTGCTAGTTTTTTGAAATAATCAATAAGAACTTAAATTAATGACCTCATATAACTATGGATCAACATAAATCCAAATGTTCGAAAGACATCGCGCCGCAACTTTGGGTAATAATTTCCGGCTGGCTGGACAAGCTTCCACATATTTCAGAAGACGAGGATCTTTTGCAAAAACTGTGTCTGCATTACAGCAAAAAACGAGCGACCGTCGGCGGAAAAATGGAGTCAGTGGCAGCGGCATTGCTTTGGCTGTACTCGCGGGTTAATTTTTTGGGAGAACACGAGGGGAAAATGTGGCATCAGAAAGATTTAGCCGAATTATGCGGCACGTCAACCGCGACAATTGGCGCCAAAGCATCGGCAATCATGAAGGCGATGAAAATTGGTTTGTTGGATATTCGTTATTCGCGCCAAGAATTGGCGCGCAATAATCCAATGAATCAAATGCGTGTTGATCCTAAAACCGGAATGATTTATTTGGCTGACGATGATGATATTTTTGGGATACCGATGGTGCGCAACCAACACGATTACTACTATGACGCCATGGAGTACCTCAATGCCGGCGACGCTGATGGCGCGATCCGCCTGCTTCGCAAGGCATTAGAAATTGATAATCATTCTGTGGAGGCTTATGTTGGACTGGCTAAGGCTTACCGTTATAAAGAAAATAATAAGAAAGTCAGAGAAAACGCGGAATTGGCTTTTGCTGAAACGAAACGCGTATTTACGAAATGGCCCGAATGCCTGATTTGGGGACAAATTGAAAATCGCCAGTATCTGCGAGCTGTTGAATATATGGCCTTCGCGCACTGGATAGCTCAAGAACAAACTTCGGCGGAAGAATTATTTAAATTGCTTCTGCGTCTTAACCCGAACGACAATCAAGGCGCGCGTTTTTCACTGGCCGGTTTTTACGCCGGACTGCCGCCGGAATCAGTTGATGATCTTATTGAGGAAGGCAACCGGAAACAGGATTGGAGCGCGATAGATACGTTGCTTGAAGAACAAAATAAAATTCACAATTTTTGGTCTCAGCCGGATGAACCTTAAATCATTATGTCTGTAAAATTTTCATCCGATCTGGCTTTTCATCTTGCCAATCCCGCCTCTTTCCAAAAGGGAGAAACGTATTTTGAGGACGGAGCCGTAAGCAAAGTTTGGCGAGAAGGAGAAGTGTATAAAGCGTTTGTGGCGGGAACGAGACAATACAATGTGAGCATCTCAATTAAGACGGAGGATGATGTGCAAACCGAGTGCGACTGTCCGTACGAGGGATCGGGAATTTGCAAGCACGTGGTCGCAACGATTTTTGCTTTAGCAAACAATCCTGAATTGGCTGTGATTAATATTCAGAATAAATCTGAGAAGCAGGAACAAATGGTAAAAAAAATGCTGGCACGAGCAAATGAAATTCAAGTCAAAAAATTTCTAAAACAACTGCTTTTAGATAACGAGCAAATCATTCACGACTTTAATATTTTTCTACAAGGTTCAAAACAAACTACAGCTACCGCACAATCATACAAAGCCAAGATAACGAAACAATTGGACGAACTTGACCTGGACGAACTGGAAAATGCTTGGCTGAATTCGGGTGAAGATTCTTATGATTATTATGGTTATCAAGACGACAACGGTTATGATGATCAAACACTGTCTTCAATTATCACTCCTTTCAAGCAAGAGGCGCAAAAATACGCGGACAACAAAAATTTTGCCGAGAGTGGAAAAATTTTTCAAGCTGTAATAGAAGCCCTTCGGGATAAAGCCGAAGAAGTCTCTCGCAGCCATCTTGATGTCGAGGACTGGTTTTTGAATGAAATCAACGAAACGCTCGAGCAATATTGCAAAGTCTTGACGGCTACGGACGAAGCGAGCGTAAAGCGGGCAGGTTTGGAATATCTTTGCCTGTTGTTTGAACATAAACAATTTGAGTGGTACCAAAAACAACTGGAATCGGACCTAAAACAAGCGATAACGAACAAATCCGAAGCTGATATTTGTTTACGCGCATTGGCGAAAACCTCGATCAAATCCGTTTTATCCTCAGCTGAAAGTTCGTTTTTCGCTCGCCTGTATCTATTGGTTGACAATGAAGACCAATTTGAAAAAATCAGCTTGGACAACATGGAAAAGAATCCCGCGCTTTCGCTGGAATTGTTGAAATTTTACAAACAACACGATCGTAAGTCTGATATTTTAACGATTGCCGACCGCGTTCTTACTCGTCTTAACAAAAAAGACGATCCGGTTGACTGGAATTTTTCCAATGATATTGAAATAGAAATCAGAGAATTTTTAAAAACAATTTTTGATCATAAAACAGAATATTCTCAAGCCATAGGTAATCTGGAGGCCTTGTTTTTGAAAAGTAAAAAATTAAACGACTATAAGAGTTTGGCGATGGCGTACGACAACCCTTTAGAGAAAGAGAAATTCCTCGCGAGGATGAAAAACATCTTCATCGAACAACATGAAATCGAAACCCTGTTTAAAGTCTTTAAAATGGAAGATAAAAAGCGGGAAATTCTGGAATTGACCGGCAAGCATGAAGATGAAAATTGCTTTCCTGACATGATCTCTTTCGTTTCAGCCGCCTTTCCGCAAGAAAGTTTTTCAAACTATCAATCAAAGATAAAGCATTTGCTCAAAGACAGTAATGTTAAATACTATCCGCAGGTTGTTTATCATCTTAAACAAATGAAGCGCATCGGCTTGACAGTGGATTTTAAAAAATTCGTTGTTTGGATCATGGATTCCTACAAACGCAGGTATAGACTGATGGAAGAGTTGCAAAAAGGCGAGCTTATTTAATTCTTTTGCAAACAGCTAAAAAAATATCTTATGTCCCACCCATACAGCCAATTATCCGCGGATCTAAAAAGAAAATGTCTTGATTATATTTCTGATCACCTAATGGATGATTTTGACGCCTATTTGTCGGAGGAAAAATATGATTATTCGGATAAAAAATATTCCCAAGAAAATTTTGTCCATGACATGGATCATTTTTTGCTATTCGGGGAAACGGAATTTTACGAGCCTGTTTTAGAAGTGATTGAAAAAAATTTACGATTGAATAAGGAAGAAAAGAGCGTTCTTGAGGAATGGCGAAAAGAGGCGATCAATTCTGTTTTTGATATTTTGGAAGTGGATAAGGATCATTTGCGCTTGCGCGATTTGGTTTCTGAGGCTGAATTTACGGTTTATACCAACAACGACGAGTTTCCTCCGGAAATTTTTCCAGCCGCTAAAGAAAGGGAATTTCTTTACACAAATCTTTTACCGGTTCACGGCGTTTGGTTTTTATCCGGCACGCAAAATCTTCTCGGGCGAAATCTCGAAGAAACTATCTTTCGCAAGTTTATTCAAAAACAACCGCCGGAAAATTGCTACCGGCACAATCCGGAAAAATTGCGGAAAGCTTTTGAATTGCAAAAAGAGCATTACGATTGTTTTGTTTCAACCTTTGGCGCGGATGAAGTAATCGTCAACGGCCGAGATGTCGCGAAAATTGAGGACGCTTTTTTTCGGGCGTGGTATGAAAAGAAAAATCTGCCTTATAGCCCCGTAAAAATAAATTTGCCGTCTGAAATTTTAGATTCGGACGAAGTCGGTGTCGTTATGGATGAACGAGAGGGAACTCATTATTTTGAGGAATATGGAAAATTTCGGAAAATTTTTTCCGAAGAAGAAAAAATTTCCGAAGAGCAAGAGGAAATATTCAAAGGATATCTTATAAACGATGAAATCCCCGCCTTTGTTTTTCGTCGAATGAAAGAAAGGTATCCGGAGAAATTCAAGAAAGTAATAAAAAAACTTATTCCCCGATCAATGTTTAGATCTGATCCAATAACCGATTTTGATTCGTTAATGGATCTTTATAAACCGTTTTGGCGAGAAATATTTCCATCGGTTCATCCGTTAAATCAATATTTTAAAAAATATTATTATCAGCAATCCGGCCTCGATAACAAAGTTGGCCGAAACGATCCCTGCCCCTGCGGCAGCGGCCTAAAATTTAAAAAATGTTGCGGAAAATAATTAATTTGTTAAAAAACAAGTATGCAAAAAGAAAATCTCTTCCAATTAAAAATAAAGCTTGTTGGTGTCGAACCTGTCGTGTGGCGCGAATTGATTGTATCGTCCGACAGCACGCTTTTCGATCTTCATGTGGCAATCCAGGACGCGTTTGAGTGGGAAGACTCGCATCTTCATCAATTTATTCTTGACGATCCATTCAATTGCCGGACAAGGTTACGGTTTGTTTCGTTGCCTTTTTTAGAGTTGGCTCCGGAAGACGCGGCCGGAGATGAACGAAAAATATGTCTTTCGGAACAGCTTCATAAACCAAAAAATTCGATTTGGTACGAATATGACTTTGGAGATAGTTGGATGCACGAAATAACTCTTCAAAAAATACTCCCTTGGAACACGTTTAAAAAAACTCCCGTCTTGCTTGATGGAGCAAACGCGCGGCTCTTGGAAGATTGCGGCGGAATGTGCGGATACGCCGATCTTCTTGAAGTTCTTGCCGACCCCAAGAACCCGGAACATGAGGGTATGCTTGAATGGTTGGGAATCGAAAAAGCGTCTGAATTTGACCCGAAAAAATTTGATAAAACACGCGTACGGTTTCGCGATCCCAAAAAATATCTTAAAAAATTCCTAAATCAATTTAAAACGTAAAAAAGGACTTAAATTTTGAGAGTTAAATCATTTTTAAAATTTATGGCAATCAGAAAACCAAAACAACCAATAATCAAACCCCCCGAAAAACCAGTCAGAGTCCCCGACAAAACAATTATTGATGAATCAATGGCTAAGCGAACGGTCTATGACCCGGAATTTGGGAAAAGGACGCTTATTGACCCCAAAAGAGTTGGCGAAAACTGGCGGGCCAATCCACGGCCGGCGGACAAGTCGACTATCTTTCGCTGGACAGGCGACCCAATCACCAAAGAACAAAGGGTAAAAGAGTTATCTGAAGGTCTTTTTCCGGAAGCGTCGAAAAAAAAGATAAAATGGGGTCCCAAAATTGCCGACCGTTTCACAAAGCCGACTAAACCAGATTTGGCCAAACTCCCGCCCGGCAAAAGATTACCACCAGGAACCCCGGGCTTGGCAGCTTATAAAAAACCGACGGCTCGAGTGGGGCGTTGGTGGTCGCGACTGAGTTGGAAAGGTAAACTTGGCGCAGGTTTAGTTGGCGGAACTATTGTCGGTATGATCGCTTGGGGATTGATTGATTTAGCCTTTGAACAAGCTCATTTAAAAATGGGGGGTGAGTTGGATTTGGCCGCCTTGACGCCCCAGAGAAACCAAGTAACTTGGATTTCGGCGCCCTTTGTTCGTACAGATGAATTCCGCGATTTGCCCAATACGGTGGGCGAAGACATTACAATTATTCCTCCTCAAGACGGTGTTTTCGCTTTCGGTTTTTCTCTTTCGTCTCAAGATTTGAATCTTTATTTCACCAATGATGTGGATATCAACATGGTTGGAATAGGAATGTCTGACTGGCTGTGCGAATTGTATGGCAGCTATATAATATGCTGGAGTACCACCGGCGGCGCTTCTCTAACCAATGGCCAGAAGAGTATTTTAACCCTAAAATTTCATGGAGCGGCGGACGAAATAAAAAAATTACTCTCACAAAAAAGCGGCATCCGTTCGGTATATTTGATCACGAAATAATTTTAAACAAAAAATTTCAGGCTCTTCTCCAAATCGTGTGGGTAAATATTTGAATAATTTTGGAGTTAAATTTCTTTTAACATGCAAGTCAGCACTTTCAGCCGCAGATATTCTTCATCTTTAAGTCCATAGGCGCGTCGCTGGAA